>LNFM01000825.1_pt1 | contig 73166 bp, 73 predicted proteins | sample 596031 | NCBI WGS metagenome assembly LNFM01 (sample SAMN04254537, study PRJNA301005) | activated carbon metagenome | isolation source: dual media filters at the Ann Arbor, Michigan drinking water treatment plant | place: USA: Ann Arbor
TTATGGACGAGGTGATGCAGGAAGCTATGGCTATGCGGCATGATGCTCCAGCTTCAATTCAATAACCGTGTTGCACTCAGCTCCTGTAACCGCCGTGCGTAATCCCGACTATGCCCGTACCAATACTCTGCAAAGCATTTACCGAGTCTCGCGTCACCTCAATGAGCGATTTTTGGTTATCGATGCGGATACTGTAGTAGAGCCCGAATCCTTTAGGACATTTTTGACTGCAGCACTGACCCACGAACAGTTGATTGGAGTATCGCGTTACACCACTAGTGATGGGGTGCGAGTGCTGCTCAGTGAAAATCTTTCCGCTGTCAAAGGATTCACCCGCGATCTGCAGTACGCTTGGGAGTGGACTGGTATTGCAGTGATCAGCCCGCAGTTAGTGGTGGACAGTCCCATCTATGTGTATCAGGCCATTGAGCCTTTCCTACCGTTGCCAGCGGTCGAACTCAAAGCGTTCGACATTGATACTACGGCCGACCTCGACATGGCTCGTCAGGTACTAGCCTCGGATTGGGCGCTGCCCGAGGTAAACCATGATTAAGCCCGCTGATGTCAAACGTTTGGCTATTCTTTACCAGCTACCAGAGTCTTGGGCGAATGTGCGCACGGTGTGGGAAGCGGCAATAGTTGACGCATCGCTTGAAGTCATCGTGGTGGTGCTGCCGTTTATTCACCAAGATTATCAATGGTGCCGTGAAACAGCGCGTAATCACCTCGACTCGATGCAGATTCCTCATGTCTTCTGGGATGAGCTGCCAGCCAGTGGTGCTGCATTCGATGCAGTGCTGTATACCTCGCCCTATGACGAGACCCGTCCGCCGTCCTACCATTTCGCGACACTCAGCAAGCAGGTGTCGGTTATCGCCTACATTCCCTACGGTCTGGAGGTTGGGGGGGGCGAGCACAATTATGTCTATCAGTATGGCCAGCCAGTGGCCGCTGGCGCGACCGCCGTTTTCGTGCGCTCCGAGGGGGTGAAGCAGATGTTTGCACGTTACTGCCCGAGTGGGGCCGCCCATGTCCATGTTACGGGACATCCGCGGCTCGATGGCATGGCCGAGCTGGCTCAGTTTGCAGTTGATCCAGAGTTGCTTGAGGCGATTGGCGACCGTCAGGCCGTATTGTGGAATGCGCATTTTTCCTTTGATGCTGACCTCTGGTCGACCTTCGATTTGCTGGCGGCCGCGATATTCGAGGCCTTTGCCGAGCGGTCAGAGTTGGCCTTGCTGTTCCGGCCACATCCGTTGTTGTGGAAGAAACTCATCAATCTGCAGATTCTCGACGAGGCAGGCATCACCAATTTGAAACAGGCTCTGCGTGCGCGCGGTGTGATTGTTGATGAGCGGCCCGATCACCGTCATGCCTTCGCAGCGAGTAAGGCCATGATGAGCGATGTTGGTTCGTTCCTGATGGAGTACCTCGCCACTGGAAAACCGGTGCTGTACCTTAACAACTCCTATGGGTTGGGGCTGAATGAGGAGGGCGAGGCGGTGGTACGTCATTATCAGGTGGCAACCCACGCACCTGACGTAAAGGCCTTCCTCGACCAGCTTAAGCGCGGCGAGGACCCGCTGGCAGAACAGCGTCAAGGGGCTATACACGATTTCTTTTTCGGTTTCGATGGTCAGGCCGGCCACCGGGTCGTCAATGACCTGATCGAGTTGATGCGCTGATGCTGCACCCCCTTTCGGACGTACAAAGCACGGTGATTGGTTCGGGAACACGGGTCTGGCAGTTTGTTGTAGTGCTGCCCGGAGCGGTCATCGGCTGCGATTGCAATATCAATGCCCATTGTTTGATTGAGAATGATGTGATCATTGGTGATCGTGTAACCGTAAAATGCGGCGTTTATCTGTGGGATGGCCTACGGCTTGAGGATGATGTGTTCGTTGGGCCCAATGCTACGTTCACCAATGATCGGCTACCTCGTTCGCGGCAATGGCCTGAGCGTTTTGATATCACCCGTGTCGCGCGTGGTGCCTCCATTGGCGCGGGTGCCGTTATCCTGCCAGGCATCACCATCGGAGAGGGTGCGATGGTCGGGGCAGGCGCAGTGGTAACCCACGATGTGCCGCCTCGTGCGCTGGTGGTCGGTAACCCTGCGCGGATTCTGCGTTTTCTGGATGACGACGATGCACCGATTTCTTGATCTGCAGGTACTTAATGCTCGTGATGAATCGGCCCTGACCGCAGCCTTCGTCAGGGTGCTGCGTTCCGGCTGGTATGTGTTGGGCCCGGAGATAGATGCGTTCGAGCACGAGTTCGCGCAGGCATGCGGGGTACCACAGGCAATTGGAGTGGGCAATGGCCTTGATGCTCTGACTCTGATTCTGAAGGCATATATTCAGCTTGGTCGGCTCAAGCCTGGGGCTGAAATTATCCTTCCGGCCAACAGTTTTATCGCCACTGCGCTGGCGGTCAGCGTGGCGGGCTGTATTCCAGTGTTGGTCGAGCCGGACGCAGACAGCCACCTAATTGATCCGCAGGCGGTAGTCGCGGCGATCAGTCCGGCCACCGGTGCTGTGATTGCCGTGCACCTGTATGGCCGCCTAGCACAGATGGCTGTGTTGCAGAGCCTCTGTGAGTTCCACAATTTACTGCTGATCGAGGATGCTGCGCAGGCACATGGGGCTATCGATGCACGGGGCGTGTCGGTCGGTGCCCTAGGCGATGCTGCTGCGTTCAGCTTCTTTCCGGTCAAGAATTTGGGGGCGCTTGGTGATGGCGGCGCGGTGACCACAGCCGATACCCAGCTGGCCGATGCCATCCGAAGCCTGCGCAACTATGGCTCCACCGAGAAGTACGTCCACGCCGTTAAGGGTGTGAACTCGCGTCTTGATGAGCTGCAGGCCGCGCTGCTGAGGGTCAAGCTGCAACACCAGGATGAGGATGCTGAGGCGCGGCGTTGCCTGGCCTTACAGTACCTGACGCATATTCGTAACCCGCTGATTGACCTGCCCTATGCCGACGATCACGCTGGGGCTCATGTCTGGCACCTGTTCGTCGTACGTTGCGCGCAGCGCAAGGCCCTGCAGGCACACCTGCTGAGTTATGACGTACCCACCCTGATCCATTACCCGATACCGATTCATCGGCAGGGTGCCTATGCTGAGCTGGCCGCAGCTCGCTTGCCGGTTTCCGAACGCCTCGCGGATGAGGTCCTTAGCCTGCCGCTATATCCCGGTATGCCCGAAGCGTTCGTTCTGCGTGTGATAGAGGCCTGCAACACCTTCGCTGACGAATCCGAGGAGCTGTAATGTCATTGAAAGACTGCAAGATCGTTGACCTGCCCAAGATCGAAGATCCGCGCGGCAATCTGACCTTTATTGAAAGTGACCAGCACATTCCGTTCTCCATCGAGCGCGTTTACTATCTGTACGACGTACCCGGCGGCTCGCATCGAGGAGGCCATGCACACAAGGGGCTGCATCAGCTGCTGATCGCCATGTCAGGAAGCTTCGACATCCTGCTTGATGATGGCAAAACTCGCTTCAAGTACCACATGAACCGCTCATACTATGGCCTCTATATTCCGCCCATGATCTGGCGCGAGATCGACAACTTCTCCAGCGGGTCGGTATGTATGGTACTGGCGTCTTCCAAATACGATGAAAGCGACTATTACCGCGACTACGCCCAGTTCAAAGCAGCGGTACTGGAACCTTGCACATGACTCAACAGGGCAGCATCAACCGCCTGCTGGATGGCTTGGCACAGCTGCGTGCTGTCAAAGCCAGTCGACGTCCTGAGGCTAAGGCCGCTACCGTCGACATCACCGTAGCAGTGATGTCTTACAACAATTCGGCCTACCTCGCGCAGACTATCGAATCTGTTCTGGCGCAGCAGGGGGTTCGCTTCGAATTGCGGGTTTTCGATGACTGTTCCAGCGATGCCAGTCTTGAGGTGCTGGAGCGTTACACCCGCGACCCGCGGTTCCACTATCAGTCCAATGCGCGCAATCTCGGCATGATCGGCAACTACAACCAGTGCCTGCGTGCCGGCAGCGGACGCTATGTGGTAGTGCTGGGGTCGGACGATGTCATCTACCCTGACCACCTGCTCAGCCTTTTTGAGGTACTAGAGCACAATCCGCATGTGGCCCTTGCCTACAGTCAGTGCCTGTGGATCGACGAGCAGGGCAAGACTCTGCGTCATGCTGTCCACCCAGGCCACCGCGCGGCCAGCTACGTCGGTGGGCGTGATGAACTGGTCGATTTGCTGTGCTTCGATAATTACATCACCCCATCAGCCGTAATGCTGCGGCGCAGCATACTACCAGCGTTGGAGCTGCCCGACGGCGGTATTCACCGGGCCGGGTTGCTGGCCGGTGACTGGGAGTTGTGGACGCGCGTTGCCCAAGTGGCTCCCGAGTTTGCGTTTATCGCCCAGCCCAGCGTCGGTTACAGGATTCACGGCGAACAGATTTCAAACCGCTTCTACGGGACGGACCGGCCCTTGGCCGAACACACTGAGATCCTTGAGCTCAACCTGGCCGTTGCCGCTGCGCGGGTGCGTATGCATACCGGTGCAGCAGATATCTGGGCGCTCTACGCCAAGCGTATGGCAAGTTATCCTGCCGATGTGCAAGCATGTTTTGAAAGCCGGCAGGCGCGCATCCGTGAGCAGTTGTTCGCGTCCACGATGCAAGGCCGTGATTCAGATGAAGTGCAGTTTTCCATAATCCTTACTACCTACAACCGTCCCGATCTTCTCAAGGACGCATTGGCCAGCGTCGGTCGTCAGACCTTGCGCGATTTTGAGGTCGTCCTAGTCAATGACAACGGCGAGCCGGTGGAGTCTTTGTTGGCCGCGTGCGATTTTCCTGTCACCTACGTTCGGCAGGGGCGCAACCGGGGTTTGTCGGCGGCCCGTAACGCTGGTTTGAAGCTCGCGCGGGGCACCTATGTTTGCTACCTCGACGACGATGATTTCTATTTGCCTGACCACCTGGCCACACTGGCGCGCACCTTTGCCAGCCACCCTAATACCGTGGTCTATACCGGCGTTGAATATGTTGATGAACGCCTGGAGGCGGGGCGTCGTATTGAGCTTGCGCGCAGTCGGCCGTTTCTCCATCAGGAGCATGATCGCGAGCGGTTGTTCATCCAAAACTACATTCCGGTCAATACTTGGGCTCACCCTCGCAGCATGCTGGCAACCGTGGGTGAGTTCGATACGGGGCTGACGGCGTTTGAGGACTGGGACATGCTCCTGCGTCTGGGTGCTCGCTATGGCTTTGTGCATGCACCTGAGGTGACGACCGAGGTGCGTGTACGGCAGGGCAGTACAGCAGGCAGCGACCACATGCTGGGGCGTGAGCGTAAGAATTTCGGTGCGCTATATCAGGAAATGTATCGTCGACATGCAGATCTTGGTAGTGAGCGTGTACGTACAGGGCGGCGAAAATTGCTGAGGCAGTTTGGTATTGGTTCTGGTCATCCACGCCAAGTTTTGACTCTGGAAACATGGCTTTCGCAGCGTACCCTTACGCCACTACAGAAGACGCTGATCGACGATCATCTGAATGGTCAGAGCAAGCTGCTGCGAATTTGTGTCGTTATCCTTGACCATGATGGGGAAGCTGAGAAGGTTGTGGCGACCTATGAGTCCTTGAGAACAGGTTTCTATCAGCACACGCAGCCGCTTCTGTTGTCACCAGTTGATTACCGTGAGCTACCCGCTGATCTGCCCATTTATCGAGCTGGTGTTCACGACTGGCCGCAGGTACTCAATGCGTTACTCGCGCAAAGCGATTTTGACTGGCTATGTATCGTTAAGGCTGGTGAACGTTTTACTCCGGCCGGTCTCTTGATGGCTACGCTTGAGTTGTTGGGCGCGCCAGATTGCCGCGCGGTCTATGGCGATGAGCTGTATCAACCAGCCTCAGGTGGTTTGGGCAGTTTGCTTCGTCCAGCGCTCAACCTTGACTATCTTCTGAGTTTTCCTGCTGGCATGGCGCGTCACTGGTTATTGCGCCGCGACGTCGTCGTGCAGGCCGGCGGCTTCGATGCGCAGTTCCTGGATGCGTCAGAATTCGAGTTGATTCTGCGTTTGATCAATCAGCAAGGGCTGGCGGGGCTGGGTCATGTGGCTGAGCCGCTGCTAGTCGGTCAAGCGCCGCTCTTGCTTGACCGCGAGCACGAAAAGCGCGCGATTAGCCAGCATCTGGCCCTGCGCGGTTATGAGCAGGCTGAAGTGTTCTCTTCGCATCCGGGCCGATACCGGATTCGCTACGGCCATGTTGACGCCCCTTTGGTATCAATCCTTATAGAGGCAGGCGAACGCCTGGCACCGCTGCAGCGTTGTGTGGAGAGCTTGCTGGAAACCACCACCTACCCCCATTACGAAGTGCTGATGATCGAAGATAATGCCAATGCGCTTGATGTATCGGCTTGGCTGGCAGCACTTGATGGGCTTGGCGAGTCGCGCATACGGGTAGTTCGTGATCATGCGCAGGGATCGCCCAGCGAGCGCTTGAATGCTGCGGCGCGTTTGGCCTCAGGTAGCCTCCTACTATTGCTTGATGCGGAAGCGGCTGCCTTCGAACCGGAATGGTTGGATGAGCTGGTCAATCATGCGCAGCGTCCGGAGGTCGGAGTCGTGGGTGGTTTGCTGTTATCAGCAGCAGGTAAGGTCACTCAAGCAGCGCTGGTGCTGGGGTTGGAAGGTCCGGTTGGGGAACCCTTTATTGGGCAGCCTGCTTCAGCCGCAGGCTATATGCACCGTTTGGAAGTCACCCAGAACTGCAGTGCGGTCAGCCGCCGCATGCTGATGATCAAGGCCAGCCTCTTCCAGGCTCTGGATGGCATGACAGAGGGGGATTTGGCGGCGCGTTATCTAGATGTCGATCTGTGTCTGCGCGCTCAACAGGCAGGCTACTTGACCGTATGGACCCCCTTCGCGCGGATGCTGGCTGAGCGCGTGGATCAATCTTCGCCTAGCATTGCGGAGCAGGACGGGCTTTATGTCCGCTGGTTGCCATTGCTGGCTCGAGACCCCGCCTACAATCCGAGCCTTTCACTGGCGCAGCCGGGAGGTTTCAAGCTTGCTGATACGGCGATGTCTTGGCGGCCTTTAGCCTCATTTAAACCCTTACCGGTAGTGCTGGCTCATCCAGCTGATCAGTTTGGCTGCGGCCATTATCGAGTTATGCAGCCGTTCCATGCGCAGCAGCAAGCCGGATTAATTGATGGGGTGTTATCGGTGGGGCTGATGCACGTAGCTGATCTGGAGCGCTATGCCCCCGATGTCGTGCTGTTGCAGCGGCAAATCGGCGATGAGCGTATCGATGCGATGCGGCGGATGAAGGCTTTCTCTCCGGCTTTTAAGGTCTATGAACTGGACGACTACTTGCCCAATCTGCCGATGAAGAACGCGCATCGCAAGCATATGCCCAAGGATATTCTTCGTTCTCTGCGTCGCGGTCTGGCTCACGTTGATCGGTTTGTTGTATCAACAGAGCCACTGGCTGAAGCGTTCGCAGGGCTGCATCTGGATATTCGGGTTATGCAAAACCGCTTACCTGTTACCTGGTGGAAAGATTTGCAGAGTCAGCGGCGGGTCGGTCCGCGACCGCGCGTTGGTTGGGCGGGCGGGGTTAGCCACACCGGTGATTTGGAGTTGATAGCTGATGTGGTGCGGGAGTTGGCGAATGAAGTGGACTGGATTTTTCTAGGTATGTGCCCAGAGCGTATCCGGCCCTATGTCAAGGAAATGCATGCCGGTGTCGAGATCAGTAGATACCCCGCGATGCTAGCATCGCTTAATTTGGATCTGGCAATTGCACCGGTCGAAGATAATTTGTTTAACGCTTGTAAGAGTAACCTGCGCCTTCTGGAGTACGGCGCTTGCGGCTTCCCGGTGATCTGCAGTGATGTGCGCTGTTATCAGGATGGCTTACCCGTTACGCGGGTAAAGAACCGTTTCCGCGATTGGGTGGATTCGATACGCATGCACTTGAATGATCTTGATGCCTGCGCACAAGCAGGCGATACGCTACGCAGCGCAGTGCTCAGTGAATGGATGCTTGAGGGCGATAACCTGCGAGCCTGGCGAACGGCTTGGCTTCCCGATTGACCTGCAAAATGCATCAGGCCGCTTACGAGCGGCCTGATACGTTTTAAGCAATGGCTAAAGCTAGGGCTGATTGTGCCGATAGTACTGACGTGGATTAAGGGGGTGGTGGTGCTGTCAAGGTGGGAAGAAAATTTTTTTCACTCCGCCCTAAAGCTCCTGCCACACACGCCGATAAGTAGTACGAACGCGAACTCAATGGCTGCCTGAGAACTGCAGGACAGGGTTTCGCAGCATCAGGCAACTAAGCTAGGTCCGATGGAGGACATACATCATGGCTCTTACAGTCAACACGAACATTGCGTCCCTCAACACTCAGCGCAATCTGAACACCTCTTCCAAGGCCCTGGATACCTCTCTGCAGCGCCTGTCCACTGGTTCGCGTATCAACAGCGCCAAGGACGATGCGGCCGGCCTGCAGATCTCCAACCGCCTGAGCAGCCAGATCAACGGCCTCAACGTTGCAGTGAAGAACTCCAACGACGGTATCTCTATGGCGCAGACCGCTGAAGGCGCACTTCAGCAGTCCACCAGCATCCTGCAGCGTATGCGTGACCTGTCCCTGCAATCGGCCAACGGCTCGAACAGCGATGAAGAACGTAAAGCCCTGAACTCGGAAGTGACCGAGCTCAAAAAGGAACTGAACCGTATTTCCAATACCACCACCTTCGGTGGTAAGAAGTTGCTCGACGGCTCCTTCGAAACCACCACTTTCCAAGTGGGCAGTGCTGCGAACGAAACCATCAGCGTCAAGATTGACGAGATGAGCACCGAATCGCTGGAAGGTACGTTCAGCTCGGGTACGATTGACGCAGCTGATGTCGCCAGCGCTGATGCGACAGCCTCCGGTGCCATCGCTGTATCGGTCACCATGGCTGATGGCGAGGCGCGCACTTTTAGCGCCACATTCGCCAGTGGTGCAACTGTGGATGAGCAGGTGCAAGCTCTGGCAACCGTGATCAACGATGCCAACATCGGTGTTGGTGCGTTCGTCAATGAGGACGGCGATATTGATCTGGTGACAGCACTGGGTTCGGGTTCTGAGAGCGGGCAAATTGAGTCGCTGAGCTTTGGCTCGGGAGCCTCGGTAGATGCTGCTAAATTAGCTGCTACCACTAACGACATCACCGTGGCTGAAGTCGAAGAAGGTAACCTAGTCGACGATATCGACATCACCGATGTAATCGGTTCGCAGAAAGCAGTCATCGTGATCGACGATGCCATCGCCGCGATCGACGCGCAACGAGCCGACCTCGGTGCGGTGCAGAACCGCTTTGAGAACACCATTGGTAACCTGCAGAACATCTCGGAGAACGTGTCGGCAGCCCGTGGTCGAATTCAGGACACTGACTTCGCAGCGGAAACAGCTAACCTGACCAAGAACCAGATCCTGCAGCAGGCAGGTACGGCGATCCTGGCCCAGGCCAACCAGCTGCCGCAGGCAGTGCTCAGCCTGCTGGGCTAAGCATCGGGTAGTATCAATGGGGAGCCAGGGTAGCCTGCCTCCCCATTCCCTCTTTCTGAGGATAAGACTATGGACATTGGTTCAGTACGCGATTCGATGAAGCAGGGCGGTTTGGCGCTAGATCCAGCCAAGCCGCGTGCAGCTGAAGCGGCCGAAACAGGCGGTAAGCTACCCGCCAGTGCCGACAAGACGCAGGCGCAAGCAGCTGCCGATAAGCAGCCGGCTGAGAAGCCGCCGAGTCGGGCGGAGCTGGAAGCGGCCATGAACAACATGCAGGAGTTCGTGCAGTCGGTGCGGCGCGATATCAATTTTGCGCTCGACGATGGCAATGGTCGCGTTGTCGTGAAAGTAACCGATGCCACCTCTGGCGATGTGATTCGCCAGATTCCATCGGAAGAAGCGCTCAAGCTTGCGGAGAACCTCACCGAGGTTCGCAGTCTGTTGTTCAAAGCTGAGGCATGATTGCGGTGGCATGAAACTTGTTTACCGTTTAGGTAACAGGAATAGGGTGTCAACCCTTTGGCGAGGCAATGCACATGGCAGGTATCACAGGTATAGGATCCGGCATCGATATCGACGCGATCGTCAAGGCGTCAGTGGCCGCTGAACGGGCGCCTAAAGATGCTCAGCTGGCACGGCTGACAACCAAGATGACGACCCAGATAACGTCTCTGGGTACGTTCAAAAGCGCCTTGAGTGAGTTCCAGACAGCAGCCAAGGCGCTGAATGATGCCAGCCTGTTCGGTATTCGAAAGGCCTCGTCCTCTGATACAGCGCGTGTAACTGCCAGTGCCGAAAAAACGGCGCTTACCGGTACCTACCGCGTCGAAGTCGAGCAGCTTGCCAGCGCCTCGAAGATTGCGTCTGGCAGCGTCGCAGGCGGTTCTGGCCTTGCCTTTGCGTCAGGCGGTTCGCTGACTATCGGTTTGGGTAACGACAGCTTTGATGTGCCGGTTGCAGCAGGTGCCACACTCAAAGAGATTCGTGACGCCATTAATACTCAGCTCAATGATAAAGGCATCAGTGCCAACATTGTCACTGACCCAGCCAATGGCACGTCACAGTTGGTGTTGTCATCCAACAAGACGGGGGCAGGTAATGATCTGAGTCTTGAAGCGAATGGTGCGGACTTGGAGGCCTTGGCCGACAATATGCCGTCCGCGTTAAGCGAGGCAAAAAATGCTAAGTTCAAGATCGACGGACTTGAGTTGCAAAGCGCCACCAATGCGGTAAGTGGGGCAATTGAAGGTGTCACCTTCACATTGGTTAAGGCTGAGGAAGGGGTCGGCACAACGTTGACCGTGGGTGAAAACACCACAGCCGTTAAAGACAGCCTGAAGAAATTCGTTGACGCTTATAACAAGCTCATCACCTCCACCAACAGCCTCACCAGTGTTGTATCGACAGGTGAGGGCAATGAGCCTTTGGTAGGCGGTTTGGTTGGCGATTCGTCGGTACGCAATGTACTCAACGGACTCCGCTCCGAGCTGACGAATACTGCGGCAGGGCAAAGCGGCGACGCGTTCCGTGCACTGGCCGATTTAGGTATCACCACACAGAAAGACGGCAAGCTGGCCATTGACGATACCAAGCTTACAGCGGCTCTCGAAAACAACTTCGATGCGGTTGGGTCGTTTGTCACGGGTGACAACGGCCTGATGAGCCGGCTCAGTCAGCGCGTTGATGGTTACGTCAAATCAGGTGGTGTCTTAGAGCAGCGCATCAGTGGCCTGCAGAAAACCGATGCCAATATCAAAGAACAGAAAGCCGATTTGGAAGTTCGGGTGGCCGCCATTCAGGCGCGCCTCTATTCGCAATACAACGCTATGGACTCCTTAGTTGGTCAGCTGACTCGAACCAGCGATTCGCTGGCCAGTGCGCTGTCTAGCCTTCCAGGCGTCGTGAGAAAGGACAGCTGATTGATGAACAATCCCATCGACACTTACAAGAAAGTCAAAACCAGTCAGGAAGTCTCCCAGTACCGTGCTGTGGCACTGCTGCTTGACGGCGCGATTGAGCGAGTCAAACTCGCTCGCCAGGCCCAATCTGAAGGCAACAGTGAAGTGCGTGGTGTGGCGGTTGGTACCACCATCACTATTTTGGGCGTGTTGCAGGCTAGCCTGGACAAGCAGCTTGGCGGCGAGATCGCCGAAAATTTGGATGCTCTCTATGTGTACATGACCCGCCGTTTGGCCGGTGTGGCCATCGAGCGTGAAGCGGGCAGTCTCGAAGAGGTGGAAGGATTGTTGCTTCAGTTGCAGGAAGCCTGGACGGCGATAGAGGCCGAAGTAGAGCCTTCCGCAGGTTAAACGCGTTAAAGTTTCCAGGCGGGATGTCGATACACAAGTATCTGTATCCAGCACAGCGAGACGTGACGATGAACGCAATGGCAGCCCTTCGCCAATACCAGTATGTAAACACTCACGCTCAAGCGGTTGAAGCGACGCCGCATCGTTTGATTCAGATGCTCATGGAAGGTGGTTTGACCCGCATCGCCCAGGCGCGCGGGGCGATGGACCGTCAGCAGACTGCACTCAAAGGCGAGTTGATCGGTAAAGCGATCGGCATTATTGGCGGCTTGCGTAATGGCCTTGATCTGAATGCCGGCGGCGAGCTGGCGGCTAATCTGGACGGCCTGTATGAGTACATGGTGTCCCGACTGCTTGAGGCCAATTTGAAGAATGTGCCCGAGCCGCTCGACGAAGTCGCAGAGCTGTTGCGCAATGTAAAATCTGGCTGGGATGCCATTGGTCAGTAAGTGGCCATAGCCCTTGAGGAGCTATCGATGACGACGTCTGTTCAGCGTTTGCAAGACACGGGCATCGCACTGCGCGATGCGTTGGCTACACGGGACTGGGCCGCTATCGCCGAGCTTGACGTGCAATGCCGTCAGGCCATTGATGAATCCATGGCCGACCCTGCTGACGAGGCGTCGTTGCGCGCGCGCATGCAGGAGTTGCTGGAGTTGTATCGTGAGCTGGTTACGGTTTGCCAGGTTGAGCAGCGCCGCTTGGCGGGTGAGCTTGTACAGCTCAACCAGGCACAGCAGGGTGCCAAGGTTTATCAGTTGTTCGGTTAACACGTCCGATTTGAATTCCAGCCCGCGTTCGTCGGGCTTTTACTTAGCGCAATCTGACCCTCTCGCTGTTTTCAGGTCCGTGGCGCGGTACATCATCAGCAGATATATTGCTTCGTGTACGTCATAAATTTGACTGCGTCCAAAAAATTGACTTAACTACTGGCTAAATGCCGGCGCAGTAGTCACACGACCTCGCAGACTTTTCGTTCACCCCCCGGACAGACCTGACACTATGTGGCGTGAAACCAAAATCCTCCTGATTGACGACAACATTGAGCGCCGCCGCGATCTGACGGTCATCCTTAATTTTCTTGGCGAAGAGCACTTGGCGTGCGGCAGTGACAACTGGGCGCACGCCACCGCAGAGTTGCCGTCCAGCCGGGGCGTACTCAGTGTGTTGCTGGGTGATGTGCAGCTAAAGGGTGGTGCACTGGAGCTGATCAAGCAGATCGGCGCCTGGGACGAGTTTTTGCCGGTGCTGTTGATGGACGCACCGGTGGTTATGGAATGGCCCGAGGATATACGCCGCCGCGTACTGGCGAGCCTGGAGATGCCGCCCAGCTACAACAAGCTGCTCGACTCGCTGCACCGCGCCCAGGTTTATCGGGAAATGTACGATCAGGCCCGCGAGCGCGGGCGTCACCGTGAGCCCAATCTTTTCCGCAGCCTGGTGGGCACCAGCCGCGCGATTCAGCAAGTGCGGCAGATGATGCAGCAGGTTGCCGATACCGAGGCCAGCGTCCTGATCCTGGGCGAGTCCGGTACGGGCAAAGAAGTGGTTGCGCGTAACCTGCACTATCACTCCAAGCGGCGCGAGGCGCCTTTTGTGCCGGTCAACTGCGGTGCAATCCCCGCTGAGTTATTGGAAAGCGAGTTGTTCGGTCACGAGAAAGGCGCATTCACCGGGGCAATTACCTCGCGGGCAGGGCGCTTCGAGCTGGCCAACGGCGGTACCTTGTTTCTCGATGAGATCGGTGACATGCCGCTGCCTATGCAGGTCAAGCTGCTGCGGGTGTTGCAGGAGCGAACCTTTGAGCGGGTGGGCAGCAATAAAACCCAAAGTGCCGATGTGCGAATCATCGCGGCCACCCACAAAGACCTCGAAAAGATGATCGAGGACGGCAGCTTCCGCGAAGACCTGTATTACCGCCTCAATGTCTTCCCCATCGAGATGGCACCGCTGCGTGAGCGCATCGAAGACATCCCCTTGTTGATGAATGAGCTGATTTCGCGCATGGAGCACGAGAAGCGCGGCTCCATTCGTTTTAACTCCGCGGCCATCATGTCGCTGTGTCGCCATGATTGGGCAGGCAACGTCCGTGAGCTGGCCAACCTGGTCGAGCGTATGGCGATCATGCATCCCTACGGCGTGATTGGTGTGGGCGAGCTGCCAAAGAAATTCCGCCATGTCGATGACGAGGACGAGCACCTGGCTGCCAGCTTGCGTGACGACCTGGAGGAGCGTGCAGCCATCGTTGCGGGGCTGCCGGGAGTCGATACCCCTGCCATGTTGCCGCCAGAGGGTTTGGACCTGAAGGACTACCTGGGTGGGCTGGAGCAAGGGCTTATTCAGCAGGCGCTTGATGACGCCGGCGGGATCGTGGCCCGGGCTGCGGAGCGGTTGCGCATACGTCGCACGACGCTGGTTGAGAAGATGCGTAAATATGGCATGAGCCGCCGTGACGAGGAGGCGCCCTTTGACGACTGACCACGAGTCAGCGCCTTGGCGTTAGCCCACAGGAAAAGCCGGTACTTTGACGAAAGTGCCGGCTTTTTTGCTTAGGGCACTGATATATATGGATTATTTTTTTAGGCACGGCTATTGCTAACTCTCTTGTAAACGACTGTCCCCTGACGGCTCGCGATGTGAGAGAGATGCCATGAACCGCCACGCTCAACCCACTGCTGTTGCTACCTTGCCCCTCGCGTCCGTGGCAGAGTCCGATGAGCGTGCACATCTGGAGCAGGCGTTTGCGCGCTTCAGTCAGATGTCTGCGCAGTTGGGGGAGTCCTACAGCGTGCTGGAGTCGCGGGTCTCCGAGCTGCGGGGGCAGCTGGCGCTGGTCAGTGCTCAGCGGATGCAGGAGCTTGCAGAGAAAGAGCGGATCGCGCACCGACTGCAGAGCCTGCTGGATTTGCTGCCCGGCGGCGTTATCGTGATTGACGGTCAGGGTGTGGTTCGCGAAGCCAACCCGGTCGCCTGTCAATTACTGGGCATTCCCTTGCTGGGAATCCTGTGGCGCGACGTAATTGCACGCAACTTCGCCCCGCGCGATGACGACGGCCATGAGGTGTCGCTGAAAGATGGGCGCCGTCTCTCGATTGCCACGCGCTCGCTGCATGGCGAGCCGGGCCAGCTGGTTCTGCTCAATGATTTGACGGAAACCCGGCGCCTGCAGGATCAGCTGTCGCGCCATGAGCGCCTGTCTGCCCTGGGGCGAATGATGGCGTCACTGGCCCACCAGATCCGCACACCGCTCTCGGCAGCCATGCTCTACGCCAGCCACCTCAATGAACAGGTGTTGCCGGTTGAACAGCAGCAACGGTTTGCCGGGCGTCTCAAGGAGCGCCTGCATGAATTGGAGCATCAGGTGCGCGACATGCTGGTGTTTGCCCGTGGCGACTTGCCGTTGCCTGACCGCATCTCCCCCTCCGTCTTGTTTGGTGCGCTGCGCGCTGCAGCTGAAACCCATGTCACAGGCATGAACGTGCGTTGGCAGTGCGATGTCCGCGAGGGCAGTGTGCTGTGTAACCGCGACACTTTGGTCGGTGCGGTGCTCAATCTGGTGGAAAACGCGATCCAGGCTGGCGGGGCAGGCGTGGGCCTTAAAGTGCATGTTTATCGCCGGGCAGACAGCTTGCACCTGTGCATCAGTGACAACGGTCCGGGGATGGATACCGCCACACTGGCGCGCCTGGGCGAACCTTTTTTTACCACCCGCGCCACCGGAACCGGGCTGGGCGTGTCAGTGGTCAAGGCGGTTGCCCGCGCGCATCGGGGCGAGCTGCGTTTGCGCTCGCGCGCTGGACGCGGCACGTGCGCACTGCTGATTCTGCCGCTGCTTGATGCGGCCACACAGACTACTTCGGAGTAATGCCCATGGCTGCCAAAGTCTTGCTGGTTGAAGATGATCGCGCCCTGCGCGAAGCGCTCGGCGACACCCTGTCGCTGGGCGGGCACGCCTACCGGGCGGTCGAGTCCGCGGAAGCGGCGCTGATGGCGCTGGGTGAAGAGGTCTTCAGCCTGGTGATCAGCGACGTCAATATGCCGGGTATGGATGGCCATCAGTTGCTCGGTCTGATCCGCCGTCGCCATCCCCAGTTACCGGTGCTGTTGATGACCGCGTTCGGCGCGGTTGAGCGGGCGGTCGACGCCATGCGTCAGGGCGCTGCCGATTACCTGGTCAAACCATTCGAGCCCAAAGCGTTGTTGGCGTTGGTCGATCGTCACGCGCTGGGGCGCTTGCCGCAGGATGAGCAGGACGGGCCGGTGGCGTGTGAACTGGCCAGCCAGCAGTTGCTCGCCCTCGCCAGTCGTGTGGCGCAAAGTGATTCGACGGTGCTGATCACGGGGGAGTCCGGCACGGGTAAAGAGGTGCTGGCGCGTTTCATTCACGAGCAGTCACCGCGTGCACAGGGGCCGTTTATCGCCATCAACTGCGCGGCGATTCCTGACAACATGTTGGAAGCGACATTATTTGGTCATGAGAAAGGCGCGTTTACCGGCGCCATCGCCAGTGCGCCGGGTAAGTTTGAATTGGCCGATGGCGGCACCTTGCTGCTCGATGAAATCTCCGAGATGCCCCTTGGGCTGCAAGCCAAACTATTGCGTGTGCTGCAAGAGCGTGAGGTCGAGCGCGTGGGCGCGCGCAAGCCTATTAGCCTGAATATTCGGGTGCTGGCCACCAGCAACCGCGATCTGGCTGGCGAAGTGGCGGCGGGGCGTTTCCGTGAAGACCTGTTCTACCGCCTCTCGGTGTTTCCATTGGCGTGGCGGCCGCTGCGCGAACGGCCTGCGGACATCGTGCCCCTGGCTGAGCGGCTGCTGGCCAAGCACGCCCGCAAGATGAACCATGCCCCCATTCGCCTTTCGCCTCAGGCGCGCGACAGCCTGGTAGGCTATGCCTGGCCAGGAAACGTACGCGAGCTGGACAACGCCATCCAGCGCGCCTTGATTCTGCAGCAAGGTGGCTTGATCCAGCCTGAGGATCTTTGCCTAACCGCGCCGATTGGGTTTGCCTGTGTACCGGCCGCGCCGCTTTTGATGGCGGTGGCGAGTACGCCAAGCGTTGAGAGTAACGGTGCGACCGAGGCCGGTGCGCTGGGTGACGACCTGCGCCGGCATGAGTTCCAGGTGATCGTCGACACCCTGCGCGCGGAGCGTGGGCGGCGCAAGGAGGCGGCGGAGCGCTTGGGTATCAGCCCGCGTACGCTGCGCTACAAGCTGGCACAGATGCGCGACGCTGGTATGGATGTCGAGGCGTACCTGTACGCCAGTTGAGGTGACGGAAGTCAGTCGCCAGCACGACGACCCTCGTCAGCAGGCGCGCCGGATAGCCTTAGCGTTTTAGTGAAAGCCCCGCTCTGCGGGGCTTTCACGTATCTGGCACCCTTGTTGCAAATATCCACTTATCGCGCCGCTTAGCGTCAAAAAAACTGCGGCCAGTGGAGGAAATGTTATGAGCCAAGGTATTGAATTCAATCGTCTGATGTTGGAGATGCGCTCCATGCAGGCCGATGCCATGGCGCGTCACACGCCCGCAGTGAGTGCGCCTGAGCCTGGCGCGCCAAGCTTTTCCGACATGCTTGGCCAGGCTGTAAACAAGGTGCATGAAACCCAGCAGGCCTCCAGTGAGCTGTCAAAGGCCTTTGAGATGGGCAACAGCGGGATCGACCTGACTGACGTGATGATCGCCTCGCAGAAAGCCAGCGTGTCGATGCAGGCCATGACCCAGGTGCGTAACAAGCTGGTCCAGGCGTACCAAGACATCATGCAGATGCCGGTTTAAGGGTAGGGGTTTTCAATCATGGCTGACGCGCTCGCTGCCAACATGCCGGCTACTACCGGTAACGACCAACCGAAGAAGCCGTTGTTTGGTCTGACGTTTCTGGAAAACCTGTCCGATATGTCGATGTTGCGGCAGATCGGCCTGCTGGTCGGTCTGGCCGCCAGCGTGGCGATCGGCTTCGCCGTGGTGCTCTGGTCGCAGCAGCCGGACTACCGGCCGCTGTACGGCAGCCTCGATGGGATGGACGCGTCCCAGGTCATGCAGACGTTGCAGGCCGCTGATATCACCTACACCGTCGAACCCAACTCCGGCGCCTTGCTGGTCAAGTCCGATGACCTGGCCCGCGCGCGTATGCGCCTGGCAGCGGCCGGCGTCGCGCCCAGCGACAAGACCATAGGCTTTGAAATTCTCGATCAGGAACAGGGCCTGGGCACCAGTCAGTTCATGGAAGCGACCCGATACCGGCGCGGCCTCGAAGGTGAGTTGGCGCGCACAGTCTCGAGCTTGAACAACGTCAAAGGCGCGCGGGTGCACCTGGCCATCCCGAAAAGCTCGGTATTTGTACGCGATGAGCGCAAGCCGAGCGCGTCGGTACTCGTGGAGTTGTATCCAGGGCGTGGTCTTGAACCCAGCCAGGTGATGGCTATCGTCAATTTGGTGGCGACCAGCGTGCCTGAGTTGGAAAAATCCCAGGTCACCGTGGTCGACCAGAAAGGCAATCTGCTGTCCGATCAGCAGGAGTTGTCCGAGCTGAGCATGGCCGGCAAGCAGTTCGATTACAGCCGCCGCATGGAGAGCCTGTTCACCCAGCGTGTGCACAATATTCTGCAGCCTGTGCTGGGCAGTGGCCGCTATAAAGCTGAAGTGTCGGCTGATGTCGACTTCAGTGCCGTGGAGTCCACCTCCGAGAGCTTCAACCCGGACCAGCCGGCGCTGCGCAGCGAGCAGCAGGTGACTGAACAGCGCACCAGCAGCCAGCCACCGCAAGGCGTGCCCGGCGCGTTGGCCAACCAGCCACCGGGTGCTGCAAACGCGCCGCAACAAGCCGGTGCAGCCGCAGCGCCCCCCGGCGCAATTGCCCCGGGCCAGCCGTTGCTTGATGCCAACGGCGCGCAGGTGGTCGATCCAGCCACCGGCCAGCCGATGCTCGCACCCTATCCGGCGGACAAGCGCGACCAGTCCACGCGTAACTTCGAGCTCGACCGCTCGATCAGCTACACCCGTCAGCAGCAGGGGCGCTTGCGCCGTCTGTCGGTGGCGGTGGTGGTCGATGATCAGGTACGTGTCGACCCGGCTACAGGGGAGGCGACCCGCACGCCCTGGAGCAGTGACGACCTGGCTCGGTTCACCCGCCTGGTGCAAGACTCAGTGGGCTTCGATGCCAGCCGTGGTGACAGCGTCAGCGTAATCAACACACCGTTCTCGGCTGATCGCGGCGAAGAGCTGCTCGACTTGCCGTGGTACCAGAGCGAGCTGTTCCTGATGGCCATGGGCGGCCTCAAACAGCTGGTGCCCGCGCTGCTGATCTTCATCTTGGTGTGGTTCGTGCTGCGCCCTGTGATGAAGAACATTGCCAATCCTGGTGGTGGCAAGGAGCTGGCTGCGGGTGGCCGCGAGGGTGACGTCGACTTGGGCGAAATGGGTGGTCTGGACGGCGAACTGTCGGCCGACCGCGTCAGCCTGGGTGGCGCGCAAAGCATCCTGCTGCCGAGCCCCAGTGAGGGGTATGATGCACAATTGAATGCCATCAAGAGCCTGGTCGCCGAAGACCCGGGCCGGGTGGCTCAGGTTGTGAAAGAGTGGATTAACGCCGATGAGTGACAATCGCACGACCGCCAAGATGAGCAAAGTCGAGAAGGCCGCCATCCTGCTGCTCTCGCTGGGTGAGACCGATGCCGCTCAGGTGCTGCGTCACCTTGGGCCAAAGGAAGTGCAGCGTGTGGGCGTGGCCATGGCGGGCATGCGCAACATTCACCGCGAGCAGGTCGAACAGGTCATGGGCGAGTTCGTCGAGATCGTCGGCGACCAGACCAGTTTGGGCGTTGGCGCCGATGGCTACATCCGCAAAATGCTCACCCAGGCCCTGGGCGAAGACAAAGCCGGTAACCTGATCGACCGCATCCTGCTGGGTGGCAGCACCAGCGGTCTGGACAGTTTGAAATGGATGGAGCCGCGCGCCGTGGCGGATGTGATCCGTTATGAGCACCCCCAGATTCAGGCCATCGTGGTGGCCTACCTCGACCCGGATCAGGCGGGGGAGGTGCTCGGTCATTTCGATCACAAGGTGCGTCTGGACATCGTGCTGCGCGTCTCCTCGCTCAATACCGTGCAGCCGGCTGCGTTGAAGGAACTCAACCAGATTCTCGAGAAGCAGTTCTCCGGCAGCGCCAGTACCACCCGCGCGACCATGGGCGGGGTCAAGCGTGCTGCTGACATCATGAACTTCCTCGACAGCTCGGTTGAAGGGCAGCTGATGGATTCGATCCGTGAAGTGGACGCGGACCTGTCGTCGCAGATCGAAGACCTGATGTTTGTCTTCGACAACCTGGCCGATGTCGACGACCGGGGTATCCAGGCGCTGTTGCGTGAGGTGTCCTCGGACGTGCTGGTGTTGGCCCTCAAGGGCGCTGACGAGGCGATCAAAGAAAAGGTCTTCAAGAACATGTCCAAGCGCGCTGCCGAACTGCTGCGCGACGACCTGGAGGCCAAGGGCCCGGTGCGGGTCAGCGACGTGGAAACGGCGCAGAAGGAAATTCTCACCATCGCACGGCGCATGGCCGAAGCGGGCGAGATTGTTCTGGGCGGCAAAGGCGGCGAGGAGATGGTCTGACCCGGCGCTGCCGCGGTGCTGGGCGCTCTGGCACAATGGCGCCCAGTCGGGCTGTTTGCCCTGATCGTTTTTACTGACCCTGGGGGATACCCGACATGGCTTCCAAGGACGCGCCCAGCGACCTGATACGTGCCAAAGACATTGCCGGCTTCGACCGCTGGGCGTTGCCCAGCTTCGACGCCGGCGGTGATGAGGCCACGGCCGACGAGGTGCCTGCCAGCGTCGACGAGGTGGCACCAGAGCCTGCGCCCGAGCGCCCCGCCGACAGCGAAGATGTGCTGATTGAAGACGTCAAACCGCTGACGCTCGACGAACTCGAGGCGATCCGTCAGGACGCCTATAACGAAGGCTTTGCCGCTGGCGAAAAAGACGGCTTCCATGCCGGTCAGCTCAAGGCCCGTCAGGAGGCCGAGGCGGCACTGGCGCCGCGTCTTGCTGCGTTGGAAACGCTGATGCAGCAGCTCTTTGAGCCTATCGCCGAGCAGGACCAACAGCTCGAAGCATCGCTGATCGAGCTGGTCGCTCACCTGACCCGCGAAGTCATTCAGCGCGAACTGGCCATCGATTCCAGTCAGATCCGCCAGGTCCTGCGTGAAGCGCTGAAGTTATTGCCCATGGGCGCCGACAATGTGCGCATCCACTTGCATCCGCAGGACTTCGAGCGCGTCAAAGCGCTGCGCGAACGCCATGAGGAAAGCTGGCGAATCCTTGAGGATGACAGCCTGCTGCCCGGCGGCTGCCGCGTGGAAAGCGAACACAGCCGGATCGATGCCAGCATCGAAACGCGCCTGACCCAGACCCTCAAGCAGTTGTTCGACCAACAGCGCGAACATGCCACGGCGCCGCCTGAGGCCGATCTGCAGGTCGACCTGGACACGCCGCCCGTTGAGCCTGCCGATGCGCCTTGAACGCACCAGCTTCGCCAAACGCCTGGCGGTCTACCGCGAGAGCATCAGCCTGCCAGGGCAGCCGGTGGTCGAAGGCCGCTTACTGCGCATGGTGGGCCTTACGTTGGAGGCTGAAGGCCTGCGCGCGGCGTTGGGCAGCCGCTGCCTGGTAATCAACGATGACAGCTATCACCCGGTGCAGGTCGAGGCCGAGGTGATGGGCTTTTCCAATGGCAAGATCTTTCTGATGCCGGTGGGCAGCCTTGCCGGTATTGCGCCAGGTGCGCGCGTGGTGCCGCTGCCCGATACCGGCCGCTTGCCGATGGGCCGCGCCATGCTTGGCCGGGTGCTCGACGGCACCGGTCGCGCGTTAGACGGCAAGGGCGGGATGAAAGCCGAGGACTGGGTGCCGATGGATGGCCCGACCATCAACCCGTTGAAGCGTCACCCCATCAGCGAGCCGCTCAACGTCGGCATTCGCAGCATCAATGGTCTGCTCACGGTCGGCCGTGGCCAGCGCCTGGGCTTGTTCGCCGGTACCGGAGTGGGCAAGAGCGTGCTGTTGGGCATGATGACGCGCTTCACCGACGCCGACATCATTGTGGTGGGGTTGATTGGTGAGCGGGGCCGTGAGGTCAAGGAGTTCATCGACGAGATCCTCGGTGAAGAGGGCCTTACGCGCTCGGTGGTCGTAGCGTCGCCAGCCGATGATGCGCCGCTGATGCGCCTGCGTGCAGCCATGTATTGCACGCGCATCGCCGAGTACTTCCGCGACAAGGGCCTCAATGTGCTGTTGCTGATGGACTCGCTGACGCGCTTTGCCCAGGCCCAGCGTGAAATCGCCCTGGCCATCGGCGAGCCACCTGCGACCAAGGGCTATCCTCCTTCGGTGTTCGCACGGCTGCCCAAGCTGGTAGAACGTGCCGGTAATGCGGAGCAGGGCGGCGGTTCGATCACCGCGTTCTATACGGTCCTCAGCGAGGGCGACGACCAGCAGGACCCGATTGCCGATGCCGCGCGCGGGGTGCTCGACGGGCACATCGTGCTGTCGCGTCGCCTGGCGGAGGAGGGGCATTACCCCGCGATCGACATCGAAGCCTCGATCAGCCGGGTCATGCCGCAGGTGATCAGCGCCGATCACCTCAAGCACGCGCAGCGCTTCAAGCAGTTGTGGTCGCGCTACCAGCAGAGTCGTGACCTGATCAGCGTGGGCGCCTACGTGCCGGGGGGCGATGCCGACACTGACCTGGCCATCGCGCGCATGCCGAGCATGGTGCGTTACCTACGCCAGGGCCTGCACGAGAGCGAAGGCCTCGAGCAGAGCAGTGCGTTGCTGGCTGCCACCGTTAGCGGCGGCGCGGGTTAACGCATGGCGCAGAGCCGAGCGGCGCGCCTGGCGCCGGTGGTCGAGATGGCTGAGCGTGCCGAGCGCGAGGCGGCTCTGCAGCTTGGGCACCATCAGGGCCTGGTGGGGCAGGCCGAAGGCAAGCTTGGCGAGCTTGAGCGCTTTCGCGGTGACTACCAGCAGCAATGGATCAACGAAGGCCAGCGCGGGGTGTCCGGCGAGTGGCTGATCAACTACCAGCGTTTTCTGTCCCAACTGGAAGTGGCTATCGACCAGCAGCGGCGCACCGTCGCCTGGCATCGCGCTAACCTGGTAAAGGTCCGCGAGCAATGGCAGCAGCGCTATGCGCGGCTTGAAGGCTTACGCAAGCTGGTGCAGCGCTACCGCGACGAGGCGCGTATCGCCGAAGACAAGCGTGAGCAGAAGCTGCTGGATGAGCTGGTTCAGCGCATGCCGCCGCGGGGTTCGATCTGAAAGCGGTTGCCCTCGCTTTTGCAGGATGCTACATCTTCAACCGCGCCAATGACTGCGCCCGCGCTACACTATCGACGCGGTGCCGTTACGTTGCGCTCGCCATTGACGGTTGAACAGAACATACAGGAGTGTTTATGGCCATCACCTCGCAGCCCTCTGCTGATGGGCAAGAGTTGACCATTGTGGTTCAGGGACGTTTTGACTTCGGGGCCCACCAAGAATTTCGTGATGCCTATGAGCGGATCAACCAACGACCCAAGCGTTATGTCGTCGATCTGAAAGGTACAACCTACCTGGACAGTTCTGCCCTGGGCATGTTGCTGCTGCTGCGCGATCACGCCGGCGGTGACAATGCGCAGATCCGTCTGGAGCATTGCAACCCGGATGTGCGCAAGATTCTCGCCATCTCCAATTTCGAACAGCTGTTCAAGATCGCCTAAGCGTGTCGCCGCGCCTGTCGATTCTGATTGCCGAGGACAGTGCGGCAGACCGGATGTTGCTGTCGACTATTGTCAGTCGACAGGGGCATCGGGTGCTGACCGCCGCCAATGGCCTGGAAGCGTTGTCGCTGTTTGAGCAAGAACGCCCCCAACTTGTGCTGATGGACGCCATGATGCCGGTCATGGATGGCTTTGAGGCTGCGCGTCGGATCAAGCTCCTGGCGGGCGAGGCGCTGGTGCCCATCATCTTTCTTACGTCGCTGACGGAAGGTGAGGCGTTGGTGCAGTGCCTGGAAGCCGGGGGTGATGACTTTCTGGCCAAGCCGTATAACGGGGTCATTCTCGACGCCAAGATCAAAGCCATGGACCGCCTGCGGCGTCTGCAGGACACCGTGCTGCAGCAGCGCGACCTGATCGCGCGTAACCACACGTACCTGCTCGACGAGCAGCGTGCGGCCAAAGCGGTATTCGACAAAGTGGCGCATGCCGGCTGCCTGGATGCGCCCAATGTGCGCTATTTGCAGTCACCTTACGCCCTGTTCAATGGTGATCTGCTGCTCGCGGCGTTCCAGCCTTCGGGCGATATGCACGTGCTGCTCGGCGATTTCACCGGCCACGGCTTGCCCGCTGCGGTGGGGGCAATGCCATTGGCGGAGGCCTTCTATGGCATGACGGCCAAGGGGCATTCGCTGCGCGAGGTGGTGCGTGAGCTCAATGCCAAGCTCAAGCGCATCCTGCCGCTCGGCATGTTTTGCTGCGCGACGCTGCTCAATATCAGTTTTCAGCGCAAGGTCGTTGAAGTCTGGGCCGGTGGTCTGCCCGATGGTTACCTGCTGCGCGCCGACGGCGCCGCATTCACGTCGTTGGTCTCGCGCCATCTGCCGCTGGGCGTGCGCGACCCGCAGTCGTTCAACGATGCGCTTGAGGTTTATCCCCTGGAGATTGGCGATCGTGTGTTGCTGCTTTCCGATGGGGTGCTGGAGGGCAGTAACAGCGAAGGCGCGCTGTTTGGTGAGCAACGCCTGCTTGATGTGATCGGTGCCAATGTCGATGGCGCGACCTTGTTCGATGAGATTCAGCAGGCCCTGCTGCGTTTTCGTGGCACCCAGCAAGACGACGTGAGCCTGGTGGAGGTTGGCTTGGTCGCCCCGCATGTATTGGGACGCCCCCCAGCGCCCCAGGGCGGTAGCGTTGAACATGCGCCGCTGGAGTGGTCAGCGCGGTTCGAGTACCGCAGTGCCACACTGCGTTGCCACAATCCCGTGCCTCAGTTGCTGCAACTGCTGCTTGAAGTGCCAGGGTTGCGCCTGCAGGCCGGTGCGCTGTTCAGCGTGTTGACCGAGTTGTACGTCAATGCCCTTGAGCACGGCGTGCTGGGGTTGGACTCGGCGTTGAAGGCCGATGCCAATGGCTTTGCGGATTACTACCGCTTGCGCGCCGAGCGCTTGGCAGCACTGAGCGACGGTTATGTGCGGGTGGATGTGCAGATTTGCCGTGAGCCGGGTGGCGGACGGCTGGTGCTGCATGTCGATGACAGCGGTCCGGGCTTTGATGGGCACGCCATTATCACGCGTCAGGCCCAGCCGGGTAGCCTGTGTGGGCGAGGGCTTTCGCTGGTTCGCCAGCTCAGTGAGCGCTGTGCCTGGCCCGCCAATGGGCGTGGGGTGAGCGTAGAGTTTTCCTGGCAGCTTGAGGCATAATCCAGGCCCTTGGGTTCATGGAGTGACCTGGTGTCTGATCCCCACCTCGACAGTGACGTACTGGCGGCATTGCAGGACGTCATGGAAGACGAATACCCGGTGCTGCTCGATACCTTTCTGGCCGACTCCGAGGAGCGTCTGCGCGCGCTGCGTGATGCCCAGCTTGCCGACGATGCGCAGGCGATCCGCCTGGCCGCGCACAGCTTCAAAGGCAGCTGCAGTAACATGGGGGCGCTCTTGTTGGCGGGCCTGTGTCGGCAGTTGGAAGATGCCGGGCGTTGTAGTGATCTAAGCCAGGCGCCCGTGTTGCTCGAGCAGATTGAGCGAGAGTTCGCCATCGTGCGCATCCTCTTCAAATCCGAACGGCAGCGTTATCGACTCTGAGGCCTAAGCGCCTTCTGCAACTTGGCCCGCCCCTTGCAAAACCATCCGCACGAACCGAGTCCCCGTGTGGAGAGTGTCCATGTCCGTCCCTGATCTGCTGCTCAAGTCGGCGCCTGAAGTCAAACCCCGCCCGGCCCCTGCCAGCACGCCCGCAAAAGCACCTGAGCCGCGTAAAAACGAGGCGTCCAGCTTTGCTGACGTTTACGCTAAGCAGCGCCAAGCCAAGGCCGATCAGCGCAGTGAACAAGCGAACAAGGCCGATACCCGCGAATCGGGGGCTCAAGCCCCTGCACCGGAGGAGGCTGCCGCCGAACAGCAGGCGCTTGCCGATAGCGGCAATGCCTTGCCGAGTGAGCCGGTGACAGAGCCTGCGGAGGTCGACCCCGCGTTGCTGCTGAGTATGCTCGGCCAGACGCCGCCCCCTGAGGCGGATGCGTCGCTGACGCTTGCGGCGGAGGGCATGTTGCCAGGCGCTACGCCTAGCCTGACCAGCAGTGGGCCGGCGAGCCTGACTGAAGCCAGCTTCGATCCTGAAATCGATGCGCTCAATCAGCTGCCAGCCGTTCAGTTGGCCCTGGAGCAGGGCGCCAAGGCGCGTGCGGCGCAAGCCCTGGCCAAAGAGGGCAGTGGCGAGTCAGCCAAGCAGACGACCCTGACTACCGGCCAGGGCTTTGCCTCTGCGATGGCGGCAATGGGTGCACAGAAGTCCGTCGACACGGCGAGCGTGGCGGAGGTGTTGCCGCTTGAGTTGAGTACTGAGGGGCTTGAAGCACTCAAGGAAAGCTCGGCCGGCACCGCGCCAGAGAACTTTGTCAGCAAGCTCAGTGCCCTTAGCCAGGCGGTGAATCAGCAGGTCACTCAGGCGCCGCGTGTTCCGCTGGCCGGACAACCGGTGCCGATGCAGCAAGCCGGCTGGAGTGAGGCCGTGGTGGACCGGGTGATGCTGATGTCGAGCCAGAATCTAAAATCCGCTGAGATCCAGCTTGATCCGCAGGAGCTGGGGCGCTTGGAAGTGCGCATCAGCGTCAATCAGGACCAGACCCAGGTAACGTTCGCCAGTGCCCATGCCGGCGTACGTGAGGCCCTCGACAGCCAGATGCATCGCCTGCGTGAATTGTTCACCCAGCAGGGCATGAACCTGGCCGACGTCAATGTGTCCGACCAGTCGCTCAACCGCGGTTGGCAGGGGCAGGAAGGCGATGGCGGAAATGGCCGGCGCGGCGGTTCAGGTGATGGCCTTGCGCAGGCGGATGATGAAAGCCTGACGGCAATGACCGAGGTGCGCTCGAGCGCTACGAGTGCTCGCGGTCTGGTGGACTTCTACGCTTGAGGCAGAAGCTTCTGTAGTCCGCCGTCGCTCTGTTCTAAACTGCATTCGCCCGACACGCGCAAGCCTGTCGGGCGAATGCGTTCAGGCGGTACGGGTTTGCAGTCACGCCGTGTGCAGTGCGCGCGCGAATGGAGCCGTATTCGGCGCTGTGGCAGCTGATACGTCTCGGTGTTCATGCCGAGGAGCTGGCACAACCCTTGCTCCTGACCCCTTGAGAAGCGATCGAACTGCGATCAGTGACGGATTATTGGCATGGCTAAGAAAAGTGCACCGCAAGACCCGGCAGCGCCAGCCGAGGGTAAACCTGCGGGCAAGATGAAACTCATCATTCTGATCCTCGTGGGCGTGCTCCTGGCTGTGGGTGTGTCTGTGGGGGCAACTTGGTTCTTCCTGAACAAGTCGGCGCCCGAGGCTGAAGCGCCAGCCGAGGCGGAGAATCATGCACCGGTCAAGCAGGCCGCTATCTACGAGGAGCTTGCGCCGGCGTTCGTCGTCAACTTCAACCACAAGGGGCGTGCCCGCTACATGCAGGTCAGCGTCGCGTTGATGGCCCGTGATCAGGCAGCCCTGGACGCACTCAAGGTGCACATGCCGGTGCTGCGCAACCGTTTGGTGATGCTGTTCTCCAGCCAGGACTTTGAAGCACTGATTACGCCAGTCGGCAAAGAAATGTTGCGCCAGCAGGCCACCGCCAGCGTGCAGGAGCTGGCGGAGAAGGAAACCGGCAAGCTGGCAGTCGAGCAGGTGCTGTTCACCAATTTAGTGTTGCAGTAGGCGAGGGCCGAACATGGCTGTACAAGACCTGCTTTCCCAGGACGAGATCGATGCGCTGTTGCATGGCGTGGATGATGGTCTGGTCGAGCCCGAGGAAGCTGCCGAACCTGGCTCGGTCAAACAGTACGACCTGACCAGCCAGGACCGGATCGTCCGTGGGCGCATGCCGACCCTGGAGATGATCAACGAGCGTTTCGCCCGCTACACCCGCATCAGCATGTTCAACCTGCTGCGCCGTTCTGCTGACGTTGCCGTTGGCGGCGTGCAGGTGATGAAGTTTGGTGAGTACGTGCACTCGCTGTATGTGCCCACTAGCCTCAACCTGGTGAAGATGAAACCGCTGCGCGGCACCGGGCTGTTTATTCTCGATGCCAAGCTGGTGTTTAAGCTGGTCGATAACTTCTTCGGTGGCGATGGCCGCCACGCCAAGATCGAGGGGCGTGAGTTCACACCCACCGAGTTGCGGGTGGTGCGCATGGTGCTGGATCAGGCCTTTATCGACCTCAAGGAAGCCTGGCATGCGGTTATGGACATCAACTTCGAGTACGTGAACTCGGAGGTCAACCCGGCCCTGGCGAACATTGTCAGCCCCAGCGAAGTGATCGTGGTGTCGACCTTTCATATCGAACTCGACGGCGGTGGCGGTGATTTGCACATCACCATGCCGTACTCGATGGTCGAGCCGATTCGCGAGATGCTCGATGCCGGTTTTCAGTCCGATGTGGACGATCAGGACGAGCGCTGGATCAAGGCCCTGCGCGAAGACATTCTGGATGTCAGCGTGCCCCTGGGCGCGACCGTGGTCAGGCGCCAGCTCAAGCTGCGCGACATTCTGCACATGCAGCCTGGCGACGTCATTCCCGTGGAAATGCCCGATGACGTGATCCTGCGGGCCAACGGTGTTCCTGCCTTTAAGGTCAAGCTCGGTGCGCACAAGGGCAACCTTGCGTTGCAGGTGCTGGACCCGATTGACCGCCAACGTTAACCACAGGCGCGTGTGCGCCTTGTGACAACCGCTACCCGCCAGCCGAGGAATGACGATGGCAGACGAAAACGAAAACACCTCTCCCGAGGAGCAGGCACTGGCTGATGAGTGGGCCGCAGCCCTCTCCGAAGCCGGCGATGATGCGGCGGGGCAGGATGATATTGACGCCATGCTGGCTGCCGGCGGCGCGACGACCCCGTCGGCACCGCGAGCGCCGATGGAAGAATTCGGCAGTGCCCCCAAGTTCAACCAGCCGGTGAGCCTGGACGGTCCGAACCTGGACGTGATTCTGGATATTCCGGTGTCGATTTCCATGGAAGTGGGCAATACCAACATCACCATTCGCAACCTGCTGCAGCTCAATCAGGGGTCGGTGGTCGAACTTGACCGTCTGGCAGGCGAGCCGCTCGATGTACTGGTCAACGGCACCCTGATCGCCCATGGTGAGGTGGTTGTGGTCAACGAGAAGTTCGGCATCCGCCTGACCGATGTCATCAGCCCGAGCGAACGCATCAAGAAACTGCGCTAACAGCAACCGAGCCCGCCATGTTCAAACGCCTCACCGTCTTTCCGCTCTTATTCGCCGCTCTGCCAAGCCTGGCTGCCGAGCCTGCTGTGCAGGGTTTGCCGTCGGCTGGCAGCGGCATCACCGGGCAGTTGGTGCAGCTGCTGCTGGGCCTGGTGCTGGTGATCGGGCTGATTTTTCTGTTGGCCTGGCTGATGCGCCGGGTGCAGCAGATCACGCCGCGTGGCGGGCAGGTCATCAAGATTGTTGCCAGTCAGGCCCTCGGGCCGCGTGACCGCTTGGTGTTGGTCCAGGTGGGGGGCGAGCAGGTGTTGTTGGGGCTCACTGCCGGGCGCATCAACGCCCTGCATGTGATGAACGAGCCCGTGCACCTGCCCGATGCAGAGCCGGCCTCGACCGAATTCGCCCAGCGCCTGATGGAATTGCTGGGCAAGGATCAGAAGGATAAGTCGTGATGCCGCTGTTGCGCCTGCTGCTGCCTGTCCTGTTGCTGCTGGTGCCGACGCTGGCGTTCAGCGCGGACAACCCGCTGTCCATACCCGCCATCACCCTGAGCACCGACACGGAAGGGCAGCAGGAGTATTCGGTCAGCCTGCAGATTCTGCTGATCATGACCGCGCTGGGGTTTATTCCGGCGTTCGTCATGCTGATGACCAGCTTTACCCGGATCATCATCGTCTTCTCCATCCTGCGTCAGGCCCTTGGCTTGCAGCAGACGCCGTCGAACCAGATTCTCATTGGCCTGGCGCTGTTTCTGACGATGTTCATCATGGCCCCGGTATTCGACCAGATAAACCGTGAGGCGCTGCAGCCCTACCTGAGTGAGCAGATTCCGGCGCAGGAAGCGATCACGCGCGCCGAGGGGCCGATCAAGAACTTTATGCTGGCGCAGACCCGCGAAAGTGATCTGGAGCTGTTCGTACGGCTTTCCAAGCGTACGGATATCGCTCGGCCTGAAGACACGCCGTTGACCATTCTGATTCCATCGTTCGTGGCGTCTGAGTTGAAAACAGCGTTCCAGATCGGCTTCATGATCTTTATCCCGTTTCTGGTCATCGACCTGGTCGTGGCCAGTATTCTCATGGCCATGGGGATGATGATGTTGTCCCCGCTGATCGTGTCGTTGCCGTTCAAGATCATGCTGTTTGTGCTCATCGATGGCTGGGCGCTGATCATGGGTACGCTCGCTGCCAGCTTTGGAGGCACCTGAGATGACGCCGGAAGTCGCCGTTGACCTGTTTCGCGAAGCCCTGTGGCTGACTGCGACCATTGTCGCGCTGGTGGTCATGCCCAGCCTGCTGGTGGGGCTGCTGGTGGCCATGTTTCAGGCGGCCACCCAGATCAACGAACAGACCCTGAGCTTCCTGCCGCGTTTGCTGGTAATTCTGGTCACGCTGATCGTCGCGGGGCCCTGGTTGGCGGCGCAGCTGATCGAGTACACGCGCACCCTGATCATGAATATTCCGATGTTGATCGGCTGACATGTTCGAGCTCAGCGATGCCCAGATCGGCGGCTGGGTGGGGGCGTTCATGCTGCCGCTGTTTCGCATTGCCGCGATGCTGATGGTGATGCCCATCATCGGTACCCAATTGGTGCCGATGCGCGTTCGCCTGTATTTCGCGTTGGCGATCTGCGTGGTGTTGGCACCCAATCTGCCGCCAATGCCGGTGGTGGATGCGATTAACCTGCAGACCTTTGTGATGATCGCCCAGGAAATCCTGATCGGCGTCATGTTCGGCTTTGTCTTGCAGCTGTTCTTTCAAACCTTTGTGGTCGCCGGGCAGATCGTCGCGATGCAGATGGGCTTGGGCTTTGCCTCCATGGTCGACCCGGCCAATGGCGTGTCGGTGGCGGTGATTGGTCAGTTCTTTTTGATGCTGGTGACCTTGCTGTTTCTGGCCATGAATGGCCACCTGGTGGTGTTCGAGATCCTCGCCGAGAGTTTTGTCACCCTGCCGGTGGGCACCGGGCTGATGGTTGAGCATTACTGGGAAATCGCCACCAAGCTGGGCTGGGTATTTGGTGTGGCGCTGATTCTGGTGCTGCCGGCCGTTACCGCGCTGTTGATCGTCAACATCGCCTTTGGCGTGATGACCCGAGCTGCGCCACAACTGAATATCTTCTCCATTGGTTTTCCGCTGACCCTGGTGCTCGGGCTGGGCATCGTCTGGATCGGCATGGCCGATATCCTGGCCCAGTACCAGGTGTTTGCCACCGAAGCCCTGCAACTGCTGCGCGAACTGGCGCGAGTCCCTTAGGAGGCGGCGATGGCAGAGTCGGAAAGCGGTGCCGATAAAAGCGAGGAACCCACCAGTAAGCGGCTGCGTGAGTCGCGCGAAAAGGGTCAGATCGCGCGGTCACGCGAGCTCAATACGCTGGTTGTGACGTTGGCCGGGATCGGCGCGCTGCTCGCCACAGGCGGCAGCCTGGGCAACTCGATGCTGGAGATCATGCGTGGCAGCTTCTCACTGACGCGTGAGGCCATCATGGATGAAAGCAGCATGACCACCGGTCTGCTGGGCGCCAGTTACATGGCGCTGGAGGCCATCGCGCCGCTGGTCATGGTGTTGTTTATCGCCTCGATCATCGGCCCCATCGGCTTGGGTGGCTGGTTATTCTCGACCAAAGCCATGGCCCCTAAACTCAGCCGCATGGACCCTCTGGCGGGGCTCAAGCGGATGTTTTCCGTCAAGGCGCTGGTGGAGCTGCTCAAGGCGCTTGGTAAGTTCACCGTCATTCTCATGGTGGCGCTGGTGGTCTTGGCAATGGACCAGGACGATCTGCTGGCTATCGCCCACGAGCCTTTGGAAGCCGCCATCATGCACTCGGCCCAGGTCGTCGGCTGGAGTGCACTGTGGATCTCGCTGGGGCTCATCCTCATCGCCGCCGTGGATGTGCCGTTTCAGCTCTGGGACAACAAGCAGAAGCTGATGATGACCAAGCAGGAAGTGCGCGACGAGTACAAGGACAGCGAAGGCAAGCCCGAGGTCAAGCAGCGTATCCGCCAGCTGCAGCGTGAGATGGCGGACCGGCGCATGATGCAGGCTGTGCCCGAGGCAGACGTGATCATCACCAACCCGACGCACTTTGCCGTGGCCTTGAAGTACGACCCCACAAAAGGCAACGCGCCGGTCCTGTTGGCCAAGGGCAGCGACTTCACCGCGCTGAAAATCCGTGAGATCGCGCAAGAGCACAAGGTCATGTTGCTGGAGTCACCGCCTCTGGCGCGGGCGGTGTTCTACTCCACGGAGTTGGATCAGGAAATTCCGGCGGGCTTGTACCTGGCTGTCGCTCAGGTACTGGCCTACGTCTACCAGATCCGCCAATACCGGGCGGGCAAGGCCAAGCGTCCTGGTCCATTGCCCGACCTGCCGATCCCGCCGGATTTACGGCGCGACGAGTAAGGGGGTGTGGCGTTTCGTGCGGGCCCGTGTGGCGCACGACGAAACGCTCAAAGACCCTAGCGAATGACCCCGCAGGCAACGCGTGCGCCACCGCCGCCCAGCGGTTTGGGGTGGTCAGCGTGGTTGTCACCGCCGGCATGCACCATCACCGCCAGGTTGCGCACCTCGTCCAGGGTCTTGATCCGGGGTGCAAGCACCGGTTGAGTGGCCTTGCCGTCTGCAGTGACCAGCAGGGCTGGCAGGTCACCCAGATGGCCATCGCCCCAGGGCTCAGCATGTTTGCCCGTGGCCTTCGGGTCCCAATGGCCTCCCGCCGCTTCGGCTGCCGAGCGTTTGCCGTCCTTTTCGGCGGCTTCACAGCTGGGGTTGCTGTGCAGGTGGAAGCCATGCACGCCAGGCTCCAGGCCATGCAGGTCCGGGGTGAATACCAGGCCGTAAGGGCTCTGCTCGATATGCAGCGTGCCTATCGATGGACCCTGCCCCTTGTCACTAGCCTGATGCAGGGGGACGTCCAGGCTGGCGGCGTGGGCGTTGAGCAGGGTAAAGCTGGCGAGTGCGGTGATGATCCAGCGTTGCATGATGTGCTCCTGTAGCGAAGGGTTTAATCGTTTCCACAGGTTGGGACCTGCCAGTCGGGCGAGGGTTCGTCTCATGATTCCGCTGACAGGCCGTGTCGACGCAAACTTGGACAGCTTCTTGCAATCCCCCGACTAAGGGCGCTTTGGGCGTCAAAAGTTTGAATGGACACCGGGGTCACACGTGGCAGTAGATCGCTCGCAATTGGTCGGAAACGTACGCAGCAACCTGTCTGGGTTGCGCGACGGTAACCTCGGCATCCCGCTGATGCTGCTGGTCATGCTCGGCATGGTCATGCTGCCGATCCCGCCGTTCCTGCTCGACGTGTTGTTCACGTTCAGCATCGCGTTGTCGATCGTCGTGCTGCTGGTGAGTATTTATGCGCTGCGGCCGCTGGATTTTGCGGTGTTCCCCACCATTCTGCTGGCGGCAACCCTGTTGCGCCTGGCGCTCAACGTGGCGTCGACACGGGTGGTGCTGCTCAACGGGCAGGATGGCCACGACGCCGCAGGCAAGGTGATTCAGGCCTTTGGTGAGGTGGTGATCGGCGGTAACTACGTGGTCGGTATCGTGGTGTTCGCGATCCTTATGATCATCAACTTCGTGGTGGTTACCAAAGGCGCGGGGCGTATTTCCGAAGTCAGCGCGCGCTTCACCCTCGATGCCATGCCCGGCAAGCAGATGGCGATCGATGCGGACCTCAATGCCGGCCTTATCGATCAGGCAGAAGCCAAGAAGCGCCGCAGCGAAGTCTCCCAGGAGGCCGATTTCTACGGTTCCATGGACGGTGCCAGCAAGTTCGTGCGCGGCGACGCCGTGGCCGGGTTGCTGATTCTGTTTATCAACCTGATCGGCGGCATCCTGATCGGCATCCTGCAGCATGACCTGAGCTTCGCCGACGCCGGGCGTATCTACACCCTGCTGACCATCGGCGACGGCCTGGTCGCACAGATTCCGTCCCTGTTGCTCTCCACTGCAGCCGCGATCATGGTGACGCGCGTGTCCAGCTCCGAGGACATGGGCGCGCAGGTCAACCGGCAGATGTTCGCATCGCCGCGTGCGCTGGCGGTAACCGCCTCGATCATGATCGCCATGGGCCTGGTGCCGGGCATGCCACACTTTTCCTTCATCAGCCTGGGTCTGGTGGCCGCCGGGGCTGCCTATTGGATTGCCAATAAGCAGCGCAAGGGCAAGGAAGAGGAGGTCAAGGAAGTACAGCGTCAGCAGGACCTGCTGCCTGCGCAGCGTGCGCAAGAGGTCAAGGAGCTGGGCTGGGATGATGTGGTGCCTGTGGACATGGTGGGCCTTGAAGTGGGCTACCGACTGATTCCTCTGGTTGACCGCAACCAGGGTGGGCAACTGCTCGCGCGGATCAAGGGTGTGCGCAAGAAGCTCTCCCAGGAGATGGGCTTTCTTATGCCCTCGGTACACATTCGCGACAACCTCGACCTGCAGCCCAACGCCTACCGGCTGACGTTGATGGGCGTCAGCGTAGCTGAGGCGGAGGTGTTCCCGGATCGCGAGCTGGCGATCAACCCAGGGCAGGTGTTTGGCACCCTCAACGGTGTTGCCGCCAAAGACCCGGCCTTCGGCCTGGAAGCCGTGTGGATCGATGCCTCGCAGCGCGATCAGGCGCAGTCGCTGGGGTACACGGTGGTCGATGCCAGTACGGTTGTGGCCACCCACCTGAACCAGGTTCTGCACAAGCACGCCCATGAGCTGCTTGGGCATGAAGAGGTTCAGCAGCTGATGCAGTTGCTGGCCAAGAGCTCACCTAAATTGGCCGAGGAATTGGTGCCGGGGCTGGTGTCGCTGTCGACCCTGCTCAAAGTGCTGCAAGCCTTGTTGCAAGAACAGGTGCCGGTACGGGATATCCGCACCATCGCCGAAGCCATCGCCAATGTGGCGCCCAAGAGTCAAGATCCCGCCGCCATGGTCGCGGTGGTCCGGGTCGCGTTGGCCCGCGCAATCGTGCAAAGCGTTGTGGGACTAGAGCCGGAGCTGCCTGTGATCACCCTGGAACCCAGGTTGGAACAGATATTGCTGAATAGTATTCAGAAGGCCGGTCAGGGCTCCGAGGAAGGCATTCTTCTGGAGCCTGGAATGGCCGAGAAGCTGCAGCGTTCCCTGGTGGAAGCGGCGCAGCGCCAGGAAATGCTCGGCAAGCCAGTGATCCTGCTGGTGGCCGGTCCGGTTCGGGCGATGCTTTCGCGGTTTGCGCGTCTTGCGGTGCCGAGCATGCACGTATTGGCGTATCAGGAAATTCCGGACAACAAGCAGGTCACCATCGTTGCGACGGTGGGCCAGAACTAACCGAGGTCACAGGCCATGCAGGTCAAACGCTTTTTCGCTGCCGATATGCGGACCGCCATGAAACTGGTGCGCGATGAGCTGGGCGCTGATGCCTCGATCATCGGCAATCGCCGGGTTGCCGGCGGTGTCGAGCTGACTGCTGCCCTGGATTACCAAGTGCCAGCGGCGCCTAGCCGCGAAGCGAACCCCGCGCTGGAGGCCGAGCTGCGCAAGACTCAATCGCGCATTGCCAGCGCGCAAGCGGAGCTGACCACCCGCGCACACAGTCACGCCGGCAAGGACCGCCAACTGTTTGGCGCAGATCCGGATCTTGGCCTTGACCCGCTCGCGGCCATGCCGCGTGCGCCCAAGCCTGCAGTTGCAGCGTCTGCCGCCGACCAAGGCGCGCTGGACGCCATGCGCACTGAATTGCACGGCTTACGCGAGCTGATTGAAGTTCAGCTGGGCTCGATGGCCTGGGGGCAACTGCAAACCCGGCGTCCGCAACAGGCCAACCTCTGGCGTCGGCTGCAGCGCATGGGCTTGGCGGCCGAGCTGTCGCGGGTACTGCTCGAGCGCGTTGCGCGTATCAACGAGCCGCGCCAGGCCTGGCGGATGGTGCTGGCGCACCTGGCCCATGCCATTCAGGTGCAGAAGGAAGAGCCCCTTGAGGCCGGTGGCGTCATCGCCCTGGTCGGGCCTGCAGGCATGGGCAAAACCACCACCTTGGCCAAGATGGCTGCGCGCTATGTGCTCAAGTTCGGCGCCCACAACATTGCCTTGGTCAGCATGGACAGCTATCGCATCGGCGCGCAGGAGCAGATCAAGACCCTGGGCCGTATCCTGGATGTTCCCGTGACGCTGGTCGATCCTGGCCAGTCGCTGACCCAAGCCCTGGCACCGCTGGCGCGCAAGCGCGTGGTGCTGATCGACACCGCCGGGCTGCCGGCCAATGACCCAGCGCTGCGTCTGCAACTGGAGGCATTAGCCAGCCGCGGTATCAATGCGAAAAATTATCTGGTTTTAGCTGCAACCAGTCAGAGCCAGGTGCTCAAAGCCGCCTACCATAGTTACAAACGCTGTGGTTTGAGTGGCTGCATCCTGACCAAGCTGGATGAGGCCAGTAGCATGGGTGAGGTATTAAGTCTGGCTATCGGCCAGCGTCTACCGGTAGCCTATCTGGCAGATGGTCCGCGAATTCCGGATGACCTGCACCTGCCTCGCAGTCACCAGTTGGTCAGTCGGGCGGTGGGCCTGCAGAGTGCTGAAGAACCCAGTGGAGATACAATGGCCGATATGTTTGCTGGCCTGTATCAGAATCCGGCGCGCCGCGCCGGATGACGGCAGCGCTGACCGTTACGCGACGTGGATGTGCCACTATGGGTACGCCATGCTTCCAGTCGAAGTTAGACAAGGTGTGTAGATAACATGGGTATGCATCCCGTACAGGTGATCGCGGTGACCGGCGGCAAGGGTGGCGTCGGCAAGACCAATGTGTCGGTGAATCTGTCGCTGGCCCTGGCTGAACTCGGCCGGCGCGTAATGCTGATGGACGCTGACTTGGGCTTGGCAAACGTCGACGTGTTGCTCGGCCTGAGTGCCAAGCGCACCCTGGCAGATGTCATCAGTGGTGAATGCGATCTACGCGATGTGATTTTGCAGGGCCCGGGCGGCATCCGCATCGTGCCCGCGGCTTCGGGTGCGCAAAGCATGGTGCAGCTCTCGCCCATGCAGCATGCTGGTTTGATCCAGGCATTCAGTGATTTGAGTGACAACATCGACGTGCTGATCATCGACACCGCCGCAGGTATCGGTGACTCGGTAGTGAGTTTCGTGCGCGCCGCTCAGGAAGTGCTGGTGGTGGTGTGCGATGAGCCCACCTCGATTACCGACGCCTATGCCCTGATCAAGCTGCTTAACCGCGATCACGGCATGAGCCGTTTCCGCGTGTTGGCGAACATGGCGCACAGTCCGCAGGAAGGTCGCAATCTCTTTGCTAAGCTGACCAAAGTGACAGATCGCTTCCTCGATGTGGCGCTGCAGTATGTCGGCGCCGTGCCTTACGACGAATCGGTACGCAAGGCGGTGCAGAAACAGCGCGCGGTCTATGAAGCGTTTCCACGTTCCAAATGTGCACTGGCATTCAAGGCGATTGCCCAGAAAGTCGACGCCTGGCCACTCCCGGCCAACCCGCGCGGCCATCTGGAATTTTTCGTTGAGCGCCTGGTGCAGCAACCGGCAGCAGACACGGCTGTATGACCCCAGCTTCTGGACTCCGTATGTACAGCAAGGCACAGGCGCAGGACTCCCAGCACCAGTTGATCGAGCGCTACGGTCCGCTCGTCAAGCGTATCGCCTATCACTTGCTGGCACGGTTGCCGGCCAGCGTACAGGTCGACGACCTGATTCAGGCGGGCATGATCGGTTTGCTGGAAGCATCAAAGAAATACGACGCTGGCAAAGGGGCCAGTTTCGAGACATTTGCGGGCATCCGCATTCGCGGTTCGATGCTCGATGAGGTGCGCAAAGGTGACTGGGCACCTCGTTCGGTGCATCGAAACAGCCGCATGGTCAGTGATGCGATCAGAATTATTGAGGCCAGAACAGGTCGCGACGCTAAAGATCAAGAGGTTGCGGCCGAACTCCAATTGAGTCTCGAAGATTACTACGGCATTCTTGGCGACACTTTGGGCAGCCGGTTGTTCAGTTTTGATGACCTGCTGCAGGACGGCGAGCACACCGGGCTACGCGAAGACGCCAGCAGCAATCAGCTGGAGCCGGCGCGAGAGCTGGAGGACCAACGCTTCCAGGCGGCACTGGCTGACGCTATTGCCAACCTGCCGGAGCGCGAGCGGCTGGTGTTGTCGCTGTACTACGATGAAGAGCTGAACCTCAAGGAAATCGGTGAGGTCCTGGGGGTCAGCGAATCGCGGATCAGCCAGTTACACAGCCAGTGCGCGGCTCGTTTGCGTGCTCGGCTTGGCGAGTGGCGGGCACGCTGAACAGCTTTATGGCAGGCCGGTTTCACGATTAAGGGCGTCGCCAGGGTGCTGGCCGCGTTTGGGACTGTACGGAGGTCGACTTGGACAAGAACATGAAAATCCTCATCGTTGATGACTTTTCAACGATGCGACGGATCATCAAGAACCTCCTGCGTGATTTGGGGTTCACCAACACGGCGGAAGCCGATGATGGCACTACGGCACTGCCGATGCTGCAAAGCGGCAGTTTCGACTTTCTGGTAACCGACTGGAACATGCCGGGCATGACCGGCATCGACCTCTTGCGCGCCGTGCGCGCCGACGAGCGCCTCAAGCACCTGCCGGTGCTGATGGTGACCGCCGAAGCCAAGCGTGATCAGATCATCGAAGCGGCGCAAGCCGGGGTGAATGGTTACGTGGTCAAGCCCTTCACCGCCCAGGTGTTGAAGGAAAAGATCGAAAAAATCTTCGAGCGGGTCAACGGCTGATGTTCGCCGCGAGGTTGCTATGGAACACGATGCTTTCCCCCAGGGCGACCTTGAATCGACCCTGAAAACCAATGCACGGCAGTTAGTCGATAGCCTCGAACGAGGCAACTTCGGCGAAGCGGTGCAGATGATCAATGAACTCAATAAAGCGCGCGACCACGGCCTGTACCTCGAAGTCGGCAAGCTGACCCGCGAGTTGCACAACGCGATCGTCAACTTTCAGCTTGACCCGCGCGTGCCCCATGCCAAGGAAGTGTCGCAAATCACCGATGCGACCGAGCGCTTGAATTACGTGGTGACGATGACCGAAAAAGCGGCCAATCGCACCATGGACCTGGTCGAGCAAAGCGCCCCGCTGGTGAACGACCTGAGCAGTGAAGCGAGTAGCCTCGGTGCTGACTGGGGGCGTTTCATGCGCCGCGAGTTGGATGCTGATGCTTTTCGCGAACTGGCCAAGCGTATTGAGTTGTTTCTGGCCCGCAGTGAGCGGGACGGGGCCAAACTGTCTGGCCACTTGAACGATATTCTGCTCGCCCAGGACTATCAGGATCTCACCGGCCAGGTGATCAAACGTGTCACCCAGCTGGTCACCGATGTGGAAAGTAACCTGCTGAAACTGGTGTTGATGGCCAGCCAGGTAGACCGCTTTGCCGGGATCGAGCATGACCATGCCGTCCTTCGCGCCGAACAAGTAAAAGAAAAACAGCCGTCCCATGGTGAAGGTCCGCAGATTCATGCCGATAAGCGTGATGACGTCGCATCCAATCAAGACGACGTCGATGATCTGCTGTCCAGCCTAGGATTTTAGGAGCACGTCTATGAGCTTCGGCGCCGATGAAGAGATTCTCCAGGACTTCCTGGTAGAGGCCGGCGAGATTCTCGAATTGTTATCCGAGCAGTTGGTTGAGCTGGAAAGCCGGCCGGATGACATGAACCTGTTGAACGCCATCTTCCGCGGTTTTCATACCGTAAAAGGTGGCGCAGGGTTCTTGCAGCTCAATGAGCTGGTCGAGTGCTGCCACATTGCTGAAAACGTCTTCGACATCCTGCGCAAGGGTGAGCGGCGTGTTGATTCCGAGCTTATGGACGTCGTGCTGGAAGCGCTCGACGCGGTCAATGGCATGTTTGCCGAGGTGCGTGAGCGCGTCGAGCCGACACCGGCGAGCCAAGAGTTGCTCGAAGCGCTGGCGCGGTTGGCTGAGCCTGCCAGCGCCGTGGCACCAGCTCCGGCTCCGACTCCAGCGCCTGTGGTCGCCGCGCCAGAACCGGTTGCCGCTGTGACTGCTGCTGCGCCAGCAACCGATGACATCACTGACAATGAGTTCGAGCAATTGCTCGATGCATTGGGTGATGCGCCGGCAGCCCAAGGCGATGCACCGGCTGCGTCCAGCGATGAAATCACCGATGATGAGTTCGAGTCGCTGCTCGATCAGTTGCACGGCAAAGGCCAGTTCGCCGCTGCACCAGCCGCGCCGGTTGCTGCGCCGGAGCCTGTTGCGGCTGCCGCTCCGGCTGCTGGGGGCGATGAAATTACGGATGACGAGTTCGAGGCCTTGCTTGACCAGCTTCACGGCAAAGGGCAGTTCGTGCCTCCTGAGGTTGAAGCGCCTGTTGTGCCGGCGGCTACCTCGGCACCGATCGCCGGCGGTGATGACGACATTACCGATGATGAATTCGAAGCACTGCTCGACCAGTTGCACGGCAAGGGCAAGTTCGTTGAACCTGAAGCCATCAAGCCCGTTGAGATAGCCGTTGCGCCTGTCGCCGCAGCCAAACCCGTCGCGGCGCGCCCGGCGGCCAAGGCGGCAGAGGTGCGTGCTGAGCCGGCCAAAGCAGCCGCTCCGGCCGCAGCCGAGAAGTCGGCAGCCAGCGAAGCGGAAACCACGGTACGCGTTGACACTGCGCGTCTCGATGAAATCATGAACATGGTGGGTGAGTTGGTGTTGGTGCGTAACCGTCTGGTGCGGTTAGGTTCCAACAACGGCGACGAGGCCATGTCCAAGGCGGTGTCCAACCTGGACGTGGTAACGGCTGATCTGCAGACCGCGGTCATGAAGACCCGTATGCAGCCGATCAAGAAGGTTTTCGGTCGATTCCCCCGTTTGGTTCGCGACTTGGCGCGTCAGCTTAAGAAAGAGATCAATCTGGAGCTGGTCGGCGAAGAAACCGACCTCGACAAGAACCTGGTCGAGGCGTTGGCCGATCCGCTGGTGCACTTGGTGCGCAACGCGGTCGACCACGGCATCGAAACACCGGACGAGCGCGAAGCCTCTGGCAAATCCCGCGGCGGGCGCGTGGTGCTCTCCGCTGAGCAAGAGGGTGATCATATCCTGTTGTCGATTTCCGATGACGGCAAGGGCATGGATGCCGATGTGTTGCGTGCCAAGGCGGTGGAGAAGGGGTTGCTCGACAAGGATGCGGCCGATCGCCTGAATGAGTTCGAGTGTTACAACCTGATCTTCGCGCCGGGTTTCTCGACCAAGACCGAGATTTCCGACGTGTCAGGGCGTGGCGTCGGCATGGATGTTGTCAAGACCAAGATTTCCCAGCTCAACGGCACGGTCAATGTGTTCTCGGTCAAGGGCCAGGGCTCGAAGATCATCATCAAGGTGCCGCTGACCCTGGCCATCATGCCAACGCTGATGGTGATGCTGGGCAATCAGGCGTTTGCCTTCCCGCTGGTCAACGTTAATGAGATTTTCCACCTCGATCTGTCGCGTACCAACGTGGTGGATGGTCAGGAGGTGGTCATCGTGCGGGACAAGGCGCTCCCGCTGTTTTACCTCAAGCGCTGGCTGGTGCGCGGCGCCGCCCATGAGGAACAGCGTGAGGGACATGTGGTGATCCTGACGGTTGGCAGCCAGCGCATCGGTTTTGTGGTGGACCAATTGGTCGGCCAGGAAGAGGTGGTGATCAAGCCCCTCGGCAAGATGCTGCAAGGCACGCCAGGCATGTCGGGCGCCACGATTACCGGGGATGGCCGTATTGCGCTGATCCTTGATGTACCCAGCATGCTCAAGCGCTACGCGCGGCGTATCTGATTGTTCGCGCGTCCGGTAACAGCCGGGCGCGCTTAGGAGTGTTTATGGCTGTCAAGGTTCTGGTGGTGGACGACTCGGGCTTCTTTCGCCGACGTGTCTCGGAAATTCTCTCCGCCGATCCGAATATTCAGGTTGTAGGGACCGCAACCAATGGCCGTGAAGCCATCGACCAGGCGCTGGCGCTCAAGCCAGACGTAATCACCATGGATTACGAGATGCCGATGATGGATGGCATTACAGCCGTCAGGACTATCATGCAGCGCTGCCCAACGCCGGTCTTGATGTTTTCATCACTCACGCACGAGGGGGCCCGGGTAACACTGGATGCGCTGGATGCGGGAGCGGTGGATTTTCTGCCGAAGAATTTTGAAGACATCTCGCGCAACCCAGAGAAGGTCAAGCAGTTGTTGTGCGAGAAAGTCCACAGCATCGCGCGTAGCAACAGGCGCAGTGTCGGCAGCAGCCCAGCACCGAGTGCTTCCGTCGCGCCTTTGCCCAAGCCATCGGTAACTGCGCCTGCAGCACCGGTAACCGCGCGTGTCACCAGTGCGCCATTGGGTGCTGCCTCCAGTTCTTCTGCGGCGACGCCAGTCGGTGCCAGTGCAGCGCCCAAGCGCAAGGCCTACAAGCTGGTCGCCATTGGTACGTCTACCGGTGGCCCAGTGGCCCTGCAGCGGGTTTTAACCCAGCTGCCCGCCAACTTTCCAGCGCCTATTGTGCTGATTCAGCACATGCCCGCGGCGTTTACCAAGGCCTTCGCCGAGCGTCTGGACAAGCTGTGCCGCATTAGCGTCAAGGAAGCCGAAGACGGCGACGTCCTGCGTCCCGGCCTGGCGCTGCTGGCCCCTGGGGGCAAGCAGATGATGATTGATGGGCGCGGGATGATCAAAATACTGCCTGGCGATGAGCGCCTGAATTACAAGCCCTGCGTCGACATCACCTTCGGCTCGGCGGCCAAGTCCTATCACGATAAGGTGCTGGCTGTGGTTCTCACGGGGATGGGCGCCGATGGTCGTGAGGGCGCACGCCTGCTCAAGCAGGGCGGCAGCCAGGTATGGGCGCAGGATGAAGCCAGCTGTGTGATCTATGGCATGCCCATGGCGGTGGTTAAAGCGAACCTCGCCGATGCCGTCTACCCGCTTGATGTCATCGGTCGGCACCTTGCCGAGGCCTGTGTTTAATGGATGTACTGAGTCTCATCGGGGTCATTCTCGCGTTTGTGGCGATCCTGGGGGGCAACTACCTTGAGGGTGGCAACGCGGGTGCATTGCTGAACGGCCCAGCAGCCTTGATCGTGATCGGCGGTACGCTGGGCGCGGCTTTTCTGCAAACCCCCCTCAATGTTTTCAAGCGCGCGCTGACGATCCTGCGCTGGATATTCTTTCCGCCGCACATTGATCTGCAAGGTGGCATCAACCGCGTTGTCGCCTGGAGCATGACGGCCCGCAAGGAAGGGCTGCTGGGGTTGGAGGCCGTTGCCGATGTCGAGCCCGATCCCTATGCGCGCAAAGGGCTTCAGCTGCTGGTGGATGGTGCCGAACCTGAGGCGATTCGCAGCATCCTGGAGGTCGATATGTACACCCAGGAAAGCCGTGATATTCATGCCTCCAAAGTGTTTGAAAGCATGGGAGGCTATGCGCCCACCATTGGCATTATCGGCGCAGTGATGGGGTTGATTCACGTCATGGGTAACCTGGCTGACCCGAGCATGCTGGGCAGCGGTATCGCTGTGGCGTTTGTCGCCACCATCTACGGGGTGGGCTTTGCCAACCTGTTGCTGTTACCCATCGGCAGCAAACTCAAGGCGTTGGCACTGCGCCAATCCTGCTACCGGGAAATGCTCCTCGAAGGCATCCTGTCGATTGCCGAAGGCGAGAACCCTCGCTCCATAGAGCTGAAGCTGCAAGGCTTCATGGACTGATTGGAGTGATGTATGGCCCGCCGTCGCTATCAGGATGAGCATCAAAACCATGAGCGTTGGCTGGTGTCCTACGCTGACTTCATCACGCTGCTTTTCGCCTTCTTTGTGGTGATGTATTCGATTTCATCGATCAATGACGGTAAGTACAAGATCCTCTCGGAAAGCCTGACGGGCGTGTTTAACCAACCGGATCGGTCGATCAAGCCCATCCCCATTGGTGAGGAGCGCCCTCGGACAACCACGCCGGACAGGTCGCTGGTTGACGAGCAGAGCGACCGTGCTGCCGCTGAAATTTTGCAGAACATCGCCAACAGCGTGCGCGAGGCGTTTGGCGATCTGATTGCCAGCGATCAACTGACCGTGCGCGGCAACGAGTTGTGGATCGAGATCGAGCTCAGTTCAAGCTTGCTGTTTTCCAGTGGTGATGCCCTGCCCAACAACGCGGCATTCGACATCATTGAGAAGGTCGCCAAAATTCTGGCGCCTTATGAGAATCCCGTGCATGTCGAAGGGTTTACCGACAACTTGCCGATTCAGACCGCGCAGTTCCCGACCAACTGGGAGTTGTCGGCGGCGCGCGCAGCGAGCATCGTACGTATGCTTGCCATGGACGGTGTAGATCCAGGGCGTTTGGCAGCGGTTGGCTATGGTGAGTTTCAGGCCGTGGCCGATAACACCACCGCTGAGGGACGCGCGCGCAATAGGCGGGTGGTGTTGGTTATCTCCCGTAACCTGGATGTACGGCGCAGTGTCAGTGGCGTTGGCAGTGGCAATGCACAACCGGATGGCGCGTTGCGTCGCGCTGGCACACAACCTGCAGCGGCGCCTGACGCGCAGGCCCCGCAAGCGGGTGCCGTCAATCCCCCGTCGTCAGTCCCGTGAGGGGTAACGACATGTCTCGGCCGGATAGTGCTCCGTCCGGGAGGATGAAATCATGAGAGTTTGGGCTGTAGCCAATCAAAAAGGTGGCGTCGGTAAAACCACCAGTACCATTGCCCTGGCAGGTCTCTTGGCCGATGCCGGTAAACGGGTGGTCGTGGTCGATCTGGACCCACACGGCTCAATGACCAGCTATTTCGGGCATGACCCGGATGCGCTGGAAGCGAGCTGCTTCGATCTGTTTCAGCACCAGGGCACGGTACCGCAGGGCTTGCCTGGGCAGCTGCTGTTACCGACCAGCCATGAGCGCATCGCCTTGCTGCCGTCCAGCACGGCGCTGGCGACGCTTGAACGGCAGTCGCCTGGGCAGAGCGGATTAGGGTTGGTGATCGCCAAGAGTCTGGCGCAGCTGTGGCAGGACTTCGACCATGCTGTCATCGACAGTCCGCCCCTGCTGGGCGTGCTGATGGTCAATGCATTGGCTGCCAGTCAGCAACTGGTGATTCCCGTGCAAACCGAGTTTCTCGCAGTCAAGGGCCTGGAGCGTATGGTCAGCACCCTGGCGATGATTAACCGCTCGCGTAAACAGGCGCTGCCTTACACGATCGTTCCGACCTTGTTCGACCGCCGTACCCAAGCCTCCATGAGCACCCTGCGTGCGTTGCGCGCGGCGTACCCCGAGCATTTGTGGCCAGCTTATATCCCCGTAGATACGCGCTTGCGCGATGCCAGCCGCGCCGGCGTTGTGCCGTCACGCTTCGATGGCAACAGCCGCGGGGTGATTGCCTACCGCGCGTTGCTCAAACATCTGGTGACCCAACAGCCGTCGGCGCAGGTGGCCTGAGGATGAGCGTCTATGCTGCAACTAAGGCCTCAAGTCCCGAGGGGCTGTGGCCGATAGCCTGTACAGAACTTTCGTGCGGAATGCCCCAATGAGTCGTCCCCTCGCCACTGCCACACGCCCACAGCTGGCTTTGCAATCCTATCTTGATGGCCTGCTGCAAGAGGCCGCCATCGAATTGGAGCAGAGCGTTGGCTTGGATGAATTTGAAGCGGCGGTACTGGAAGAGCAGGTGCGCGACGCTCACTTAGACGCGCGTGTTGCGACGCCTGTTGCGCCCATGCCCGCCGTTGCGCCGCCGCCAGCGATTGTGCCGTTGCCCGTTGCGGCTGCGCCTTTACAGGCGCCGTTGATTGAGCCTGTGGTGCAGCTTCAGCCTGAGGCCGCAGTGGCTGTTGCCAGCGCTGCTATCAGTTTTGACGGCAGGCCTGCCTGGGCAGAAGAGCCCTTCGAGTGCCTGCTGTTCGATGTCGCCGGTCTCACCCTGGCTGTCCCGCTGGTGTGCCTGGGCTCGATTTATCCACTGGCGGGCCAGGACCTGACGCCATTGTTTGGCCAGCCCGACTGGTTTCTCGGCATACTGCCGTCGCAGAGCGGCAACCTGAAAGTGCTGGATACTGCGCGCTGGGTAATGCCAGATCGCTACCGCGATGATTTTCGCGAAGGGTTGCAGTACGTCATTTCCGTGCAAGGCTACGAGTGGGGGCTGGCGGTGCATCAGGTCAGCCGATCCATTCGCCTGGACCCCAGTGAGATCAAATGGCGAAGCCAGCGCTCCCAACGACCCTGGCTGGCCGGTACGGTAATTGAACACATGTGTGCGCTACTTGATGTGGCTGCCCTGGCTGAGTTGATTGCCAGTGGTGCGGCCAAGCGTATGGTCAACGGGCAATTGCATTGAACGATGCGCGAGCGTCCAACTGGCGCCGCGTGGTATAGAACAGTTAAAGACAGCGGGCCAACCCGCTCACGCCGCAACATGCGGTCAATGACGAGGCTAGGGACATGAAGAAAAGCTCTGCTCAGGGTGCTGAAGATCCGATTCTGCAATGGGTGACCTTCCGCCTGGACAACGAAACCTATGGCATCAACGTGATGCAGGTGCAGGAAGTACTGCGCTACACCGAGATCGCTCCGGTACCGGGTGCGCCGAGCTATGTGCTCGGGATCATCAACCTGCGCGGTAACGTGGTCACCGTGATCGATACCCGTCAGCGCTTCGGCCTGGACTCGGCCGATGTCACCGACAATACCCGCATCGTGATCATCGAAGCAGATAAGCAGGTGGTGGGGATCTTGGTCGACAGCGTTGCCGAAGTGGTTTACCTGCGGCAGTCGGAAGTCGAAACCGCGCCCAACGTCGGTAACGACGAGTCGGCGAAGTTCATTCAGGGTGTTTGTAACAAGAACGGCGAGCTGCTGATCCTGGTCGAGCTCGACAAGATGATGAGCGAAGAAGAGTGGTCAGAGCTGGAGAGCATCTGATGCCATCATCGGCGTCCGGCACGAGGTTGTGCACGTGAGCCTGATGGCGGTTGCGCTTATGCTGCTGGGCCTGGTGTGCATGGGCCTGGCGATGGCGTTCGTCTGGTTGTTGCAACAGCAGCGGCTGGCTGGGCGTTTACAGGCCGAACGCGACGCCCAGCGAGACGCTCGGGTCAAGGAGCTAAGTAAGCGTTTGGATGCTTACCTGACGGGCAGTGTGCGTATGGGGGAGGAGCTGCACGAGTTGCGTCGCACTGTAGCGCCGCTGCCAGACAAGCTTAACCAGATCGAGCAGCGAGACCCCAGCAGCCTGTCTTTTACTCAGGCCGCGCGGCTTGTCGGCCTCGGTGCCAGTGTCGATGACCTGACCCAGTCGTGCGGCCTGACCAAGGCCGAAGCCGAGTTGGTCAGTCGTCTGCACCAGTCCCGCCTGCAAAAATCCTGACGCGATATACGTTATTGCTGCGGCCCATCGAGGCGGCGGAGGGGAGGGGTGACGTCCCGGTCGCCACTGAATCCTTTGGGCGACTTGCCTTTGAGGTACCAGGCAAACGCAATGATTTCCGCAATGCAGCGGTACAGCTGCTCAGGAATCGCTTCCCCCAGCTCAAGGCGCGCCAGCAAGCGCACCAGGTCAGCGTTCTCATAAATCGGCACTTCGTATTCTCGAGCTATCGCCAGAATTGCCTCGGCCAGTTCGTCGTCACCTTTGGCGCTGAGTACCGGGGCATTTTGCCCGTCATAGTTGAGGGCGATGGCCTGGCGGGTGGTTTTCTGCGTCATGCGGTTTCATCCACCCAGCGTTGTTCCACGGTTGTACGCGGCCCTTGCGGCGGCACACCCTGGCGGCAGGCCAGTTCGCTGACCGTGAGGCCAGCCGCGGTAAAGCGTGCGCGCAGATTGTCCAGTTCGCCGTCGATCAGGCGGGCTGTGCTGGCTCGTTCGGCCCACAGTTGGCTGGATAGGCTCCCGCGCATCAACTGCACTTGGACCTGCAGAGGGCCGAGCGGATCGAGGTCAAAGGCCAGTTCGATACGCCAGGAGGGCTCTCGTGTCTCTTCTTTGGCGTTTTCCTGAGGGTCGTCGCGCTGGATCTTCAGCTGGATCGGCACCAACTCCTGTTGGTTGCGCATGGGCAGTTCCAATTGCCAGGTCGTCAGCAGGTTGCCGTCTGGGCCCACCTGGGTCTGCGCCAGGCTGGAGAGTTGATGGGTTTGCAGGCGCGATATCGCGGCTGCAGCAAGTTTGAGTAGGGTTTCCAGGTCAGCCTCGCCCTCCATGTCCGCCAGCAGGCGCGACGGCAGCGGGAAGCTCAGCGCTTGTTGGCGCGGGGAGCCCTGTCCGAGTGCGCCCAGGGCATTACGGGCGAAGGCCGGCATGGCCTGGGCCAGGGTCCCGCCCACGTTGCCAGGCGCCAGCGGCGATGCGGTCCCCAGGCTGGGTAGCAGTTGGCCAATCAGGCGCAGCAGGTTGGCTTTGAGGTCGGTCGGCAGGTTTGCGCTTTGCCCGCCCAGTAATTTGTGCTCAAGCAGCAGGCCGCTGTCTTCCAGGGCCTTGCCCAGCCCCTTGGCTGTACTCAACTGCCCTGCATCGGGCAGGGCGCCAAGCAGCTTGTCGATGCTGCCGCGTAAGCCCTCGGGAAGACCGTCTTGGTTGCCCATGCCCTGTAGCGCCTTGAACAAGCCTTCAAGCGATCCTTGGCGTGCCAGCTGGCCGCCGAGTTGTTGACTGAGCTCCAGTTGGCCAAGGCGGCTGCTCAGGGGCAGGAAGGTCAGCGCCTGGCTGTCGTCCACGCGGGCGCTGAGCAGGCTACCCGGTACCAGCGCCAGCGGTGTTTCCAGTGCGAGCTTGCTGCCGGCCAGTGGCGTATTGAGTAAGTTGGCCAGCACTTTGTACACCGCTTGGCGCCCCTCTGCGCTGGCCATCACCTCGCTGGACAGCACCTTGGCTTGCAACAGGGTGCCGCTCGGCAGCTGGCTCAGGTCGAGACGCGTCAGCGCCGGATCGCCGCCTGCCAGCAGGCTGATCGCCAGGCGAGTGTCGGACAGGGCTGTCACGGCCAGTGTCGTCCCCTCCAGCAGCGGCCGCGTGCTGGTTGCCGCAAGCGTTGCCTGGCGACCACCTTCCAGGGTCAGGCGCAGCAGCAGTTGGAAATTCTGCGCCACTTCCTTGAGGCCTACGACTTCCGCTTTCGCGCTTTCGCCACTGCTCATCAGGCCGTCGAGCGGCTGTAGCAATTTCACCGCCAGTTCACTGGCCGCGGCCACTGCAGGGCGACTGCTGGATGAAACGGGCGGTAGGGCGCGCGGGGTGTTGATTTCACTCATCGGCGGGTTACAACCTGTCGAAAAAGGCGACTGCGGGGCATAGGGTGCGGCATGTATAATGCGGCCCCGTCCGGGTCAGCATGCGTCAGTATAGCGGCCAAGACTCTGCCGACTTGAACAGCATAAGGTACCCATGCCTTGACCACCCCTCTTCTTGAAGCGGCCGCACTCGCCTGCGAGCGAGATTGGCGCATGCTGTTCGAGAACCTTGATGTGCGCATTGGTGCGGGTGAAATGCTGCAGATCAGTGGGCCCAATGGTAGCGGCAAAACCAGCCTGCTGCGTTTGCTGGCAGGCCTGATGCAACCCACCAGCGGTGAAATACGCCTCGATGGACAGCCGCTTGCCCGCCAACGCAGCGAGTTGGCGGCTCGCCTTATCTGGATCGGACATGCCCCTGGCATTAAAGGTTTGCTGAGCGCTGAAGAGAATCTCGCCTGGCTCTGTGCGTTGCATCACCCGTCTTCGCGCAGCGCCATCTGGCAAGCACTGGCGGCCATCGGGCTAAAAGGGTTCGAGGACGTTCCCTGTCATACCTTGTCTGCCGGCCAGCAGCGCCGTGTCGCGTTGGCACGCTTGTATCTGGATGGGCCGCCTTTGTGGATTCTGGATGAGCCGTTCACGGCGTTGGACAAGGCGGCGGTCGCGCAGCTTGAACAGCGCTTGGCTGCTCATTGCGAGGCAGGCGGTACGGTCGTACTGACAACTCATCACAGCCTTGCCCTCAAGCCTAGCCGTTACCGTGAACTGGACCTGGGGCAGGTGGCCTGAATGAACAGCGTATTTTTCCTGCTGATGCGGCGTGAGGCGCGACTGCTGTTTCGCCGCCCTGCCGAGTTGGCCAACCCGTTGGTGTTCTTCGCCATCGTCATCGCGTTGTTTCCTTTGGCGGTCGGGCCGGAGAAACAATTGTTGCAAACCCTGTCACCGGGGCTGATCTGGGTGGCGGCGCTATTGGCCGTGCTGCTCTCGCTGGACGGGCTTTTCCGCAGTGATTTCGAGGACGGCTCGCTCGAGCAGTGGGTCCTTTCGTCGCACCCTCTGCCCCTTCTGGTCTTGGCCAAAGTGCTGGCACACTGGCTTTTCTCGGGCTTGGCGCTGGTGCTTCTGGCTCCGCTGTTGGCCTTGATGCTTGGGTTGCCGGGTCGCTGTTTGCCGGTGCTGCTGTTGTCACTGCTGCTGGGTACGCCCGTGCTGAGCCTGCTGGGCGCTGTGGGTGCCGCGCTCACGGTTGGCCTCAAACGCGGTGGGCTGCTACTGGCGCTGCTGATCCTGCCTCTGTACATCCCGGTGCTGATTCTCGGCAGCGGCGCGTTGCAAGCCAGTCTGCAGGGATTGCCGACCACCGGGTACCTGCTGTGGCTGGCCAGTTTGGCGGCGCTGGCAGTCACCCTGACACCTTTTGCAATCGGCGCGGGTCTGACGATCAGCGTCGCCGAGTAGACAATAGGCCGGCAAGGCCAGGGGACGCATCGCGCAATGCGCAGTGACGTTCGACCATGCACTGATGAGTGACCTGATGAACTGGACGTGGTTTCACAAACTGGGCTCGCCCAAGTGGTTTTACGAGATCAGCGGTCGCTGGCTGCCCTGGCTGGCCGTTGCCGCTGCCGTACTGATTGCCGTTGGTCTGGTCTGGGGGCTGGCGTTCGCGCCGCCGGATTATCAGCAGGGCAACAGCTTTCGCATCATCTACATCCACGTACCCGCCGCGTTCCTCGCCCAGTCCATTTACGTGATGTTGGCAGTCGCCGGGCTGGTCGGTCTGGTGTGGAAGATGAAACTGGCTGACGTCGCCCTGCAGCAGGCCGCCCCCTTTGGCGCCTGGATGACCTTTATCGCGCTGCTGACCGGGGCCATCTGGGGCAAGCCGACCTGGGGTACTTACTGGGTCTGGGACGCGCGGCTGACGTCGATGCTGATCCTGCTGTTTCTGTACTTCGGCGTCATCGCCCTGGGCAACGCCATCACCAACCGCGACAGCGCAGCGAAGGCCTGTGCGGTGCTGGCCATCGTCGGCGTGGTGAATATTCCGATCATCAAGTATTCGGTGGAGTGGTGGAACACCCTGCACCAGCCCGCCACGTTCAGTGTGGTGGCCAAGCCGGCCATGCCGTTCGAAATGTGGATGCCGCTACTGGTCATGGTGCTGGGCTTCTACTGCCTGTTTGGCGCCGTGTTGTTGTTGCGCATGCGCCTGGAGGTGCTCAAGCGCGAAGCGCGCAGCAGCTGGGCGCGGGCCGAGATTCGTACGCAGGTGGAGAAAACCCCATGAGTTTTGCGTCGTTCGGTGAGTTTCTCGCCATGGGTAACCATGGTCCGTATGTGTGGAGCGCCTACGCCATTAGTCTGGCCGTGCTGGCGTTGAATGTGGCGTTGCCGATCCTGGCACGACGTCGTTACCTGCAAGCCGAGGCGCGCCGTTTGCGCCGGGAGGAGTCAACGTGAACCCTGTTCGCAAGAAACGCCTGTTTATCGTACTGGCGATTCTCGCCGGCGTCGGCATCGCTGTCGCCCTTGCCTTGAGTGCTTTGCAGCAGAATATCAACCTGTTCTACACCCCTACGCAGATCGCCACTGGCGAGGCACCGCAAGACACGCGCATCCGCGCCGGTGGCCTGGTCGAGGAGGGCTCGGTCAAACGTTCTAAGGACACGTTGGACACTGATTTTGTGGTCACGGATGGCGTGCAACGCGTGACCATTCGCTACAGCGGCATCCTCCCCGACCTGTTCCGCGAAGGGCAGGGCATCGTTGCCATGGGCAAACTGGACAGCCAGAACGTGCTGATCGCCGATGAAGTCCTGGCCAAGCACGACGAAAACTACATGCCGCCAGAAGTGTTACAGGCGTTGGAAAAGAGTGGCATGAAGCAGCAGCACGACGCTGCTCAGGCCGCTAAAAATGAAGGCAAGCAGGGGTACGCACAATGATTCCCGAACTCGGTCACCTGGCGATGATTCTGGCGCTGTGCATGGCGCTGGTTCAGTCAACGCTGCCGATGATCGGAGCCTGGCGCGGCGACCGGCAATGGATGGGGCTCGCGCAGCCGGCAGCCTGGGGGCAGTTCAGCTTCCTGCTGTTCTCGTTCGCCTGCCTGACCTATGCGTTCATGGTCGATGACTTCTCGGTGGCCTATGTTGCGAACAACTCCAACAGTGCGCTGCCCTGGTATTACAAGTTCAGTGCCGTCTGGGGCGCCCACGAAGGCTCGTTGCTGCTCTGGGGCCTGATCCTGGCCGGCTGGACGTTCGCCGTGGCGATCTTCTCGCGGCAGCTGCCCGAGGAAATGCTGGCGCGCGTGCTGGGTGTGATGGGCATGATCAGCATCGGGTTTCTGCTGTTCCTGATCGTCACCTCCAACCCCTTCGAGCGCCTGCTGGTCAACACCCCCGTGGATGGGCGCGACCTCAACCCGCTGCTGCAGGACTTTGGCCTGATCGTCCATCCGCCGATGCTTTACATGGGCTACGTGGGCTTTTCGGTGGCGTTTGCCTTCGCCATCGCCGCTTTGCTCGGTGGCAAGCTGGATGCCGCTTGGGCGCGCTGGTCACGGCCGTGGACCGTGGTGGCTTGGGCGTTTCTCGGCATTGGTATCGCCTTGGGCTCCTGGTGGGCCTATTACGAGCTTGGCTGGGGCGGCTGGTGGTTCTGGGACCCGGTGGAAAACGCTTCCTTTATGCCCTGGCTGGTAGGTACGGCGCTGATTCACTCCCTGGCGGTGACCGAAAAGCGTGGTGTGTTCAAAAGCTGGACGGTGCTGCTGGCGATTGCCGCCTTCTCCTTGAGCCTGTTGGGTACGTTCCTGGTGCGCTCTGGCGTGCTGACCTCGGTGCATGCGTTCGCCAGTGATCCAGAGCGCGGTGTGTTCATCCTCGCGTTCCTGCTGATCGTGGTCGGCAGTTCGCTGGCGCTGTTTGCCCTGCGTGCGCCGATTGTAAAAAGCCAAGTGGGTTTTGCCCTGTGGTCACGTGAGACGCTGCTGCTGGTCAATAACCTGATTCTCGTGGTGTCAGCGGCGATGATTCTGCTCGGCACGTTGTACCCACTGGTACTTGATGCCCTTACCGGCGCCAAGTTGTCCGTGGGTCCGCCCTATTTCAACGCGCTGTTCCTGCCCTTGATGGGCCTGCTGATGGTGATGATGGCCGTGGGTGTGTTGGTGCGCTGGAAAGACACGCCCGTGCGCTGGCTGCTGGGCATGCTCAGCCCGGTATTGATCGCCAGTGTGGTGTTGGCTGTGGTCGCGACCCTGCTGGCCGGTGATTTCCATTGGGCGGCGCTGGCAGTCTGGCTGCTGGCGGGCTGGGTGGTGCTCGCAGGGGTGCGCGATATTCTGGATAAAACCCGTCACAAGGGCTTGCTCAAGGGGCTGCCCAGCCTGACGCGCAGCTACTGGGGCATGCAGTTGGCGCACTTGGGTATGGCGGTCTGTGCGCTGGGTGTGGTGCTGACCAGCCTTGGCAGCTTTGAGCGCGATATGCGCATGGCGCCGGGCGACTCGGTCGACATTGGCGGCTACACCTTTATCTTCGAAGGTGCAGAGCACCACGAAGGCCCTAACTTCACCTCCGACAAAGGCACTGTGCGGGTTCTGGATGATGGGCAGCAGATCGCTGTGCTGCGTCCCGAGAAGCGCCTGTACACCGTGCAGCAGGCGGTGATGACCGAAGCCGGTATCGATGCAGGGATTACCCGTGACCTGTTTGTCGCACTGGGCGAGCCGCTGGATAACGGTGCCTGGGCTGTGCGGGTGCACATCAAACCCTTCGTGCGCTGGATCTGGTTGGGCGCGTTGCTGATGGGCTTTGGCGGCTTGCTGGCCGCAGCGGATAAGCGCTATCGGATGAAGGTCCGCACCCGGGTACGGGATGCCCTCAACGTGGAGGAAGCGCGCGCATGAGACGGCTGATCCTGTTGCTGCCATTGGTACTGTTTCTGGGTGTCGCGGTGTTTCTTTACCGCGGTCTGTTCATGGACCCCTCCGAGCTGCCTTCGGCGCTGATTGGCAAACCCTTCCCGGCGTTTTCGCTGCCGGCGGTAGAGGGTGACCGCACACTGACCCAGCGTGACATCGAAGGTCAGCCAGCCCTGGTCAATGTTTGGGCGACCTGGTGTGTAGCCTGTCGCGTCGAGCATCCGGTGCTGAACAAGCTGGCCGAAGCCGGTGTGCGCATTTACGGCGTGAATTACAAGGATGACAACGCGGCCGCACGCAAATGGCTGGTCGAGTTCCACGACCCGTATCAGCTGAATATCGAAGATGCCCGTGGTTCGCTCGGGCTCGATCTGGGCGTGTATGGCGCGCCGGAAACCTTCCTGATCGACAAGGACGGGATCATTCGCCACAAGTTTGTCGGCGTGGTCGATGAGCGGGTGTGGCGCGAGCAACTGGCGCCGCTTTATCAGGCGCTGGTTGATGAGGCCACGCCATGAAGCGCTTAGCCGTTGTCCTGGTCATGGGGCTGGCCCTGCTCGGCGTGGCCCATGCGGCCATCGACACCTTCGAGTTTGCCAGTGAAGCCGATCGCCAGCGCTACCGCAGCCTGGTCGAGGAGCTGCGTTGCCCCAAATGCCAGAACCAGAACATCGCCGACTCTGACGCGCCTATCGCCATGGACCTGCGGGCCCAGGTGTATGCCAAGCTCGAGGAAGGGCAGAGCGATGCGCAGATCATGGATTACCTGGTCTCGCGCTACGGCGATTTCGTGCTCTACAAGCCACCGGTCACGGCCCGTACGCTGTTGCTCTGGTACGGCCCGGGTGCCCTGCTGGTGGGTGGTTTTCTCCTGCTTGGGGTGATCGTGCTGCGCCGTCGCCGCTCGCGCGGTGAGGCGCGCGTCGGGTTATCGACGGACGAACAGGACCGCCTGGCCACGCTGCTCAATCAAACGCCTTCGGATAAAAAAGACTGATGATCGAATTCTGGTTATGCGCCGGCTTGTTGCTGCTGACAGCCCTGGCGTTTCTGTTGCTTCCCGTTGTGCGTGGGCGTGGTGTCCAGGCCGAGGAAGACCGTACTGCGCTGAACGTGACCCTGTATCAGGAACGCCTGCGTGAACTGCAAAATCAGCGCGACGCCGGCGTGCTCAGCGAGGAGCAGTACGCCACTGGGCGCGATGAAGCCGCCCGTGAGCTGCTGGCCGACACCGAGGGGGCTGAAAGCAAGGCCCGCGTTGGCGTATTGGGCGCGACGGTTCCGTTAATCATGGCGCTGGCCATGCCCGTGCTGGGGTATGGGCTGTACATGCACTGGGGCGCCATCGATCAGGTTGAGCGTGCGCAGACCTTGGCCGCACAACCGCAATCGATTGAAGACATGACCGCGCGTCTGGAAGAGTCGGTCAAGCGCAATCCCGAGTCGGCCGAAGGCTGGTACTTCCTGGGCCGCACGTACATGGCCCAGGAACGTCCTGCCGAAGCGGCCAGCGCGTTCGAGAAGTCCGTTGCCCTGGCCGGGCGCGAGCCCGAACTGCTCGGCCAATGGGCGCAGGCGCTGTACTTCGCCGGCAATAAACAGTGGACCGCGCAGCTGCAGGCCCTCACCGACGAGGCCCTGAAAGCCGACCCGGCGGAAGTCACCAGCCTCGGTCTGCTGGGCATCGTGGCCTATGAAGGCGAGCAGTTTGCCGCTGCAATCGAATACTGGGAGAAGTTGGTCGCCGCGTTGCCGGAGCAGGACCCTTCGCGCATGGCAATACAGGGCGGTATCGAGCGTGCCCGTGAGCGCCTGGCGCCTGCAGCAGCCGAACAAGCGCCTCAGGCCGAGGCGGCGTTGCAGGTTCGGGTCGAGTTGGCAGAGGCCGTTCGTGCGCAAGTACAGCCCGGTGATAGCGTGTTTGTCTTTGCCCGCGCTGTGTCCGGCCCGCCGATGCCGCTGGCGGTCAAGCGCTTGAGCGTCGCCGACTTGCCTGCCCAGGTTAGCCTGTCGGATGCCGATGCCATGATGCCGCAACTGAAACTCTCGGGTTTTCCCCAGGTGCAGCTGGTCGCGCGCATATCACGCAGTGGCGATGCAACTCGCGGTGAGTGGGTCGGCCGCAGCGCGCCCTTGGCCAGTGACGCGGGTCAGGCGCCGACGTTGATCATTGATACGGCTGATGCGCCATGAACATGGCCAAGGCGCTGGTGTTGACGATCACCCTGCTCGGGGTGGCCGGGTGTGCGGTGCACGCGCCGGTTACCACCACTGCGCCGACGGTCAGCAAAACCCACCCACGCTTTGCGCCACCACCCGGGGCGCAAAGCCAGTGGGATGCGGCGCTCGGCGTGTATGTAGTGAGTGGTAAGGCGGATCTGTTTTACCGCGAGCGCACCTACTACAGCTGGGACAACGGTTGGTATTGGTCAACTCAAGCCAGCGGACCCTGGCAGGCAGCGGACAGCACCGCCATCCCGCCGGGTCTCTATCGCCGTTACGCTCGCTAGCCGCGCGTGCACAGCGCTCTGTGCAGGGCGTTTGTCAGGCGAGTACGCCGTCGCGAAAATCGCGTAACGCCTGCTCAACCTGCTCTCGGGTGTTCATCACGAAAGGCCCGTACTGCACGATGGGTTCGTTCAGCGCCCGTCCGGCGATCAGCAGCACGCGCGCACCCTCTGTACTGGCCAGGTGCAGCTCACCGGCATCCGACAGGCGCACCAGGCGCCCGGCTGGAATCGCCTGGGGATGATGGCCGGGTAGCTGCACTTGCCCCTCATAGACGTAGAGCATGACCCGCAGACCCTGTGCCAAGACCGGCTTCAGCTGGCTGCCTGGGCGCATGTTCAGGTCGAACAGTTGGGGCTCGGTATGCGGGCGCTGCACGGCGCCAGTGACCGACTGATGTCCGTCTTCGAACCGTCCGGCAATTACACGGACGTGTACACCCTGCGTGGTCTGCGTTTCGGGAATCTGCGCGGCAGGAATATCGCGGTAGCCGGGTTCGCCCAGCTTGTCCTGGCTGTGCAGGTTTAACCAGAGCTGAAAGCCACGCATCACGCCTTGTTCCTGCATGGGCATTTCGCTGTGGATGATGCCGCGCGCAGCGGTCATCCACTGCACGCCACCCGGCTCCAGTTCACCGACATTGCCTAGGTGATCCTGATGGCGCATGCGCCCTTCAAGCATGTAGGTGATGGTTTCAAAGCCACGATGAGGGTGTGACGGAAATCCGGCGATGTAGTCATCAGGATCGTCGCTGGAGAACTCGTCGAGCATCAGGAAGGGGTCGAAACGTTCGAGGCCGGCGCCGCCGATCACCCGGTTCAGGCGCACGCCGGCACCGTCAGAGGTGGGTTGACCCGGTTGGATGGCCAAGACTTGGCGCAAGGTGTTCATAAAGAGCCTCCGTGAATCCAGTGGAGGGCATCTTAAACCGGTTGGTTAGATGAAGTTATGCACAATACTGGGTAAAGCTATCGAATGGTTCGAAGTCGACAGCCAGCCGAAGGGCTTGGCCTGCTATCCAGGGCCTATTGCCGTTTCACCGCGTCACCGCGAATGAAACGGCAGTCAGGCCTAGCACTTCAATCCGCAATGCGCAGCTTGCGTGACTCGGTGTAGAAGAAGCGAATCTTCTCGTACTCAAACGGCGAGTTGAGCTGCCCGTAGCGGAAGTTCACCGTGGAGCGCTGGTCGACTACTTCCAGCAGGGTAATCTCCGGGTGATTGCTGCTGGCCTCGGCCACGTTCAGCAGGTTGACCTGGTTCTCCGCGGAGAAATCCACCACCAGGCCGCCGGTGTCACGCAGGTTGGATGGGCCCAGCAGCGGTAGCATCAGATAAGGGCCGTTGCCGACGCCGTAGTGGCCGAGCGTCTGCCCGAAGTCTTCATCCTGCTTCATCAGGCCCATGCGCGTTGCTGGGTCCCACAGGCCCGCGACACCCAGGGTGGTATTGATCAGCAGGCGCCCGGTGGTGTCGAGCGCACGCTTGCCCTTGAGCTGCAGCAAGCTGTTGAGCAGGTTGGGTACATCGCCCAGGTTGCTGAAGAAGTTGCTCACGCCCTTTTGCACCAGGGTTGGCGTGACATAGCGGTAGCCGTCGACCACTGGCAGGAAGACCCACTCATCAAAGCGGTAGTTGAAGTGGTAGACGCGGCGGTTCCAGGACTCCAGTGGGTCATAGACGTTCAGCGCACCAAAGGTCGCCCGCTCGAACTCACGCTGATCCAAGCCGGGGTTGAACGTGAGGTTCTTCAGGGGCTGCTTGAAGCCATCCGGGTCGACCGTTTGTTCGGCCTGAGCCAGTCCGCTGACCAGCAACAAGGTCATCCAGAACGCATTCGTGTTGAATTTAGCCACGGAAGAACTCCAGCATGGCGTCGCTGTTGACGCGGTAGTTGAGGTTGCCGCAGTGCCCACCCAGTGGGTAGAGCGTCAGGCGGTCGCCAAACGTCTTGCGCAGGAAGCCGATGTCACCTGGGCCGAGAATGACGTCATCGGCGTTGTGCATCACGGCGATCTTGCTGCTGGTTTTCAGGTAGTCCTCGATGCCGTAGAGGCTGACCTGATTGATCAGCTGGTTGAGCGTGCCGCCGTCGTAGCGCGCTCGCCACATGGGGATCAGTTGCTCGGTCATGTAGCAGTCGAAGTCGCACTGCAGCGCACGCTCGAAGAAGGGCGTGAGGCTGGTGCCTTCCTTGATGGGGTAATTGACCGGGGTGATCAGGCCGCGGCGGTTGATCAGGTCCGAGGTGAAGGCGATATCCGCGGAAGAAAAGCGGAACGCGGTACCGATCAGCATCGCCATCTGTTCATCAGACAATTGCTGGGGTGACTGCTGGAAGTCGTAAAGCAAGGCGTCGTTGATGTCGACATAGCCTTTCTCGCGGAAGTATCGGGTCAGCTTGCCCAGTACCAGCTCATAGAAGGTTGTGCTGTTGCTGATGCCCTCGACCTGCGTTTGTACCAGGCGATCAAGGTTGCTGATCGAGGTGTACAGGTTGACGGGCGGGTTGAGCAGCAGCACGCGCTTGAAGTTGAAGCTCCGTCGGGTTTCGTCGAGCTTGCTGACGAACGCGGCATGCAGCGCCCCCAGGCTGTAGCCAGTCAGGTAGTAGTCGCTGACCCGCAGCCGCGGATGATTGGCGCGTACGGCCTGCATGGCACGGTAGAGGTCATCGGCGTCGTCGCTGCTCAGGCCCGGGGTGGCGAAGCGCGAAACCGAGGTCATGAAGTCGTAGCTGGTCGGTGAGGACAACTGCACCACGTGGTAGCCCGCGCCGTAGAACAGCTTCTTCAGGTACTCGTTGGTGCTGCTGGCGTAATGCGCGCCGGTGCCAGCGATGATGAACACCAGCGGTGCTTCACCTTTCTGCTGAGCGAGCCGGTAGCGCATGCGCGTGACGGACCAGAAATTCTCAGGCAGCTCGAATTCACGCTCTGGCCGTAGGCGCAGTTGGTAGTCGTCCTGACGAATGTCCGCGTCGGCTGGCAGGGTGGGGCGCAGCGCCGGTGGCGTGGTCGCGATGGTGGCTTCGAACGGGTTGGTGATCGGATAACCATAGGTTTCGACATCGATATCGGCTGCCAATAACGGCGTGCCGAATAGCAAGCCGCCGAGCAACAGGGCGACGCGGGATAAGTACTGCATGGGCAAGTCCCTTCGAGACAGGAGCGTACGGGTGGGTCAGCGCAAATCAGACAGCGTCCGGTGAGCGGAGTGCCATTTGGCCAGCATTTTCTAAAGCCTCACCGGTCAGCCGGTAAACTGTCCATTCATCCTGAGCACGCGCGCCCAGACGTTCATAGAATTCGATGGCAGGTGTGTTCCAGTTCAGCACTGACCACTCCAGGCGACCACAGCCACGCGCCAGGGCCAGCTCGGCTAATCTGGCGAGCAGTGCTTTACCCAGGCCTGCGCCACGCACGGACTCACGCACGAAGAGGTCTTCGAGGTAAATACCCGGTTTGCCGAGAAAGGTCGAATAGTTGTGGAAGAACAGGGCAAACCCGCTCGGCTGACCATCCACCTCACCAATCAGGACCTCTGCGAACGGCCGCTCGCCGAACAGATGGCTATGCAATTGCTCGGATGTGGCGACGGCCTGGTCACTGAGGCGCTCGTAGTCGGCCAACTCTTGAATAAATGTCAGGATCAGCTCGACATCGTCGGGAGTGGCAGGGCGGATGTGCAGCGATGGCATGGCAGTTCCTTGATTCACGGGCGCTGTGAGCATGCCCCGCGTCGGTAAGTTGGGCAAGTCGTACGAGAGGGTTTGCTTCGGGCGGGCAGGCGTTTACTCTGAGCGACTTTTTCCGCGCCTGGAGTGCCGCATGTCTCGCCGTCTGTCCCTGATTGTGTTGTCCATCGCTGTTGCCCTGTGTCTGGCTGCCAGCTATGGCTTGCGCTACGGCTTGATGGAGGATGACCGCTGGGTGGGTCTGTGTGTCAGCGACCCTAATGATCTTGCCTGCCAGGTACGTGCGACCTTCGGCTGGTTGATCCACATGCGCGTTCTGGCCTGGACGGCCCTTGGGCTGGCTGTACTGGCGTTCGTTCTGCCGGGTCGGCCGGGGCGCGCATTGGCTGTGCCTGCGTTACTGCTGAGCCTGCCGGCGGTGGTGTTGTACACCGCCAGCATGGGCGTGGTCGCGCTCGTGCTGGCGCTGTTGCGGTTGGTCAGGGCGCCACGCCAACAGGCGTGAGCGTCTGCTGCCGCAGGCTGCGCCACAGGGCGATCACCAGCAGCCCGCTGACCAGTGCCCAGCCCAGCGCCTGCTGATTTTCCAGGGTCTCGACATACAGCTGCAGCGGGATGCCTGCACCAATCAGCAGGGCCAATAGTGCGGTCTCCCGGCGTGCTGCGCTAACCGGGCGCAAGGCATACACCACGGCGGGCAGCAGCAGGGCTGCGCTGGGGAAGCTGCGATAACGGGCATCGACCACCAGCGCCAACATCATTACCGCACCGGCAAAACCTGCCGCCAGCACCCACCAGCCGGCGCGTGCCTGCAGTGCGGTGTAGAGGCGTTGGCGCCAGCCGTGTTGACCCTGCAGGGCAAGGCAGCCGTGGGCCAACACGATCAGGTTCAGGGCGAGCAACCCGGCAGCCCAGGCCCATTCACCGACGAAGCGGCTGGTCACCCAAGCCAGTTCACTCCACAGACCAATGCTGGCAGCGCCGAGGGCTGCAAGCGCCGGGACTTGCCACGCGCTGCGTGCAGTGCTGGGGCGCCCGGCCAGGCACAGCGTCAGCACAAAGAGCACGCCACTGAACAACAGCCAACGCGGCCAGTGAGGAAGGTTGGACACGGGGCCTGCGAGGATCGATTTGTCCTCGCGATCAGCATCGTACAGCCCCCAAAAGCCACCCACAGCGCCTTCGCTGACCCGTTTCCAGGGTTGGTCATAGGCTTCGATCAGGTTGTAGCGCCAGCCGTTCGCTTCGGCCATGGCGACAAAGCCACGAATAAAGGTGGCCTGGTTGACGCGGCTGGGGACGGCTGTTTCACGTTGACGTCCTTCACTGGGCCAGCCGGTTTCACCGATCAGGATGTCTTTGGGCGCAAAGCGCGTACCAAACACCTGGCGTACCTGCTGCACCTCGTGCAACGCGCTGTCGATACCCGCGGGATTGTCCTCCCAGTACGGCAGCAGGTGGATGGTCAGAAAGTCCACCGCAGGCGCGACTTCGGGGTGCTTGAGCCAGAACTCCCAGACATCGGCATAGGTTACCGGCTGGGCGACAGCGGCTTTGACCTGCTCAATCAGGGTGACCAGTTGCTGCGCAGTGACCTCTTTGCGCAGCAGGGCTTCGTTGCCGACAATGACCTGGGTGACGATATCCGGGTAGGCATTGGCTGCCTTGATGGCGCCGGCAATTTCGATGGCCGTGTCCTGGGGGTTACGGCTGACCCAGGCGCCGATCATCAGTGTCAGCCCATGCTTGCGCGCCAGCTCTGGCAGCGGCTCGAGGCCGGTCACCGAGTAGGTGCGCAGGCAGGTGAAGCGCTCCGCTAGCTGCGCGAGGTCCGCATCCATACGCTCGGGGTGGATGGTCAGCGGCTGGTCGAAGGGCGACTGGTCCTTGTCGAACGGCGTGTAGGACGCGCATTGCAACTTGTGCGTGGGCGTCGCGGCGTCCGCCAACTGAACCGGTTTGCCAATGGCGTACCAAAGCACAGCGAGCAACGCGACGGCTAACAGGCAGGCGCAGGTGTAAGTGAGCAGGGCTGCACGGGAGAGGCTGGGCATAGGTCATCGGGCGTGGTGGACGTGGGGGCTGCATCTTAGCGGATTCACAGGTGTCTGTGAGTGCCTCTCTGCGTGCGTTCGCGGCTTCATTTGACAAGCCCCAGGTGTCGGCTAGTTTTATAAACGCGGTGCACGGACGCCACCGCGAGCGACACGGTGGCGTGTATTCGACTCGAAAAAGGAACTTTTGCCCATGCGTACTTCCGTTCTCTCTTCTGTGCTCTTTGGCCTGCTCGCTGGCGCGTCTTTGGCAGTATCGGCCGAAACGGCGCCTGCCCCTGCTACCCCTGTCGAACAGACGCAGGCAGTCGTTGCCAAGGTCAACCTCAATACGGCCGATGCGCCCACGCTGCAGCGCGAGTTGAGTGGTGTGGGCGAGAAAAAGGCACAGGCCATTGTCGACTACCGGGAAGCCAACGGCACCTTCGCCTCCGTGGATGAGTTGTTGGAGGTAAAAGGGATCGGTGAGTCGATCTTGGCGCGCAACCGCGACAAGCTCAGCGTCAATTGACTATGAGCGCAAGGCATCGCATTTGATGCGATGCCTTTGAGCCTCAAGCCTATGAGCCCAGCCTTAAGGTTGGGCTTTTTATTGCCTGATACACGGCGGGCGTCCGAGTAGGGTGCGCCGCGCGCACCACTGGCGTCTGGTAGATGCTTGGTGCGCACAGCGCACCCTACGGGGGCGACGGGCTTGAGGGCGTGAGCGCAGCGAATAACCTGGGACGTAGTCCCGGGTGAGAGTCCGCAGGCAATAAAAAACCCAGCGGTTAGGCTGGGTTCTTAAATTTGGCTCCGCGACCAGGACTCGACAGCGAAGCTGAACGCGCTTTAGCGCGGCCCCGAAGGGGTGAGCGCAGCGAATAACCTGGGACGTAGTCCCGGGTGAGAGTCCGGCAGGCAATAAAAAACCCAGCGGTTAGGCTGGGTTTCTTGAATTTGGCTCCGCGACCAGGACTCGAACCTGGGACCCAATGATTAACAGTCATTTGCTCTACCGACTGAGCTATCGCGGAACAACGACGCGTATCCTACTGATTAAAAAGGGGAAGTCAAGCTGATCAAGACTTCCCCTGAGCGGTCTCAGATGACTTCGGCAATCGCCTGGGTGACGAACGGCAGGTTGCGCTGGTTCAGTGCGGCAACGCAGATGCGGCCTGTGCCGACGGCATAAATGCCGAACTCGCTTTTCAAGCGTTCGACCTGCTCGGTGGTCAGGCCTGAGTAGGAGAACATGCCGCGCTGCTCTGCCACGAAGCCGAAGTCACGGCGTGCGCCGAGTTCGCCCAGTTGCGCGACCATGGCCAGGCGCATGGCGCGGATGCGCTCGCGCATTTCACCCAGCTCGGCTTCCCACATGGCGCGCAGTTCCGGGCTGTTGAGGATGGTTGCAACGACGCTGGCGCCATGGGTCGGCGGGTTGGAGTAGTTGGTGCGGATAACCCGTTTGACCTGCGACAGCACGCGGCCGGTTTCTTCGCGCGAGCCGGTGACGATGGACAGGGCGCCAACGCGTTCGCCGTACAGGGAGAACGATTTGGAGAACGAGCTGGAGACGAAGAAGGTCAGGTCCGACTCGGCAAACAGGCGCACAGCGGCGGCGTCTTCTTCGATGCCATCGCCAAAGCCCTGGTAGGCGATGTCCAGGAAGGGCACATGCTCACGTTCGCGCAGGACGTCCAGCACAGCGACCCAGTCTTCGGGCTGCAGGTCGACGCCGGTCGGGTTGTGGCAGCACGCGTGCAGCACCACGATCGAACGGGCGGGCAAGTTGCGCAGGTCTTCGAGCAGGCCGCCGCGGTTCACGCCGTTGCTGAAGGCGTCGTAGTAGCGGTAGTTCTGCACGGGGAAGCCGGCGGACTCGAACAGGGCGCGGTGGTTTTCCCAGCTTGGGTCGCTGATGGCCACGACCGAGTCGGGCAGCAGGCGCTTGAGGAAGTCGGCACCGACTTTCAATGCGCCCGTGCCCCCCAGGGCCTGGGTGGTGATCACGCGTCCATCGGCGATCAGGCTGGACTGACGCCCGAACAGCAGGGTCTGCACGGCCTGGTCATAGGCGGCGATGCCTTCGATCGGCAGATAACCGCGCGGGGCATGGGCCGCCGTCAGGGTCGTTTCTGCTGCAGCCACCGCGCGCATCAGCGGGATGCGGCCTTCTTCATTGGTGTAGACGCCGACGCCAAGGTTGACCTTGGTCGTGCGGGTGTCGGCGTTGAATGCTTCGTTGAGGCCCAGGATGGGGTCGCGCGGAGCCATTTCGACGGCAGAGAACAGACTCATGGATGCGGCAGCTCGAGGAGAGGAGGTGAGTGGCAAACAATCCCTGCAACTTATGACGCGGCATGCTCATCGAAACAGGACTGGCAGGGTGGTGCGTCGAAAGACGGGGTTTGATCGCCCATGGCGGCAAGCCCTGCTGCGACGCTGCACCACAGCCCGCGCTCAATGCGTGCTAGGGGTTGCGTAAATGGCCCGGTAGTATAACGGCCCGGATCGTGCGCCGCGACAGCGGGCGCATGCTTTTCGCCAAGGTTTGACGCCCACTTTTGCTGGGCGTCACAGCTGTTTGTCGAGGTACTTATGTCGCAGTTTCAACTGGTCACGCGTTTTCAGCCGGCTGGCGATCAGCCAGAGGCGATTCGGCAACTGGTCGAGGGCCTGGAGGCGGGGTTGTCGCACCAGACCCTGCTGGGTGTGACCGGCTCCGGCAAGACCTTCAGCATCGCCAACGTGATCGCTCAAGTGCAGCGCCCAACCTTGGTGCTGGCGCCGAACAAGACCCTGGCCGCGCAGCTGTATGGCGAGTTCAAGGCATTCTTCCCGAACAATGCGGTCGAGTACTTCGTCTCGTACTACGACTATTACCAGCCGGAAGCCTATGTGCCGTCGTCCGACACCTTCATCGAGAAGGACGCGTCGATCAACGACCACATCGAGCAGATGCGCTTGTCGGCGACCAAGGCCCTGCTGGAGCGGCCCGACGCGATCATCGTCACCACGGTCTCGTGCATCTACGGCCTGGGCAGTCCCGAGTCCTATCTGAAGATGGTGTTGCACGTCGACCGCGGCGACAAGATGGACCAGCGCGCGCTGCTGCGTCGCCTGGCCGATCTGCAATACACCCGTAATGACATGGACTTCGCCCGTGCCACCTTTCGCGTGCGCGGCGATGTAATCGATATCTTCCCGGCTGAATCGGACCTGGAAGCCATTCGCATCGAACTGTTCGATGATGAAGTGGAAAGCCTGTCAGCCTTTGATCCGCTGACCGGCGAGGTGATCCGCAAACTGCCACGTTTCACCTTTTACCCCAAGAGCCATTACGTGACGCCGCGTGAGACGTTGCTCGATGCCATTGAGGGCATCAAGGTGGAGTTGGCCCAGCGTCTGGACTACCTGCGTGGCGCCAACAAGCTGGTAGAAGCGCAGCGCCTGGAGCAGCGCACGCGCTTCGACCTGGAGATGATCCTCGAGCTGGGCTACTGCAATGGCATCGAAAACTACTCGCGCTATCTGTCCGGGCGTGATTCCGGTCAGCCGCCACCGACGCTGTACGACTACCTGCCGGACCAGGCGCTGCTGGTGATCGACGAGTCCCACGTGTCGGTGCCGCAGGTCGGCGCCATGTACAAGGGTGACCGCTCGCGTAAGGAAACCCTGGTCGAGTATGGCTTTCGCCTGCCGTCTGCACTGGACAACCGGCCGATGCGCTTCGAAGAGTGGGAGTCGGCGAGCCCGCAGACTATTTTCGTCTCCGCGACGCCGGGGCCTTACGAGGCCGATCATGCCGGGCGGGTGGTCGAGCAGGTGGTGCGGCCCACGGGGCTGGTCGACCCGCAGATCGAAGTGCGCCCCGCGCGTACCCAGGTCGATGACCTGCTGTCCGAGATCGCCAAGCGCGTGGCCCTTGAGGAGCGCGTCCTGGTCACCACCCTGACCAAGCGCATGGCCGAAGACTTGACCGATTACCTGGGCGATCACGGGGTCAAGGTGCGTTACCTGCACTCGGACATCGACACCGTGGAGCGGGTGGAGATCATCCGTGACCTGCGCATCGGTGCCTTTGACGTACTGGTGGGCATCAACCTGCTGCGCGAAGGCCTGGATATGCCCGAGGTGTCGCTGGTGGCGATTCTCGATGCAGACAAGGAAGGTTTCCTGCGCAGCGAACGCTCGCTGATTCAGACCATCGGCCGCGCCGCGCGTAACCTCAACGGCCGAGCGATCCTCTACGCCGACCGCATGACCGGCTCGATGGAGCGCGCCATCGGGGAAACCGAGCGCCGGCGCAACAAGCAGATCGCCTTTAACGAGGCCAATGGCATTACGCCCAAAGGCGTGTTCAAAGACGTCAAAGATATTCTTGAAGGGGCTGTTGTGCCCGGCGCGCGCAGCAAGAAGCGTAAGGGCATGGCCCAGGCGGCCGAAGAAAGCGCGCGCTACGAGAATGAATTGCGCTCGCCGAGCGAGATCACCAAGCGTATTCGCCAACTCGAAGAGAAGATGTACCAGTTGGCGCGGGATCTGGAGTTCGAGGCCGCCGCGCAGTTGCGCGATGAGATCCAGAAGCTGCGCGACCGGTTATTGCAGGTTTAGGTGCCCTGAAGGTGCGGGCGCGGCTTCAACCACAGCTTCTACCGTAGGAGCCCGCGTGCGGGCGAGTTGTCTGTTAGGACGCCGGCTTTATCCGTGGATGTCATCTCCTCAGTGCGCAGCCGCGCCCGTGGCGTTGCTGGGCAGGCGGCGGGTCAGCAATACGGCAAGCATGCTCACCCCCAGAACGATGCCAATGCAGTGGAAGGCGTCGTTGTAGGCCATGATCGCTGCCTGTTGGTGGGTGATTTCGCTGAGCCTGGCCAGGGCCGCCTGTTCACTGCCCAGGCTGCTGGTTAGGCTGGCGAGGCGTTCGGCCACCTGCGGGTTGGTCGGTACCAGGGCTTCGCGCAAGTAGTCGAAATACACCTTGGCGCGGGCGTCGAGCAGGGTGGCGAGCAGGGCGATGCCAATGGCGCCGCCGAGGTTGCGCAGGATGTTGAACAGGCTGGAGGCTGAACCGGCATCCTGTGGCATGACATAGGCGGTGGCGATCAGCGAGATGGTCACCATCACCAGCGGCTGGCCCAGGGCGCGGATGATCTGGATGTGCTTGAACTGCTCGCCGGCAAAGTCTGGGTTGAGCACGCCCGACAGGTAGCTGGCCAGGCCAAAGAGGCCAAAGCCCAAGGCGCACAGCCATTTTGGTGAAACTTTTTTCATCATCAGCGGCACCAGCGGGATCAGGAACAGCTGGGGCACGCCCATCCACATGATCACTTCACCGATCTGCAGCGCGTTGTAGCCCTGAACCTGCGCCAGGTACAGCGGCAACACGTAGATCGAACCGTACAGGCCCATACCCAGGCCGAGGCTGGAAATGCTCGACAGGCCAAAGTTACGCTCGCGCAGCACGCCGAGGTTGATCAGCGGGTTGGGCCGTGACAGCTGGAGAATCACGAACAGTGCCAGGCTGATGGCGGCGATGCTGCCGAGCCCGCTGATCAGGCTGGATTCCAGCCAGTCCTTGCGGTGTCCTTCCTCAAGAAATACCTGCAAACAGCCCAAGCCCAGGCCCAAGGTGACGATGCCGGCGTAGTCCGTGCGTTTGAGCATGTCCCAGTGGGGCGGCTTTTTCTCCAGGCCATAGAGCATGCCGGCGATCATCAGCAGGCCGGGCGGCACGTTGATGTAAAAAATGTATTCCCAGCCGAAGTTCTCGGTCAGCCAGCCGCCCAGGGTCGGACCAATCGAGGGGGCGAAGGTTGCCGTCAGGGCGAACAAGGCCATGCCCTTGGCGCGGTGATGCTCTGGCAGCTTGATCAGCGTCAGGGTGAACGCCAGGGGGATCAATGCGCCGCCGGTAAAGCCCTGCATGGCGCGGAATACGATCATGCTCTCCAAGCTCCAGGCCATCGAGCAGAGCAGGGAGGAGATCAGGAAACCGATTGATACCCAGACCGCCAAGCGGCGTGCCGAGAGTAACTGCACCAACCAGGCGGTGAGCGGGATCATGATGATCTCGGCCACCAGGTAGGAGGTGGAGATCCATGAGCCTTCTTCCAAGGTGGCCGAGAGCGCGCCCTGGATATCCTTGAGCGAGGAGTTAGTGATCTGAATATCCAGCACGGCCATAAAGGCACCGAGCATGGCGCTCATCACCGCGATCCAGTCGCGCCGGCTGGGCTCGCCTGTGGGGCGCAGCAGAGCATCAGCCGCCATGGCGGGCGCTTTCGCTTTCGCTGTCGATATCGACCGCTACGTCGACCGACATGCCGGGTCGAATCAGGCCTTTGAGTGGGTTATCGGCAGCAAAGGTCAGTTTGACTGGAATGCGCTGCACCACCTTGGTGAAGTTGCCGGTGGCATTGTCCGGCGGCAGCAGGCTGAACTGCGCGCCCGATGCGGCAAACAGGCTGTCTACGCGGCCTTCGATGGGCGTATTGGGAAAGCTGTCAAAGGTCAGCTCGGCGTGTTGCCCGGCGCGCATACGGCCGATCTGGGTTTCCTTGAAGTTGGCCTGAATCCAGATGTCTTGGTCGGGCACCACTGACAGCAGGTAGGCACCCGCCTGCACATACTGGCCTGGGCGCGCTGCGCGTTGGCCAATAAAACCACTGATCGGCGCCCGAATCTCGCTACGGTCAAGGTTCAGCCGGGCCTGGGCCAGGTCCACGCGCGCGCTGCGCACCTGGGCGTCGAGGCGTTTGAGTTCGGCTTGCAGGCTGCCGATCTGCTGGCGCTGGGCTTGCAGGTCCGCTTCGGCCTTGGCCACTTGCGAGCGCGCCACCCGGCTGTCGGCCGTCAGGGTGGTCACACGCTCCTCGGACACATAGCCGGGTTTGCGCAGGGTCTGCGCGCGGGACAAGTCAACCTGCGAGCGGCCCAGGGTGGCCTGGCTGGCGGCGACATCGGCCTGGCTGGCCGCAATCAGGCTGGCCTGTTGGTCGAGCTTACTCTGCGCTTGCACGCGCTCGGCTTCGCGGGTTTCCAACGTGGCCTGAGCCCGCTCGACGGCGAGCTGGAAGTCACCGGCTTCGAGGACCACCAGTAGCTCACCCTGCTCGATATGCTGGTTGTCGCCGACCAACACCTTGTCGATGCGCGCGCCCAGTTGGCTAGACACCCGGGTGATTTCGCCCTGCACATAGGCGTTGTCCGTATGTTCGATCAGTCGGCCGACCAGGTACCAGCGGACAAACAGCGCAGCGGCCAGTAAACCGATAACGGCGAGGAATACAAACAGGCGGCGACGCAGTTGGGCAGGCATGAAGGCAAGGGCTCGAGGCGACAGTAAAGTGTAAGCAAATCTATCAGTGTTCCCTGTATGCCTGCAGCAATTAGACTTGGGAAACTTTGTTGCTTATGGGGAACAATCATGGGGTTGGATGATGCGCTGATTTTCACCCGCGTCGTGGAGTGCCACAGCTTCACACTGGCGGCTCAGGGCTTGGGGATGCAGAAGTCGACGGTCAGTCGACGTATTGCCCAACTTGAGGAGCGCTTGGGGGTTCGTCTGCTCAACCGAACGACCCGCAAGCTGCGCCTGACCGAAGTCGGGCAGGCCTACTACGAGCGCTGTCGGCAGATCATGCTGGACTTCGCCGAGGCGGAGCAGGCGGTCATGCAGCTGCAGCAGGCGCCTTCGGGTTTGCTGCGCATCACGGCGCCGATCGAGTTCGGTCAGCTGTTCCTGGGGCGTGTGCTGGGCGCCTTTATGCGCCAGTACCCGCAGATCGACGCCGAAGTCGAGCTGACATCGCGGCCGGTCGATCCGGTGGAAGAGGGCGTAGATATTGCCATTCTGGTGGGTACGCCCCAGGACTCCACGCTGATCGCCCGGCGTCTGTTTCAGACTGCGCGACGCCTGTGTGCCAGCCCTGACTACCTGAAGCATCACGGCACGCCGCAAGACGTCAGCGACCTGGCGGGGCATCGGGCGATCCTGCTGCCAAATGACTCGCCGCGCCATTGGCCGTTGCTGGACACCCAGGTTACCTGCCGGCGCGTGCTGACCAGCAACAACATTACCTTTGCCCGCGAGGCCGCACTGGCCGGTGCCGGCATCGCCAGCCTGCCGGTGATGATCAGCGAGGCGGCGGTTCGGGAGGGGCGTTTGATTGAGTTGCTGCCTGGCACACGCATGCCGATAGGCGAAGTGTATGCGGTGTATCCCTCGCGGCGTTTTCAGGCCATGAAGGTAAAGGCCTTTCTGGACTTTCTGATGCAGGCCATGCCGGTTGATGAAGGGTGGTTGCTGGAGCCGAGCGCCGCCGGCCTGTTAATATCGCCGCCTTGATACCCATGTCGCCCGCCCGGCCCTTGCCCTGTGCACCCTTGCTCAGGGCGATGGTTATGGCTGATGGCTAGCCGGTAGCCGCTCCGTCAGTCGCTGGCGGGTCCGGTTTTGCGCCGCCTTCTTTCGTCGAGAACCTTGATGACCACCGTCCGTACCCGTATCGCCCCGTCGCCCACCGGCGATCCCCATGTAGGCACTGCTTACATCGCCCTGTTCAACCTCTGCTTCGCGCGTCAGCACGGTGGTGAGTTTATTTTGCGTATCGAAGACACCGACCAGGTGCGCTCGACCCGCGAATCGGAGCAACAGATTTTCGATGCCCTGCGCTGGCTGGGCATTGAGTGGAGCGAAGGCCCGGACGTCGGCGGCCCCCACGGCCCGTATCGGCAGAGCGAGCGTGGGCATATCTACAAGCAGTACACCGCCGAGCTGGTGGAAAAGGGGCATGCCTTCCATTGCTTCTGCAGTGCCGAGCGCCTCGACAAACTGCGTGCCGAGCAGACCGAAGCCAAGCAGACGCCGCGCTATGACGGCCATTGCATGCACCTGTCCACCGACGAGGTGCAACAGCGCCTGGCCGCCGGCGAGCCGAACGTGGTGCGCATGAAGGTGCCGACCGAAGGCGTGTGCGTGGTGCCGGACATGCTGCGCGGCGAAGTCGAGATCCCTTGGGACCGCATGGACATGCAGGTGCTGATGAAGACCGATGGCCTGCCGACCTACTTCCTGGCTAACGTGGTGGACGACCACTTGATGGGCATCACCCACGTGCTGCGTGGTGAAGAGTGGCTGCCGTCGGCGCCCAAGCTGATTCTGCTGTACGAGTACTTCGGTTGGGACAAACCGCAGCTGTGCTACATGCCGCTGCTGCGCAACCCGGACAAGAGCAAGCTCTCCAAGCGCAAGAACCCAACGTCGATCACCTTCTATGAGCGCATGGGCTTCCTGCCCCAGGCGATGCTCAACTACCTCGGGCGCATGGGCTGGTCGATGCCGGATGAGCGCGAGAAGTTCAGCCTCGACGAGATGGTCGAGCACTTCGATATCAACCGTGTGTCGCTGGGCGGGCCGATCTTCGACCTGGAGAAGCTGTCCTGGCTCAACGGTCAGTGGATGCGTGAGCTGAGCGTCGAAGAGTTCGCTGCTGGCGCGCAGAAGTGGGCATTCAACAGCAATTACCTGATGCAGATTGCCCCGCACGTGCAGGGCCGCGTGGAAACCTTCAGTCAGATTGCCCCGTTGGCCAGCTTCTTCTTTGCCGGCGGTGTGGCCCCGGATGCCGCACTCTTTGCGCACAAGAAGCTCTCGGCTGATCAGGTGCGCCAGGTGCTGCAGCTGATCCTGTGGAAGCTTGAAGCGCTGCGCCAGTGGGAAAAAGACAAGATCACCGGCTGCATTCAAGCCGTGGTCGAGCACCTGGAGTTGAAGCTGCGCGACGCCATGCCGCTGATGTTTGCCGCGGTCACCGGCCAGGCCAGCTCGGTCTCGGTGCTCGATGCCATGGAAATTCTCGGCCCTGACCTGACCCGTTTCCGCTTGCGTCAGGCCATCGAGCTGCTCGGCGGTGTGTCGAAGAAAGAAAACAAAGAGTGGGAGAAGCTGCTGGCGGCGATTGCCTGATACCCAGGCTGACGCCTTTGGGTGGCTAGCACGGCAGCGCCGCGAAACGCTGATTTGCTGCACGTACACAGCGTATTCGCGGTTGCTTTGGCCCGAGCCTGGGCGGCCTCACGCAGCAGGCGCCTGCTGCACGCGTCGCTGGCAATCGCCTTGCGGCGCGCATGTCGGCCTGCAGCAATGGTTAAGTGGTTGTTCTGCCAGCATAAAAAATGCGGGTGTAGGTGAAAATAATGTTGACAGCAGTGGGGCGCGCTCTTAACATGCGCCCCGTCCTTGAGATGGGGCTATAGCTCAGCTGGGAGAGCGCTTGCATGGCATGCAAGAGGTCAACGGTTCGATCCCGTTTAGCTCCACCATCTTCAAAGCCGAAAGGCTTGCCACAATCAGCTCCTGCAGCTGGTTGGTTGTAGAAGGGTTACGTCCCCTTCGTCTAGTGGCCTAGGACACCGCCCTTTCACGGCGGTAACAGGGGTTCGAGTCCCCTAGGG
>LNFM01000827.1_pt1 | contig 73092 bp, 75 predicted proteins | sample 596031 | NCBI WGS metagenome assembly LNFM01 (sample SAMN04254537, study PRJNA301005) | activated carbon metagenome | isolation source: dual media filters at the Ann Arbor, Michigan drinking water treatment plant | place: USA: Ann Arbor
GCCCGCGCCCTCGGCGACCTTCCCGCCTCGGCGCGCGCGTACATCACCATGATCGAAGAGCGCGTCGAGACCCGCATCGCGATGGTCTCGGTCGGCGCCGAACGCGCTGAGACCATCGTCCTCGGCGACCCCTTCGCGCGCGCCCGATGATCGACCGCGGCGCGCTCGTCCTCGCAATCGAACCCGCGCACTCCTATCGCGGCGTTCATCGCCCCGCGCTCGACGCTGTGGCGAGCGCCAGGCGATTCGCTTCGCTTCGCGCGCGCTATCGCGAAGCGCTCATGAGCGGCGATTCAGTGATCGACGACCTGGATGTCGCGCAGGCGCTCGCCGAAGAGGCCCGCCGCGGAGGCCTCGCGGTCGAAGTCGTGGTGTTCGAAGTGCCCCAGGAGTCTCCGCCCACCAAGGGCGCGCTCGTGATCGCTCCGACCCCGCCGGCAGACGAGCTCGAGCTCGCCGGGTACGACGTGATCGAGCTGCTCGAGCCCTGGTGCTCGGTCCTCGTCGTGCGCGGAACGTCCCTCGAGCGCAACGCACGCGGGCTCATCGCCCGCCGCAGCGACGCCGAGGCGCTCGCGGCCGAGCACAACGCACGAGAGGACACCGAAGACCCCGTCCGCGCCGTTCGCGTATGGCTCGTCCGCGAAGCGCGCTAATCTCTGCGGCGCGCGCATGGCAGACAAGCGAGAGCTCCGGATCAACACACTCGATCGCTACCTGAAGACCTCGGATCGACTGCTGCTGCAGACCTATACGAGCTGCGAGGTTCCGCTCGGATGCGGCGGCGCGATTCATCGTTGGATCGACCCGGCTCAGAGCCTTCCGATGGTGCTCTTCAGGGACTTCGGCGATCGCAAGGCCACGGTGTTTCTCGACGGCGTCGAATGCAGCAACCCGCGCGTCGACGTGACGCCGGGCAAGCACGTCCTGTCGATCGAATTCGAGAGCTCGCCGCTGTCGCTGTCGCTCCGCCTCTTGCTCGCGTACGAGAACAAGTCCAACGCCGCCGAGAAGCCCGACCCCAAGCGCTCGCCGGTCCTCGCATCGAAAGACGACGGGCGCTGGTATGGGACGACCACTCCGCCGCGAGGCGCGTGGCAGACCGCCGCCGAGCCGGTCGAAGGCTGGGTCGCGCTTCGAGCCTTCGCCAAGCCGACGCGCGCAAAGCAAGCGTACCTCGATCGACGCATCGACAGCGCCGCGTCGATCGGGCTCTCGACCAACCCGGGCATGGCCTGGGTTCGTCGGGTGTTCTCCCTCGACACGAGCGACGAGTGGATCCTCTCGTGACGCGATCGACGCGCGCGCCTCGATGGACGCTCGTGCCGCAGTGGTTCGGCTCGATCGCGTTCGAGCGTCGGACCGCGCGGTATTTTCCGTTCGATCACGAGATCACGAGGCTGCTCGAGGCGTCGATCGACGCGCCGATCGAGCTCGAGGCCTTCGCGCCCGATCGCCGCGACGCGGTCGTCGCGCTGCTCGACGAGTTTTATCCCCGCGGGATGTTCACGGTCGACCTCCGCTTCGACGGCGATCGCGTCGACGCCGTCGCGCTGCACGGCAACCTCTCTGCCCCGCTCGTCACGCACCTCGAGGTCAACTCGGTCTGCAACATCGAGTGCGTGCACTGCTTCGCGGGAAAGCTCCCTCGAAAGGAGCGCACGCTCGAGCTCGCCGAGCTCGACGAGCTCTTTCGCGACATGGCCGCGATGGGCGCGCTGCGGCTCGCGCTCTCTGGCGGCGAGCCGCTCATGCGCAAGGACCTCTACGAGCTCATCGACTGCGCGATCGAACACGGGCTTCGGACGTCGCTGGTCACCAACGGGCTCCTGCTCGACGACGCCCACGTGCGCTCGCTCGCGGCGCGCGACCTGCTCTGGCTCAGCGTGAGCCTCGACGGCGCCACGCGCGAGACCAACGACGCGATCCGCGGCGCAGGGACGTACGACAGGGTCCTCGAGCGCGTCGCGCTCTTGCGCGAAAGGGTGCCGTTCTCGCTGGCGATGACCGTGACCAGCTCGAACGCTCACGAGGCCGGCGCGTTCGGCGCGCTCGCGCGCACCGTGGGCGCGACGGGCGCAGTGCTCAGGCCCATGTACCCAGCCGGTCTCGGACGGGATCGCGTCGACCTCGTCCCGACCTTTCGTCAGTATCGCGACGCGCTCGCCGCGCTCGCAGAAGGAGCGATCGACGAGAGCCCGTGCGATGCGCCAGCTCGATACGGCCCCGACGATCCCTTGATCGAACGCGCGGACGTCGTCGGCCACGTCGGCTGCGGCGCGGCGACGACGCTCGCCGCCATTTCGGCGAGCGGGACCGTGAGCCCGTGCTCGTTTCTGGGCGCCGACTTCGATGGACCGTCCGTGAGAGAGAAGCCGTTCTCGACGATCTGGCGCGAAGCACACGTATTCGAGACGCTGCGCAGCCCCGAGGCGATCGCGTCGTTCGACGGCGGTTGCCGCGCTCGCTCCAAGGCGCTCGCGGGCTCTGCGTTCGCGCCGGACCCTTGGCTTACGGCTCGCGAAGATCGCTCGCACGACCCGCTCGTCACGCTTCGACTCAAGAGGGACCGATGACCGTCGACGCCCAGACCGTCCTCGATTGGATATGGAACGAGCGCGCCGTCCTCCCGCACCCCACTTCGACGCTCGAGGTCGTCGACGCGCTGCTCACCAACGCCGAAATCGACACCGCAGCGTCGCTGCTCGACCGCGCGTGGGGCGCGCAGCCAACGCACCAGGGGCTGCGAGAGGCGCGCGACAAGCTCCTCGATCACCTCTCGATCACCGAGCACTCGATTCTGTTTCGATACGTTCCAGCCGGACACTTCCGGCAGGGCAGCGAGGAGGGCGATCGCGACGAACGTCCGCGCAGACGCGTCGAGCTCGACGCCTTCTGGATCGCGGAGACGCCCCTCACCTGGGTGCAGGCCGCTGACCTCGGTCGACTCGAACCGCCGCCGTCCCTCCGCCACGCACGCGATCCGGGCGACGAAGACAACTCGCGCGAACCGCTGATCGATTTCATGTTGCAGCGAGTGATCTCGCTGTACTCCGTCGACGATACAGTCGAGCCGGAGCTGCCCGAGGGCATCGACCCCGCGACGCTCTCGCTCGCACAGCGGCGAATGATCGCTCGCAGCTCTCTCGCGGCCTACGACAGCCTCCCCGCCGTCGGCATGAACTTCGACGTCGCGCTGACCATCGCGCGCGCTCGATCCAACGAGCTCATCGATTACAACCTGCCCACCGAAGCCCAGTGGGAGCGCGCGGCGCGCGGCGGACTGGTCGACTGCCGCTACCCGTGGGGCGACGCCGAACCGACCCCTCGCCTCGCGGACTACGACAGCTTCGAGCGCTTCTCGCTGCGATCGGTCCGCGAGTTTGCGCCCAACGGCTACGGGCTGTTCGCGATGTCGGGCTCTTGCTTCGAGTGGTGCCTCGACGTCTACGACGCCCACGCGTATCGAAGCGGCCCCGCCCGCAACCCGATCGTCACCACCAAAGAAGGCGAACAGCGCGTCGTTCGCGGCGGATCGTGGGCGGATTGCCCGGCGACCCTCACCGTGAGCTTTCGCGGCTCGATCACGTCGAACCCGTATTTTCTCAGCCCCACCGTCGGGCTTCGCCCCGTGCGCCGCGTCCGACGCTAGCCCGCTCGCCGCACCAACGCGACCGCGTCGATCTCGACCCTTCCGCCCTTGGGCAGAGCGCTCACCGCGACCGTCGCGCGCGCCGGCGCTGCGCCGGTAAAGTACCGCCCGTACACCGCGTTGACCGCGGAGAAGTCCGCCATATCCACGAGAAAGATCGTCGTGCGCACGACGTCGCCGAGCGACGACCCCGCCGCCTTCAGGACGGCCTCGAGGTTATCGAGCGCACGCTCGCACTGCGCCTCGACCGACGCGGTCGTGTCGAGCACGCCTGTCGCGGGGTCGATCGCGATTTGTCCCGAGCAAAACACAAACCCGTTCGCGACGATCGCCTGAGAATAGGGGCCGATCGCGGCGGGAGCCGCTGAGGTCTGAACCACACTTCGTTCGCCGTTGCTCATACGCGGACGATCGCATCGATGATCGATCGCGTACAAGATACGACTCGTCCCTTGATCATCGCCGCCGAAGCGCTCCGTGTTCGCGCGCTCTTTCTCTGCTCGGGCGCCGTCGCGCTCGGACTCGAAGCCGCGTGGTTTCGACGCATGGTCCCGGTGTTCGGCGCGTCGCACGCGGTCGGCGCGCTCCTGCTCGCCGTGTACATGATCGGGCTCGCGCTCGGCGCGGCGATCGCCTCCGTCGCAGGTCCGCGTCTGCGAGACCCGCTCCGCGCGTATGGCCTATGCGAGGCGTCTGTTGCTGCCGCGGCCGTCTTCTCGATCCCTGCGTTTTCAGCGATCGAGCGCTCGTCGCTCGCGGGCTCGCTCCCGGTCGCGGGGCTGCTCGCCGCCCTCGTTCTGCTCGTTCCGACGACGGCGATGGGCGCGACCACGCCGCTGCTGGTGCGCGAGCTGACAAGGGGCTCGACCACGACGCGATCTGCGCTCTCCGCGCTGTACGCGACGAACCTCCTCGGCGCGTCGCTCGGCGCGCTCGCGTCGGGCTTCGTCCTGCTCCCGCGGTTCGGTATCCGCGCCGTCATCATCGGGTGGGCGGCGCTCGCCGCGCTCGTGGCGCTCGGCGCAACGACGCTCTCTCTCGCCCGAACACCGACGGCACATACAATCGAAGCGCCTGACATTTCTCAGCCTTCCACGCGATCGCGCTCGTCCTTCGCGGCCGTCGTAGCGCTGCTCGTGGGCGCGCTCTCGTTCGCGCTCCAGGTCTCGCTCGGCCGCGTCGCCGCGCTGCTCCTCGGCTCGACCGCGTACACCTTCGAGCTGCTCGTCGCGGTGATTCTGGCGGCCCTCGCCGTCGGCGCGACCAGAGCCAGCGAGAGCGAGGGCGACGAGGAGGCGTGGGCGACGGTCTCTCGGCGCACGATCCGACTGGCGGTGGCCGTGTTTCTCGCGATGCTCGTGGTGCGCATCGCGCCCGTGTACGTCCAGCTCGTCGTGCGGAGTCACGGCAGTCCAGCCCCCATTCGTGTCGCCCTCGTCGCCGCGCTCGCGCTCTGGCCCTACTACGAGATCGGCGCGCTCTTTCCGACGGTGGCCTCGAGGATCTCCGCTCGCAGCGGCGCCACGAGCGTCGGCGTGGCGAGTACAGCGGTCACGATCGGCAACGTGTTGGGCGCGCTCGTCGCGGGGTTCTACGCGATTCCGTCGCTCGGATTGCAGAGCACCATGCGCGCGATCGCGCTGGGAGCGCTGGCGCTCTCGACGCTGACTGCCGTCCTGACGAATCGAGCGCGCGCGAGGGGCGCCATCATCGCCGCGTGCGTCGCGATCATCGCCGGCTCGGTCATCGATCGACCGTGGGACGCCGTCGCGCTCAGCGCCGGAACCTTTCGCACCGCGGCCAACCGCTCGATCCGCGAGCGGCGCGACGTTTCGTGCGGCCCCGGTCGCGCCCTGCCCGACTCCCGCGTGCTCTTCTCGCGCGACGGCTCGCTCGGAACAGTGACCGTCCTCGGCCACACCGACGGCCGCTGCTCGCTCGTCAGCCTGCGCGTCAACGGAAAGACCGAAGGCTCGGTCTTCTTCGAGTCCGCCCTCGCGCCCGACGGGGCCGCGAGCGTCCCACGTGATCGCTGGCTGCCCGTCGGCGACCTGCCGTCCGAACGCTTCGTGGGCAGCGCCCTCGGCGCGATCGCGACGATCGACGGTCGACCGCCGATCGACCGGGCGTTCATGGTCGGATGGGGCACGGGCATCTCTGCCCGCGCGCTGCTCGAGCTGCGTCCCAGAACCCTCGTCGCCACAGAGATCGAGCCCGTCGTCATCGAGGCCTCTCGACTCTTCGACCGCGAGATCCACGGCTCGCCGTCGCTCTCGCTCCTGCGCGACGACGCGCGGCGCGTACTTCGCACCACGCCGCTGCGATCGCTCGACCTCGTGGTGTCGCACCCGTCCAACCCATGGGTAACAGGCGCCACCGCGCTGTTCTCTCGCGAGTTCTTCACGCTCGTTCGATCGCGCCTCGCAGCCAACGGCTACGCGCTCGCGTGGGTGCAGCTCTACGAGATCGACCTCGCCGGAGTGCGCTCGCTGGTACGTACGTTCGTCGAGAGCTTTCCGGGCGCGATCGCCGTGCGCACGTCGGCGACCTCTCGCGATCTGTTTCTCATCGGCGCCGTCGAGTCGCGAGCGCTCGAGAGCACACGAATTCGAAGCGCGCTGCGCAGCGCTGGCGGAGCGTCGGGAGCGCTGTTCGCCGACAGCGCGGCGCTCGCCGCTTGGAGCCGCGTAGCGCCGATCGTCACCGACGACAACGCGCTGCTCGAGTTTCGCGTCGCCGACATGATGCTCAGCGGCCGCAACGACCCGACGGTGGTGACGTTGCGCGGTCTCGCGTTCGCCCCCGCGGTCTCAGCGGACTGAGCGTCGCCGACGGATCCGCATCTGTCGATTCAGTCTGCAAATTCGCTGCTCTTCGCGGTCACCGTCGCGTCGAAGAACGAGCGCTTCTCCGGGTCGTACACCCGGGCGTGCACCGGGCCCACGGCGCCGTCGCTCACGTCGTAGACGTTGTATCCAGCGGCTCGATCGGGGTGTTCGTGCAACAGCGACGCGCTCGTCGCGCCGACGTGGTGCACCGTCGCGCCGCTCTTGGTCTGCAGCGTCCGATAGCCGCGATCGTGCAGGTGACCGTGCAGAAACAGCACGTCGCCCTCGCGCGCAGCGAGCACCTCGCGCATCGCCGCCGCCTCCGCCAGCCCGCGCGAGAAGCTGCGCCAGGCGCCGCGCGGATTGATCACCGGGTGATGCATCAGCACCACCGGGAGCAGGTCTCGCGTCGCGCGCTCGGTGAGCACTTGGCGCAGCGCCCGCATCTGCGCCGCGCCGACGTGCCCAGCGCTCAGCACGGGCGCTCGAGGGACGGCGCTCGACATCCCCACCAGCACAACCCCGTCGCGCAACCGGGCAAAGGGAAACACCCCCGAGCCGTGGTGCTCGCGCTTGGCGACCCCTCGATCGTCCGTCATGAACTCGCGAAACGCGTTGAAAAACCGCTGCGTTCGCAGAGAACCACGCGTGTACACATCGTGGTTGCCCGGGACCACGCTCACGCGATCGGCGCCCATTCCCAGCGCCTCGATCATGGTTCGGACCCTGGCGAACTCCGTCTCGAGCGCCAGGTTGGACAGGTCTCCGGTGATCACCACGTGATCGACCCCCTGGGCTTTGACGTCGGCGACGATCGCCTCGACGGCGTGGGGCTTGTGCTTGTGGCCGCGGTTGAGCTTGAGGTTGATCATCCCCGTCGCCCGCTTGTTGGTCCACAGCCGCCTGGCGTCGACGCCGGCGAGGTCCAAAACGTGAAGGTCCGAGAAGTGCGCGATCCGCATCAATTGCAGGAAACATAGCACTCATCGCGCAGGGCGGAGCCCGAGCAGCGAGAGCTCGTTGACACGCTCGTGCCGAGCGCGATTCCATCGCCGCCGCCGACGCACAGCGCGTCGCGCAAACAGGAAGCAGAGCCTGATGGACAAGGTCTTCTCGAACGCAGATGCGGCGTGCGCGGACATTCCCGCCGGCGCCAAGATCCTCGCGGGAGGCTTCGGCCTCTGCGGCATTCCCGAAAACTGCATCACAGCGATCCGCAAGGCCGGGATCAAGGACCTCTGGTTCGTCAGCAACAACTGCGGCGTCGATGACTGGGGCCTCGGCATCCTCCTCGGCAACAAGCAGATCCGAAAAATGACGAGCTCGTACGTCGGCGAAAACAAGGAGTTCGAGCGGCAGTTTCTGACGGGAGAGCTCGAGGTCGAGCTCGTTCCGCAGGGCACGCTCGCCGAGCGCCTCCGCGCCGGCGGCGCGGGAATCCCGGCGTTCTACACGCCCGCTGGCGTCGGGACGCAGATCGCCGACGGTGGATTGCCGATGGTCTACAACCCCGACGGCACCATCAAGAAGGCCAGCGAGCGCAAAGAGACCCGCGCGTTCAACGGCCGCGACTACGTGCTCGAAGAGGCGATCACCGGCGACTTCGCGATCGTCAAGGCGTGGAAGGCCGACCGCCACGGCAACCTGGTGTTTCGCGCGTCCTCGCGCAATTTCAACCCGCTCTGCGCGAGCGCGGGACGCATCACGATCGCCGAGGTCGAAGAGATCGTCGAGCCCGGCCAGCTCGAACCCAACGAGGTCCACACGCCGGGCGTCTTCGTCCAGCGCGTGTTCAAGGGCACCAATTATCAAAAGCGCATCGAGCGCCGCACCGTCCGCAAGGGAGCCTGACGCACATGTTGAGCCGTGAACAAATCGCCATGCGCGTCGCGCGCGAGCTGCGCGACGGGTTCTACGTCAACCTCGGGATCGGCATGCCGACGCTCGTGCCCAACTACGTCGCTCCGGGCGTCGAAGTGGTTCTGCAGAGCGAAAACGGCGTGCTCGGCGTGGGGCCCTACCCGCTCGAAGGCAGCGAGGACCCGGACCTCATCAACGCCGGCAAAGAGACGATCACCACCAACCCCGGCGCGAGCTTCTTCTCGAGCGCGGACTCCTTCGCGATGATCCGAGGCGGTCACATCGACCTCGCGATCCTCGGCGCCATGCAGGTCAGCGCCATCGGCGACCTCGCCAACTGGATGATCCCCGGCAAGATGGTGAAGGGAATGGGCGGCGCCATGGACCTCGTTCACGGCGCGCGAAAGGTCATCGTGATGATGGAGCACTTCGCGAAAGATGGCTCCGTCAAGATCGTCAACGAGTGCTCGCTCCCGCTCACGGGCAAGCGGGTCGTTCACAAGATCATCACGGACATGGCTGTCATCGACGTGACCGACGACGGGCTGATCCTTCGCGAAGTCGCGCCCGGACACTCGGCCAAGGACGTTCAAGAGAAGACCGAGCCGACGCTCAAGGTCCCGAGCGACCTCGCGATCATGTCGTTCTCTTGAACAACCGGAGGAGATTCAGCGCGCGATCCAGCGATCGCCTTCGACGCTGATCTCTCCTTCGGCCGCGAGCTTCTCGAGGTGGGCCCGCGCGCTCCTCAGCGCGATCGGCCACACCGCGGGCGGCGTGTCCTCGTAGGCGTGCTCGACGACCTCGTCCTCGGTGGCGCCTCGCGCTTCGAAGCGGGCCACCGCGGCGCGCACCTTCGCCTCGCGCGCGAGTCGGTGCGCCACATAGTGACGCAGCCTCGCCGCGCCGTCTTCGATCGGCGCTCCGTGCGCCGGGAGCACCGTCCCAGCGCCCTCGTCCGCGAGCCTGCGGAGCTGCGCGATGTACTCACGCATGTCCCCGCCGTCCTCGGGGTCGATCACGATCGTCCCGACGCTCGCGACCATGTCGCCCGCGATTAGCCAACGCCGCGCTCGATCGCGCAGACACAGGTGCCCCCTGGCGTGACCGGGGGTGTGCGTCAACTCGACCTCGCCATCGAACAGCACGTCTCCGTCATCGAGCTCGCGATGAACCTCGACCCGCTCGCGCAGCCTCGCGCTCGTCTCCCGATGGGCCATCGTGGGAGCCCCGAACGCTCGATGCATCGCCGTGGCAGCGCCGACGTGATCGCCGTGATGGTGCGTCAAGACCACCCCGAGCAATCGAAATCCAGCGCCGATCCGCCGGGCGGTCTCTTCGAGGAGCATCGCCTGCTCCTCGTCGAACGACGGTGCCGGCTCGACCACATAGAACTCGCGGTCGACCTCGACGAAATACGTGTTGGTCTCCGTGGCCGGCGGCAACGTCGGCGTCCTCAACGACAGTCGCTCGACGCGCGGAGCGACCTTTTCGACCAGGCTCACCAGCGAAGGGTAGCGCGTTTCGTCGGCATCGGGCCGAGCGATCCGTGTGTTAGCCTATGGGTCCATGAAGCGCTTCGTCCTTGGAGCTCCAGTCGTCTTGCTCGCGCTCGCGACAGGCTGCGATGCCAATCTCCGCACGCCTGACACCGGCGTCCCACCTGCGGACACTGGAGTTCCCGAGGACATCGTCGCACCCGACGCGAGCGAGCCCGCGGATACGGGCGCTGCCGACGGGACCAGCCCAGACACGGGCACAGTCGACACGGGCACAGCCGACACGGGCACAGCGGACACTGGAGGCACCGACGCGAGCGTCGACGTTCCTACAGATACCCGGACACCGCCAACTGATGGCGGCTGCACGATCTCGCCGCCTGCCCCGATGCAACCTGTGTCCGCCGCGCTGTTGCCCGAGCGCCGCGTGACCTGCGGATGCCGCGCGCGAACGCCGTCGGTGACGCCCGGCAGCGACGCGACGCGCTTTCTCCTTCGCGGCCGAATCGTCACGCCCGCGGTCGTACACGCGGCGGGCGAGGTGCTCGTCGTCGGCAACTTGATTAACTGTGTTGGCCCCACGGGGATGTGCGCCTCCCGCCCCGAAGCCAGCAACGCGACGATCATCGAGACCGGCGGCCTCATCTATCCGGGCCTCATCGACGGGCACAATCACGTTGCGTACAACTGGTTGCCCGAGTGGGTCGCGGGGCGGCTCTTCATGAACCGCTATCAGTGGCAGCGCGCGACGGCGTACGACACGTACATCACGCCGTACCGCGTCAACGTCGGCATGCACGAGTGCGCGATGGCCAAGTACGGCGAGGCGCGCGCGATCTTCGCAGGCACCACGACGATCCAGGGCGGACCCAACCGAACGTGCACCCGCGTGCTCGCGCGCAACCCCGAGTTCGGCGCGGACTTCGGCGGCGTCGATCGCCACGCGACCAACATCCTCGGCATCTCGACGGTCGATACCATGGCCGCCGCGAACCTCCGTCGACAGATGGATGACGGCTCGCTCACGACGTACATCATTCACCTCGGCGAGGGCATCGATGACATGTCGCGCGCCGAGTTCACCGACCTCCTCACCAAGAACCTGCTGACGCAGGCGACGGTCATGGTGCACGGCACGGCGTTTCTCGACAGCCAGCACATGCAGGCCGGCGCCGCGCGGTCGAGGATCGTGTGGTCTCCGCGCTCCAACGTCGCCCTCTACGGAGACACGACGGACGTTCGCTCCGCGCTCATGCGCGGCGTGCTCGTCTCGCTCGCGCCCGACTGGACGCCCTCGGGAGCGCCCGACATCCTTCAAGAGCTGCGCTTCGCGCGCAACGTGGGTCGCAATCGGTGGCCTGGTTTGCTCACCGATCGAAAGCTCGTCGAGATGGTCACCAGCGACGCCGCGCGCGTGCTCGACCGGCACACGCTCATCGGATCGCTCGAGGCGGGTCGCTACGCAGACCTGATGGTGATCCCCGACACGGGCTGCGATCCCTACAGCTCGCTCGTCGACGCCGTCGCCGCAGACGTCGAGCTCGTCATGGTCGGCGGAAGGCCGATGTACGGAACCTCCTCGATCATGCGCGCTCTGCCCGCCGCCGCCCTCACGGGGTGCGAGGACACGACAGTGTGCTCGAGCACGCGGGTCGCCTGCGTCGCTCGCCCTGGAGCATCGGACATGATGAACCAGACCCTCGAGCAGATCACGACGGAGCTCCGAAGCTTCTATCCGATGGTGCTCCCGCTCGTTCCACGCTGTCCGTGAGCGCGCGTCCCGCACGCGGCTTGACCGCTCGGCACATGGCGGCGTAACGCTCGTCCCTATGAACCGAGACAAAGCGCGCGCCATCATCCGCGCGGTGTGCGAAGGCGAGCAATCGGGCGACACGTTCACCGTGGCCGTCGGCTGGGAGGTCACCATCCACGTCGGCCGCGCCGGCGCGCCGTGGTCCATTCAGCAAGTCACGAAGGTCACCATCGACGAGTCCCTCGTGACCGGCGAGACGCGAAAAGGCCAGCGCTTCGCGTTGCCGATCGAAGAGCTTCGCGGCGCGGCGTCCGAGACGACCGTCACCGACAAGAGCGGCCGCAAGACCGGGTTCATGTGATCCGAGGGCGGTTCGCTGTCCCCACAGCGCCGCCGGTGAAGATCTGCCTCGAACGATCGAGTGAGCGGCTGGGCTCGCGCTCAGCGAATCGGCGTCGCCACCGCGCCCGTCGCCTGAACCCCCACGGGCTGCACCACGACCGTCGACCCTCCGTAGACGGGCTGCTGTCCGTACACCGGCTGCGCGACCGGCTGCGCGTACGCTTGCGGTTGGCCGTACACCGTCACGAACGGAGCGCGCTGCGTGTAAAAGCCCGGTCGATAGTAGACCCCGCCGTAGTAGCCGCCCGAGTAGTACACGGTGCCCGGAGCCGCCGTCGTCGTGTAGCCGTAGGTGCCTTCGTAGCTGTACGGGAAGGCCGGATCGTATGCCCCACTGCGCGCGGTGGTCGCGAAGATGCAGCCACCCAGCGCGTTCGCGACGATCGCTAGCGTCATCGCCCGAAGCAGGTTGGTGATCGAACGCATGCTCATGTTTTAGCACCTCGCGCGACGCGACGCGTACTCCGCGGCACATCCAGCCGCATCGTGTTCACGACTCTCTACGCTCGCCAGGGGTGCCTTTCTTCCTCTGTCGGAGCAACATCCTCGCGGCGCGATGGCCAGTCGAGTGGCCACCCGCCCCTCTGCTCGAGCTTGCCGTGCGAACCACGTGAGAGCTATCACCGCAGTCGCAATGCGACTTCGATATGGCAGCCGACGCACCCACGCCTGAAGCGCTCTTGCGCCGGCAACTCGAAGAAGCCGTTCGTGCCGGGCGCTCGAAGGCGTTCTTGCTCCCGCAGCTCGAGCGGCTCGTGTCGATCGCGCCCGAAGGCTCCGAGCCCTGGCGCTTCGCCAACCGGCAGCTCGCCGAGCTCTTGCTCGAACAAGCGCCGTGGCGGGCGGCGCTGCACGCGCGTCGCGTCGCGATCGACTCGCCCTCGGACGACGCAGCGCACGCGCTGCTGGGCCTCGCCCTGGCGCTGCAGACCAACTACCGCGCCGCAATCGCGTCGTATCGACGCGCGCTCGCGGCAAACCCCAACAACCCCTGGTACGCGCACAACGTCGGACACTTGTACGACGTCGCCCTCGACCTGCCGCGCGACGGCCTCGCGTTCTTGCGCCTCGCGCACCGTGAAGAGCCCTCGCAAGACGACGTCACAGCGTCGCTCGCCCACTGTCTCGCTCGCAGCGGCTCCCTCGGCGAGGCCAAGGAGCTGGCCACCGAGCTCGCTGCGCGCCGACCCGAGCGCGCGGATTTCGCAGACCTCGCTCGATGGATCGCCGACGGCGCCCTCGATCGACCTGTGATCGCCGCCCCCGCGCTCCTCGCTTCGATCGAACACGGAGCGACCGCGGCCGAGCCCGTCGCCAGCGAACAAGACTCGATCGAGGTGCTGCTCGACCGCGCTCCGTTGACCGACGAGCAGCGCGAGCGAGCACGGCGCTTGTGGGTCGATTTCGAGTCTCGCGGCGCACGCGAAGGATCGAGCCCAGGCAGAGCGCTCGCGGCAGCGATCGAGTACGCGATTCACCGCGTCGATGGCGGCAACGTTACGCAACGCGCGCTCGCCGAGCGCTACGGCGTTTCGGTCAGCGCGATCCGCAGCCGATACAGCGCCATTCGCGCGGCGCTCGCCCCAGAGCTCGAAATCGGTCGCTATCGACGCTGACCTCACCGCGGGCGGGGCTCAAGGGCATCGCGCCGCGAGCGCGGCGACGTCCTGATGGCACTGCGCGCAGCCGCGAGAAGACGCGCGCAGCAGCGCGCCGCACTGCCCCGAGAAGCCCGGAGGATGCGGGTTCGCGCCGGCGCCTCCCAGCGGTCGCACCGCGTGGCAGCTCGTGCAGTCGCGCTCGGTGTGGCACGAGACGCACGCTTGAAGCGAGCGCCTCGCCTCCATCGCGTGGTGCTCGAACGTCACGTTGGTGCCCGAAAACACCGCGAACGGAGGGTGAAATCGGCCGGCGCTCCGGGCGGCGGGCGCCGACGACAACGCGACTCCTGCGCGCCGATGGCAGCCCTCGCAGAAGGTCTGCTCGCGATGGCAGCTCCCGCAGCGGTCGGACGCCATTCGCGCTTCGACCCCGTGAAAGGTCAGGTAGTCGTTGGGGTGCGTTCGACGATCGCGCATCCGTCCGTCGTGACAGTCGACGCACTCGCGCTCGCGGTGACACGCGGTGCACGAGGCTGGGTTGGCCTGCGCGATCGTGCGGTGATTCACCCAGAAATCAGCGTCGTGCCGAAGCCCGTTCATCCACGACGGCGGGTTGAGCCACCCCTCTTCGAAGCGCGTGCGCAGCACGCCGTCTGCTTCGGTGAGGTGACAGCTCGCGCAACGAGTCGATGCGCCGCGCTGCTCGTGACAGCTCGTGCACTCGCGCATCGTCGGTAGATCCAGCCGCGTCGCCAGGGCGCCCTCTCGCACGCGTCGATGACAGCCCTCGCACCGGACGCCAGCGGCCGCGTGGCGACGATGGGAAAACCGAAGATTCGCGGGAGGAATCTCGACCCGCGCCACGACCGTCGGCCGCGAAGGATCGAAGCCGACGTGACAGGCGTCGCATCGCGACGCAGGGGTCGAGGCGCGGCCCGGCTCGCGGCGATCGATCGAGTGACAGCTCGAGCACACGTTTTCATCGGGCAGCAGTCGATCCTCGACGCGATCGCTGCGGGTGGCGTCGCGGTGGCAGCGCTCGCAGGTGACCCCGCCGATCGCGAGGTGCTGTCGATGGTCGAAGCGAAGCGAAAGTCGCTGCGTGGGATAGATCGCTCGCGACGGCCCGCCGTCGTCGCTCCCGCGCTCCCACACCCGCGGGACGCGCGCGAGCGTCCCCGCCCCCGAACGAATCCCGCACGCTGCTCCGAGCGCGATCAACGCGAGCAACCACAGCCACGATCGCGGCGCGCGCTGTGCAGTCATGGCTGAGCTCCGATCACGAGCGTCGCTTGAACGCGCGCCCGATGCCCGACGATGGCGTTGGCGTCGTATTCGCCGTCGACGTGAAGCCAGGCGATCGGCCCGAGCTTCGCTGCAGCCCCTGCCACGAGCGCCAGCGTAGGCCCCGAGCGCTCGGGGCGGCTCGCGTCGTAGTTGCCCCACAGCGAGGCTCTCCCGTCGAATCGAAGGCGCCCCGCCCATGGCTCGAACGCAGCATCGACGTCGACGCCACCGCGCGCTCCGACGGCGCCGACCTCGCCGACGGCGCGAGCGCCGAGGTCCCACGCGGTCCCGTCGTACACGAACGAAAACGTCGCTCCGCCGTGCCATCGGTCGCCGCTCGAGGGAGCGTTGGTCGACGGTCCCGACTCGGCCTGCGCGTACCGTCGACCGTGCGCGATCGCCGAGATCATCCACGGACCTCGAGCCCGCGACGCGACGCGCAAGCGCGCCTCGTCCACGCTGTCTGCCCAGATCGACGCCCAGATCGAGCTCGGGTCGAAGGTCGGTCGAACGCGCTCGAAGCCGGCGTCGACAGACAGGCCAGCCATTCGGTTTTCGTAGCGAACCGACCCGCCGAGCACAGAAAACGCCCGATGCGGAAGCGAGTACGCCGCGCGTCCCTCGAGCCGAACTCGCGGGTGCAGCTGCGCGTCGATCGCGGCGCCAAGGCGCTCTTCGCTCGTTCCGTCGGCGGTCCATACGCGGCGATAGGTCGCCCGCGCAAACGCAGGCATCCAAGGCGCGGTCTCGATCGCGACGGCGACGACCGGCGCGTGCTTGGAGTCCGTCACAAACGGCGCGAGCGACGGCTCCCACGCAGAGCGATCGAGCCGAAGCACTCCGTCGCGCTCGAAGCGCGCGTTCGAGAGCGCGAAGCCACCGCGCACCTCGAGGCCGCCGTACACCTCCACCGTCGCGAAGCGACCGAGGTACGCCCGCGCCCGCGCGCCGTCGAACGCGAAGAACCCCAACACGTCGGACGAGAGCACCCGACCGACCCGCACGTCGAGCAGGCCGCGAAACAAGTTGCTCGCGTCGAAATACGCGTACGGCAGATCCACGCTTCGCCGCTCGAATCCCGGCACAAAGTCCGTACGCCGCTCGCGCGTCGTCTCTTCGAGGCATCGCCCCGCGAGCCCGCCGCACGAGTCACCAAACTCACCGTCGAACCGAAGCCGCACGCGAAGCGCGAGCGACGGCGCGCGCTCTCCGAACGAATGCGTGACCGCGAGCGTAAGCGTCTGCGTAAACCGCCGCGTCGAGAGCACGGGCGTCCCGAACGGACCTCGCACTTGATATGCCTGCGCGAAGCTCTCAGCGTGAACGTCGTACTCGATCGCGCCCGCCGAAAGACTCACGAGCGACACGCACGACGCGGCCGAGGTCGCGAGCGCGCGGAGAGCTCGAGCGCGCGCGCCCGACCGCCATCTCATCGCCGACGCTCGCGCAATCGCAAGGTTTCTCCCGTCCGTGCTTCGAGCGCTCGATGGCTCTGTGAGACGCCGCTTCGGCGTCCAGCGCGCCGCGTGCGATCAGCGCCGATCGCTGACCTTCGTGCCGCCAAACAATCGCGTCAGCTCGTCGTCGTAGTGGTCTGCCACGGCGCCCACCACTTGAAGAATGTACCGAACCTCGCTGGGATCGAGGTCCCGCGTCGGCCGCTCGGACACCGCCACGACGCGATCGTCGTGCACGCCGAAGGCGACCGATCCGAGCCCGCTCGCGTTGAGCTCGAGCAATCGCCGAAAGAGCGCCGCCTCGTTGCCCCGGTCGATCACGATGATCGGCGAGACAACCCGCAGAAAAGGCGCGTCCTCGCCGGGCCGCGGAGAGCGCAGAAAGATCGCCACCGCAGCGCTGCCGCGCATGAGGGACCACGCCTTTCCTCCCCCTGGCGCGGGCATTCGAACGCTCGCAGCGTCGATCCCGAGCGCGGTAATGGTCTCTTCGACGAGCCGCGCGGCTCGCGTGATCTCTTGCTGAACTTCGTCCTCGAACACGGTCACGGCTTGGGGTGCCTCCAACCCTGGATTCGTCAACGGACGACCCATCGCTGTCAAGCTTCGCCCGCGGGCAACCGTCGATCCCGTGAGCGCCCGTTGCTGCACGTATCCGACACGCAACCGATGCGCTATCTCTGCGGGGGTCATGGCGACCATCCGACTCATCGTGCGCTACGACGGCGCCGCGCTCTCGGGGTGGCAACGGCAGCGCAACGCGCGGACCGTGCAAGAAGAGCTCGAGCGATGTGCCAGCGAAATGGCTGGCGAAACGGTGCGAATCCACGGCGCCGGCCGCACCGACGCGGGTGTTCACGCGCTGGCGCAGGTGGCCTCCTTCGAGACGCAAGCCAAGATCCCGATGAAGGGCTGGCGGCTGGGGCTGAACAGCAAGCTCCCTCCCGAAATCTCCGTGATGGAGGCTCGAGAGGTCGGCGACGGATTCGACCCGCGTCGAGCCAGCGCGGGAAAGCGCTATCGTTACCTCATCCTCAACTCGCCTTCGCGCGATCCGCTGTTTCGCGACCGCGCATGGCACGTTTTCGATCCGATCGACGTGGCCGCGCTCGATCGCGGCGCGCAGAAGCTCGTTGGATCCCACGATTTTCGTGGCTTTCGCGCGGCCGACTGCGAGCGCGACAGCACCGTGCGACAGCTCTTTCGACTGCGCGTGATCGAGCACTACGGCGGCGTTCGCTCGTTGCTCGCGCTCGAAGTCGAAGGAACCGCGTTTCTCAAGAACATGGTTCGAATCATCACCGGAACGCTCGTCGACGTCGCCCGCGGTCGCCTCCGCGAAGAGACCGTCAACGAGGTGCTGGCGACCGGCGATCGCACACGTGCGGGAATCACCGCCCCGCCGTACGGTTTGTACCTCGACGAAGTCTGGGTACGACCCGAGTATCGGATGCCCGACGACTCGCTGTCGCTTCGGCCCGACTATGCCGACGCGATCCTCGAGGCGACCGCGCGCAGCCAAGACGAAGACTCCGACGACGAGTGACCCCCGCGCCCATCCGTTAACATCTCTGCCACTTTGTTGGTTGCCATGCGAACTGCGCTCGCGATCTGCCTCTCGACCCTCTTTTTGCCCACGATCGCCGCTGCGCAGGTCGCACCGAAGCTGTGCGTCGCCGTCGCTCGCGATCCCGACACCACCACGCGCGCCGTCGCCGAACGCGTTCACGTCCTCGCATCGCGGAGCCCTGCGGTTCGAACCGTGGGCGACGACACCGCCCGCGGCGCCCTTCGCGGCGAAGCCGGCACGAGCCCGATGGACGCCACGCTCACGGCGCTCGTGGCGCACCGGCGAGCGCTCGCGTTCGTAGACGCCGACGCGCGACCGCTCGCCGCCATCGCTGACGCGCTCGGCTGCGCGCAGATCGCCGTCGTCTCCGCGACGCCCAGAGGAATCTCGTTGCGGCGCTTCGACGTCCTCGCGAGCCGGTACGACGACGCGACCGACGCAGCGTCGCTCACCGACGCCGCCCTCGCCGCCCGTCTCGGCCTCGCAGCTCCCACCGCGGCGAGCAGCACGTCCACCGCGCCATCCAACACTGCCACGACCTCGACCGCAGCGTCGACGACAACGCAATCCGGCGCAACGACCGCCGCCAACCCAACAACCACGACTGCGAACACCGCGACGACCACTGCGACCAACGCGACCGCTGCGAACACTGCGAACACGGCGACCGCTGCGAACACTGCGACGGCAACCACTGCCGCTGCGACCACTCCTGCGCGGGCGGTCGCGAGCGGCACGACGTCGGGCCGCGTCGCAACGCCAGCAACGGGAGGACGCGCAGACCCTCGTGTGACCGTTGGTCCCGCGCAACCCCCGGCGCGATCGACGCCCGTTTGGGCGTGGGTCGTCGCTGGAGTGGCAGGCGCTGGGCTGGTCGGCGCGTTCATCGCCTCGCAGACGATTGGCCCTTCCGTTCCGCTCGTACGGGTCTCAGGTCCAGGTTCGTCGCCATGAACGCTCCTTTGCTTCAGCGTTTCCTGTCGTTGTTGTTGGCGCTCGTGATGGCGCTGGGCAGCACCTCCGTCGCGCATGCGCAGTCTGCAGCGACGGACGCAGAGCTCTCGCGAACGGCGCGTGACCTCGTGACCGAGGCGCCCGACGGGCGCGCGCTCACGATTCCATCACGACCCGCGGGGTACACCGTCGAGCGCCGCGGCCCGGTCACCATCGCGTATCCACCGAACCTCGCGTCCACCCTTCGTCGCACGCTCGACAACGTCGATCGCGACCTCGCATCGCTTCAAGCGCAGTTCGGCTTGCGCTCGCTTCCTGCGCTCGAGATTCGCCTCGTCGCCGACCCGGACGTCATGCGCCAGCTCGCTCCGCCCCAAGCGCCTCCACCAGCATACGCAGTGGGCGTCGCGTATCCGTCGCTCGGACTCACGCTCGTGTCCGCGAGCGCGCCGCGCACGTGGGAGGCGTCCGACGTTCGACGCGTGTTGCGTCACGAGCTGTCGCACTTGCTTCTCGCTCACGCCACGAATCACGCGCCGCTTCCGCGCTGGTTCTCCGAGGGCGTGGCGGTCGAGCAGGCCGGAGAGCACTCGTGGGAGCGCTTCGAAGAGCTCGCGCGAGCGAGCGCGTTCGACCGACTGATTCCGTTTCACGAGCTCGACGCTGCGTTCAGCGACCGCTCGTCGCGCGTCGACCTCGCGTACGCGCAAAGCGCGGATTTCGTCGGTTTTTTGCTGCGAAAAGACGGTCACGCGCGGCTCGGCGTGTTCGGTCAGCACCTCAGCACGGGCGTCGTGTTCGACGAGGGAATGCGTCGCACATGGGGCATGTCGCTTCGCTTCGCGGAGAACTCTTGGAAGGACGAGGTCAAGAACCGTCACCTCCTCTTGCCGTTCGTGCTCGGCAGCTCCGCGCTGTGGCTCGGCTCGGCGGTGCTCTTGTTCGTCGCGTATGTCCGCTCCAAGCGCCGCGGCCGTCGCATCATGGCTCGCTGGGCCGAGGACGAGGCGCGCGCCGATCGCGCGGTCGCGCAGGGCGTCGTGATCCCCTTTACGCACCGAGCGCCGACGGTCGTCGAGAGCGTTCCAGAGGCCGCGAGCGCCGCGGTCAATGGTGACAGCGCAGGCCCCGATCGATCGTCGCGCAGCGTCAAGAACGACGACGTCGCAGCGGGCGGGATCGTCGTGTTTCTTCCGTACGCGCGGAAGAAGCCCGAACAACTCCCCAACTGACCCCCCGTCTAGTTCCCCAGCGCTGCGAGTCGCAGCTCAGTCGCTGACGCGAGGCGCGGTCGGCAGGAAGATGTTGAACGAGAAGTTCACCATCTGGTTCCAGCGGAAGGTGCGGTCGTTGGAGTCGAGGACGAAGCGTCCACCCGGCTGACCCATCGCGACCGTGTTGTTCATGGGCGAGACGAGGTAGTCCGGCGATCCCGCGCAAGACTGCATCCCGTTGCCGCCGCACGTTCGTGCAGTGGTGTTCTCATCGGTGCCCGAGGTGTTCCACGCGAAGGGAAACGCGCGGTACTCGACGGAGAACGACAGGAATCGGTTGATGTAGAAGTTGAATCCAGCGCCGAACATGCCGGTGAACGCGGGGCGCGTCGAGCGCGAGTTTGCGCCGACCTGGCTGTCGAGGACTCGCTGCGAGCCGGCCGCCGAGAGCATGCTCGACTGCGGATCGAGCTGATCGAAGTCCCTGCGCTCGGTGACGAGCACCAACGCCGGCGCCGCGAAGATCGAGATGTCAGCGTCGACGAAGACGTTCTGAAACAGCGCGAACTTTCCTCGGAGCGGCGTCACAGAGAGCTGCGGCAACGCAAGGATGAAACCCATCGTGCCGAGCTGGGAGATGAAGTTCTCTTGCGTGGGCACGTTGAACGACGGACGAAACAAATTCGTCGCTGCGCCGCCCATGGGGTCCATGAGCCCGGCGTACCGCCTCGCGTTGTCCGCGAGCGACGTCGGGATCTGAATCGCCGCATAGCCAGCGTACAGACCGATCCCGAAGATGTCGTTGAAGTGGTATTGCAGGTTGAGCCCCGGAACCATCGCGCGATTGAAATCGTCTTGCAGCGTGATTCCAAAGGACGGGGAGATGACGACTCGACCCGCGCGATACTGCACGCAGCGCCGACAGGATGCGGCGCCGGCCAGCGGACCGCGGATCTGAATCTCTTGAGCCATCGCAGAGGACGCAACTGCCGTCGCTCCGAGGAACGCTACCGCTCCAATCCAACGCTTCATGACCTTTGTGCCCTCTCGCGAGTCGTGGTCCTTCACAGCCATGGTGTCCGCGATCACTTCTGCAGACGGAACGACGGGTTGAACGGGAACATCATCGTGAGACCCACCTGGATCATCACGTTGTCCGTGAGCTGCGTCTGCCCGAACCACGTCGCTGGATCGTAGCGAGAGCCGCAGAGCGGGCCGGTGCCCATGCCCGCCGAAGCCTGGCAGGGCGCCATCGCGTCCGCCGGGGGCGGGTCGGGAACACCCGGCGTGCCGATGCGAAGGCTCTCGAGCCGCTCGGGATAAATGTAGTTGCGGATCTCCGCGACGAAGCCGATCCAGCGGTTGAAGAACACGCGAAGACCGATGCCGGCGTTGAAGAGAATCGCGGTCTGCCAGTCGAAGCGCCGCACCTCGGGGTCTACGACCGGGATCGGCCGCGTGCGCGTAATGCCCACGCCGGCCATCAGGTAGAAGTCGTAGTGAAAGATGAAGCGGTTGAACATCAGGAACTTGCCGTACACCGGCACGTACGTGAAGTTCGCCTGCGCGAGGAGCTGGTACTCGTTGATCGGCACGACGAGGCCGATCGAGCGAGACGCGCGGAGATCCACGTCCGACCGTCCGTTGAACGGCTGGTTGAACATGAAGTTCGCGCCGGCCGCGAGCACGTTGGTGATCCAGTAGTTCGCCGCGAGCCCGAGGCCCGTGTGCGACACGTACGGGTCGTTGAGCGAAATACCGACGGTCGGCTGCAGCTCGAACCGGCGGTTGCGAAGCGCGTAGATCTGCTGGACGGCGAAGATCCGTTCGTTGATCGGACGGGCCTGCGCGCGAACCTCGGGTCCGCCCACGCCATCGAGTCCGCCACCGCCGATGTCGCCGGTGCCTCCGGATCCCGCGGGGTCACCCGTCCCACCGGTGGCGCCGGCGGCACCCGTATCCGGGGTGTTGGCCGGCGTTCCAGAGCCGTTCGCTTCGTCGGTAGTGAAGGTCATCCCTCCGCCGTCGCCGCCTTGGTCTCCAGTTGGTTGTGGTTGCTGCTGTTGAGTGTTGCGTCGCTGGGCGAGCGCCGTGGTGGGCGCGGTCGCGAGCGCGACGGTCAACAGTGCTTTGGCGATCGTTCGGGGACGCATCGGCGTTTCCGTCACTCCGGTTCCGGTAGAGCTGTCATCGCCACTGTGGCGACGATCGGGGTGAACGACTGTAACCCTACGAAAATACTAAGGTTTTTCGAAAGCAGCGGGACTATATCATGCAGCGGATTCTTGCGGCAACACCAAAACTCTCCGCAAGAACGCGGCAGTTTTCTGCAGCAACACCGCTGTCTTCTGGCTCACGCAGCGCCCTCTGACCCCTCGCCCTCGCTCGAGGCAGAGAAGAGCGCTTCGGAGAACTCTTCAGCGTCGAACTCACGAAGGTCGTCGACCTTCTCGCCCACGCCGACGAACCGCACGGGAATCTTGTGCTCTTCGCAGATCGACAGGATCACTCCGCCCTTCGCGGTTCCGTCCAGCTTGGTCAGCACGATGCCCGTGACGGCGAGCGCCGTCTTGAACTCGTTGACCTGCACCACCGCGTTCTGCCCCGTGGTCGCGTCGAGCACGAGCAGGATCTCGTGCGGAGCTCCCGGCAGCGCCTTGTTCGCCGCGTCGCCGAGCTTGCGCAGCTCGTCCATGAGCGGCGTCTTGGTGTGCAGGCGTCCCGCGGTGTCCGCGATCACGACGTCAGCGCCGTCCTTCACCGCTTGTTGAACGGCGTCGAACACCACCGCGCTCGGCTTCGTCAGGTCCTTGCCCTTGACCGTCTGAACGCCGACGCGCTTGCCCCACGCCTCGAGCTGCGCCACCGCGGCCGCGCGGAACGTGTCGCCCGCGGCGAGATACACCTTCTTGCCCTGCTCCTTGTAGCGAGCCGCCAACTTGCCGATCGTCGTCGTCTTGCCGACGCCGTTGACGCCCACCACGAGGATCACCAGCGGACCGTCGCTCTTCTTGATCCCGAACGGCGCCGCGGGAACGTCGATGACCTCCCGAGAAACATCGCGCAGCGTCTGCCACACGAGCGAGTCGTTGCCGAGGTCCTTCTTGTCGAGGCGATCCTTCAGCACCGCCAGCAGCTTCTCGGTCGTGTGCACGCCGACGTCGCCCGTGAGCAACACCTCTTCGATCTGCGTCACGAGCTCGGGCGAGAGCTCTTTCTTGCCCGAGAAGATCCCGACGAGCTTCTGCACCCACGACGTTCGCGCGCTCTTCAGCCCGGTCTTCAGCGCAGCGACGTCCTTCTTGGGCGCGCGGGTCTCGGCCTTCGCTGGCGCGCGCGCGGCAGGCGTCTCGACGACCGCGGGCTTGGTCACAGGGGCCTCGGACACTGGTTCGACCGCCGGTGCGACCACGGGCTTCGCGGCCTCGACGGGCGCTGCTTTCGCCGGCTCGCTCGACTCGACCGGAGCGGCCTTCGCGGGCTCGCTCGACTCGACCGGAGCAGCCTTCGCGGGCTCCGCTGCCTTCGGCTTCTCTTGCGCGGGCTCTGCCGCCTTCGGCGTCGTGGCAGCTGCGGGCTTCGACGCTTCGGGCTTGGACGCGGTCGCTGCGACCTTCTCGGGCTTGGACGCGGTGCTCGGCGCCTCCTTCGGAAGCTGCGCGCCAGCCTTCGGCGGAGGCAACGCCGCGTTTTCGCTCTCGCCGCTCTCGAGCGTCTCCTCCGCGGGCTTTCTGTTTCGGAGCACAAAGAAGACGATCGCTGCGATGACGACCAAGGCGATGACAGCGAGCAGAGCTGGGGGCATCGAGGGTTCTCTCGTGTGAAGGTGCGCGAGCGGAAATCGCCCGATCAGCACCTCACATCCGCACGATAAGTGAACTGAATTCCGCGCGTCAATGCTCCCCGTCACGTACGCGATCGGCCAACGCTCGAACCGCCGCGACCGTTTGCTGATCGGGCTCGGTCGGACCGTACGCGCCGCGCTCGGCAGCGTCGAACAACGGACGCAGCACTTTGGGCCCCTCGGTCGTCGTCTCGACCGCCTCGCGCAGGGTCGGACTCACCTTTCCGCCGGTCTGCGACGGCAGGTGCTCGCGCGCGACCTCGAACACCGCCTCGCGCCACGGCGCCAGCGCGATCCGGAGCCTCGCGGCTTGCGAGCGCTCGATCCGGACGCTGATTTCACGAGGAGCGTAGCCCTCGCAAAGCACAGACACCTTCACTTTTGCACCCCGCACGACGGGGCGGCGCTCGCCGCTCGCGAGCGGCGTGCCGTCGAGCAGGACCGTCGCGCCCTCGATCGGCAGCCCGGTCGTTCGATCTTCGACCGAGACCGCCAGCGTCGCCTCGGAGTCACCTTCGACGTGCTCGAGCGTGGCGCCGTCCTCGACCTTCGCCGCGGGAGGCGTCGATTCGCGACGATTTCGCAGCGCCCGCACGATCGCAAACGCGAGCAACCCCAGCCCGATCGGCGCCAGCGCAAACCGCCACGACACCGCGGCGAGCGCCGGCGGCGCGAGGTAGAATTCGCCGCTCTCTGCGCCAGAAAACCACGGCGTCGTCGGCACGAACACGACGCGAGCGCGAGCGCCCGCCACGAGCACTCTCGCGGGAAGCACCAGGTCGAACGAGCCGTTTCGATCGGTCAGCGCCGCGGCGAGCAGCTGCCGGTTGCTCTCGACGCGCACGGTCGCGCCCGCGACGCCGCCGCCCCGCCACGCGACCGCCCCGCGAAGGCCGAGCTGCCCTGTGCGCTCGTCGCGCGTCGGAGTCGCGACGATCGACGTCAACGCGCGGGCGATGAGCCGCCGCTCTGGCGAGAACAGCTCGCTTCCGCGCAAGACCACCGCCGCGCGAACCGCTCTCACCCCTGGCGTGACGAAGCGGCTGTTGTCGATTCGTGTCGCAGCGCGGCCCGTCGCGTCGGCCTCGCTCGTCGCGACCCGATCTCCGTCGACGTAGAACTGCACGACCCAGCCGCGGGGATTGACCGCGGCGACCGCGCCCGTGTCCACCGACGCGATGAGATCGATCGCGGCGCGCCCGTCGATGTCCACCGACGAAGGCGCGAGCAGCGACACTGAGACGAACGGCGCATCCAGGTCGATCCGAAGCTGCGATATCGCCGCCGAGTGCGTCGAATCGCCAGCGAACTGCGCTCGAAGGTCGACCACGCGCGTCCCCGGCGAGACCGCAATCTCGATGTTCGTGTGTCCGTTATTGTCCGTGCGGGCCTGGATGGGCGGGCGCGTTCCGCTCTCGACGCGCACGGTCCCTCGCACCCCAGCGCCCTTGTCATCCCGCAACGACAACGCGAGCCTCACACCCAGCCGATCCGGCCGAACCGTCGGCGCTACCCTCAGCTCGGTCGGCGCGAGCACGCGGAGCGTAAACGCCTCTCCGTTAGACGCACACAGCACGACTGCGCACCACGCTGAGACCGCTCTGACCACCAGAACGGTGAGCGTGACAAAGCTGCGCTGCGTCTGCAACCGCTGCGCGCGGGTCCGGGCCGTTGATGACATGCGAACAACTGAGTGCATGAACCGGGAAGAGCGTCGTCTATACTCCGCCCCGATGGATCGACGCCCCACCGCCAGACGCCCTTCGCGCCTGGTCGTCGCCTTCCTCGCGCTCGCAGCGCTCTGCGGTCGCGAGTCGATCGCCCACGCGCAGAGCGCGCGCGCGAGCTTTTTGCTTCAAATGCTGAGAAGCAACCCAGAGCCTCGCGTTCGGACCAACGCCGCGTTGCGCTTGGGAGAGCTGCGCGAACCCGCGTCGGTCGTCCCGATGGTCGACATCCTCAACACCGAGCGCGACGCGACGGTGCAAGCGACGATCATCGCGACGCTCGCGTCCATCGGCGATCCGCGCGCGCTTCCGGCGGTGCAGCAGGCGACGCGGTCTTCCTCGCGCGACGTCGCAGCGCAGGCGCGCCGCGCGGTGGGACTCCTCCAGGCCGCCGCATCGACCGCAGTTGGGACGAACAACGCCGACTCGACGAACGGGACGCCGACGCGATCGAACGCCACCCCCGTCGTGCTGATCGCCACGGGCCGAGTCAACGTGCAGAGCGGCGTTCCTTCGTCGCTCCAGAGCTCGGCGCAGCGCGCGCTCGAGAGCGCCCTCGACGCGCGCGGAGAGGTCGTGCGTCACTCTGGCTCGACGGCGCAGGCCTCGAGCACGATCCGCACGCGTAGACTGCGCGGCGCGCATCAGTTCGACGTGAATATTCAGTCTGTGACCCAGCAGGCAAACGGGGTTCGGGTCGCGGTGTCGATCGTCGTTTCGACCTTCCCCGGTCGCGCCTACGAGTTCGACTCTTCTTCAGCCGTGACCGTGAGCGGCGGAGGAGGCGATCCGCAGCAAGGCGCGATCTCGACGGCGATGACCGCCGCCGTTGGACGCGCCCTCACGCAAGTGCTCTCGACGATCCGATGAAACCCCGCACACACAACGGTCGTACAGCAGCGGGTGACAGAACGCAGCCCGCCGCGCGCCGCTCGGCGTTTTGCGGCGAATCGTCGCGCGTCGCGCTACACTCTCTCGCGCTGAGGTCTCCATGATCACTACCTCGTCTGCGGACAACACCGCGGCGCACGGCGCCCAAGGCGCCCCGCCGAAGCGACTGCTTCGCAACTACCTGCTCAACCCGCGCTTTCAGCTGAAGTACACGGCGATGATCTGCGGCGTCGCGCTGGTGCTGAGCACGGGCCTCAGCGTCATCGTGTTTCGCAACGCGAACGCTGCGCGCATTCAAGCCGAGCACGCTGTCTCGCAGGCCGAGGTCGCGTTTCGAGAGTCCAAGACCAGCGCCGAGATTCTTCACACCAACACGATGATGAACGTCGGGGACAACCCCGAGCTCGTCGCGCAGATCAACAGAGACCTTCGCCGGGCAGAGGCCGAGCTCACCGCCAAGCTCGCCGAGTCGCGTCAGTCGCGAGAGAACATCGAGCGCAACTACGCGCGCCTGAAGATCACGCTCTTTGTCGGGGTCGCGCTGCTCGTGCTGCTGCTCGGGCTGAGCGGCATCGTCATCACGCACAAGCTCGTGGGGCCTGTTTTCAAGTTGAAGCGCCTCCTCCGCACCGTCGGAAAGGGCAACCTCGACATCCGCGAGCGCCTTCGAAAGGGCGACGAGCTCGAGGACCTGTTCGACGTGTTTCTCGAGATGGTGAACTCGCTGCGAAAGAGCCAGTCCGACGAGATCGCTCAGCTCGACGCAGCGATCGCCGACGCGCGCGCGGGCAACGCCCCGGCGTCGTCGATCGAGAAGCTCGAGGCGCTTCGCGCTCGGATGCAGGCGACGCTCGAAGCGCCCCAGCGCTGAGCCCGACCGCCCTCAGGGACGACGCACCCGACCGTCGCCGTCGAGCATCCACGGCCCCGTCGGCACCGAACGAATCACCGACGCCACGCGATCGCGCTGGTCAGCGTTGATCAACCACTGCGTCTCGACGAAGCCGTCGACTACCGTCGTGCGAATGCGCGCCGAGTCGTCGTCGATCAGCAGCTTGGCGAGCGCAGACGACGCGAGCCCCGCGTCGCCTTGCTGAAACAGCGTACGGACCGCCTGAAAGCGAACGTCCTCGGTGAAGTCCGCGAGAAACGGGAGGACCGCCGCCGGGACGCGAGCGTCCTTCTCTTCTTCGAGCTCAGCGATGATCTGCGCCTTGCGGTCCGCGTTCTTCGAGTAGCCCGTGTCGAACTCCGAGAGCAGCGCGAGGAGCTCGCCGACGAGCCGCTCTCGATCGACGATCTTGCGCAGCATCTTGACCGGCCAGTTGAGCGCCTCGGCCGTGCGAAGATAGTCACACACTGGCTCGACCGCGTTGTCTGGTGCCGCCACGATCGAGTCGAGGATGTACTGCTTCTCTTCGCGGTCGGTGATCGACGGATCGACGGTGAAATTGAACCGAGGGAGCACTGCCCGCCACGCGTCCGCCGTCCCCGACTTGCAGAGAAACTCGATCGACGCGAACCGGTCGGGGCTGAGCGCTCGCTTGTCCATCACGCGCTCTGCGTGCTTGCTGAGCGTCTTGTCGTCCGCGGATTGCGCCTTCGCACCGCTCTTGGTTTTGAAGAAATCAAACAAGCCCATGACTATCGTCCTCGAATGCTCCCAGTGATCGACCGCGGAGCAGTCGGCGCTATTCCGCGGTTACGTCGCCGCGTCAAGCTCCCTGATTCACCCTACGCTCCCCCGGCGAGCTCGGCCGATCCCGTTTCGGCCCTCTGACCCCGAGAGATCAGGCGCCCTCGGACGGTCCTCGACCAGAAGGAGGACGAGACACACGCCCTGCCTCGTCGCTCTCTTCTTCGCCCGTCAGGGTCTGAACGAGCTGATTGATACGGTAGACGATCCCGCCGAGCTCGGCGTGCTGCAGCTCGAGGCGGTGCGCCTGATCGCCATTGATGATCTTGAGGAGCCCCTCTTCGATCACTTCGATCGGCTGGAGCATCGAGTTCGTCACGAGCACGTTGAGGACGATCATGAGAACGAGCGAGATCAGGCTCAGGTACACGATCGGCAGCGCCATGCCCGTCGCAGGAGCCTGCGCCGCAGTGACGTCCGCCAGAACGACGTAGCCGGGGCGAACGGCGCCGGCCCGGGTCGGGCGGTGCAAGCCCGGCACAGAGCGAGCGGCGATTCGGAAGCGATGGCCGCCGATCTCGACCTCGCGAGGAGGGACCGTTCCGTCGCTGTTGAGCGTCGCGGCCAGGTTGCTCGAGTTGGCCCAGGCGATGATCGCGGTCTTCTCGGTTTGCGTTCCGAACGAGAGGCTCTGGAGCGCGAAGCGATCGCCCTCGCGGACAATGTATCCGACGTCCGCGCCGAGCCGAGCCTTGTCCTCGGCAGCGATGCTGTCTGCGAGCTCGTAGCCGACGACGGCCAGGCCAGTCACGTGACCGTCGCGAGAGATCGGCGCGATGACCACGTCGAACCACTTCGTGTTGTCATAGCGAACGTAGTCGTGCACCGCGTTGCCGGCTTGGAGCGCCACGCCCACGGCCTCGAACTCGTTCTTCAGGTCGCGGCCCACTTCCTGGCGGGCATCGACGTTGCGGGCGAGCACTCGTCCCTGATCGTCGGTCACAGCCACCACGTCCGCAGGCCGCGGACGGCCCTGCGGGTAGCTCTCGCCGAGCGTCCTGGCCAGTCGCTGCGCGAACTCGAACGCCGCCTGGCTCCGGGCCGTCGTGTTCGTGGCGCCGAAGACCTCCCGCGCTGCTTCGGAGTTGGCCTGCGCTACGACGAGGCTCTGAAAGCGATCGCCTTGCGCGGTGCGCAGCGCGTCGAACAGAACGACGCTGCGCTCGACCATCGGCCCGATGTCCCGCGAGAGCGCGTCGGTGATCGACGCCCGCACCCACAAGAGCGACACGACACACGCGAAGAGCAGTGCGAGAACGTTTCCTGCAATCAGTTTCCAACGCATAGATTCGCTCCGTGGTGCGCCCGAGGACTTCGGTCGTCACGTGTAGATTTGAACCGTGAATTTCCGCAGTTTGGCGCGCGAGAACTCCGCCGCTGCGATTTGCGCCGGAGTGCCTCCTCAGCCCCTTGGCGCGACCTCGCGACGGCGCTAGTCAAAGCGAAGTAACACCCTGCGAAACACGCGGTCAAGACGCTCTTGCTCGTGCACAATCCTCCAAGACGCCCTTGCACTCCGATCCTGCCCCCTCAGAAATCATCGCCGAAGCGTTCGATCCGCGAGGCGATGCGCACGTCGCCCCGGGTTTTCACCCCGAACGTCCCGAGCGGCTTTCCGCCGCCCGACGCGGTGTTCGGGCCGCCGCCCCCGACGCGCTGAGCATCGCTGTCCGGGAGCCGACGCTCGACGAGCTCGCGCGCGTGCACTCGGCCCAGTACATCGAGCGCCTCGATCAGTCGCTGCGGCGCGGGCAGGGTTTCTTGGACGGCGATACGTTTTTCTCCGCTGGATCGAGGACCGCCGCGTGGGGTGCGGCCGGCGCCGCGCTGAGCGCCGTGGACGCAGTCCTCGACGGCCACGCGAGGCGCGCGATCGTGCTGGCCCGGCCGCCCGGCCACCACGCGACACGCGACCGCGCCATGGGCTTCTGCCTGCTCAACAACAGCGCGATCGCCGCGGCCCACGCCAGAGCGCGAGGGCTGCAACGGGTGGCGATCGTCGATTGGGACGTTCACCACGGCAACGGAACGCAGGACATCTTCGATCGCGACCCCTCGGTGTTGTTCGCGTCGATCCATCAGTGGCCGCTCTATCCTGGGACCGGACGGGCCGACGACGTCGGTCAGGGAGAGGGCGTCGGGTCGGTGCTCAACATTCCGCTGCCGGCGGATTCGAACGGAGCGAGCTATGCGGCCGCCTTCGACCGCGTGCTCTTGCCGGCGCTCGAGGCGTTTGCGCCGGGCCTGGTGATCATCTCCGCGGGCTTCGACGCGCACGAGCGCGACCCCCTCTCTTCCATGCGCCTGCGGTCGTCGGACTATCGATGGATGGCCTCGCAGCTCGCCGCGCTCGCCGATCGTATCGGACACGGACGAGTGATCCTCGCGCTCGAGGGCGGCTACGACCTGCGCGCGATCGAGCAGAGCATCGGCGAGAGCGTCACCGGGCTTCGCGAGGGTGCGAGGTCGGAGCTCCCGCGTCCCGAGGGTCCCCTCGCCCAGGAGTCATCGGACGCGCTTCGCGCCGTACTCAAAGTGCAGCGGCAGTACTGGCCAGCGCTGCGCACCTGACCTTCAGCGTGCCGCGCGAGCACGATCGCTGACGCGGACACGCTCGGTGCGTCCCGAGCCGGCCTCGACAAACCACGCGATCACGGCGCCGGTCATCAGAGCCACGCCGGCCGAGAGCGCGATCGAAGAGCCGAGCAGGAGGTTGTCTCGATTGCACGTCAGCGGAGTCATCCCGTTCGTGCCGTCCGGGCCCGTCGTGCCCATCACGGGGTTGCACGCGTACGCCGTGACGTACGGCATCGCGACCGGCGGATTGGTGCACCCGGCGCCGTTCGGCGGGTCGACACAAGAAATGGGTGAGTTGCCGTCCGGAAGTGGACCGGGGCGCTGCGTGACCGCTGCGATTCCGAGGACCGCGCCCGCCACCAGCGCCGCAGCACCGGTGCCGCCCAGCGCGAAGCTCGCGATGTGCGGCGCAGGCTGCGTGCGAAATCGCGTCGCCTCTCCGAGCACCACGTCCGCCCGACCCGTTTCGCCCGGGCGCGCTCGAACGATGCCCTGCCAGAGCTGATAGCCGTCCCGCTCGACGCTGAGCCGACGAGTGCCAGGAGGCACTTCGAGGCCGCTCGCCACAGGGCTGGTTCCGACGACGCGGTCGTCGATTCGAACCGTCGCTCCGGGCTGGCTCACGTTGATCGTGAGCATCGCTCGGCCGTCCTGCTGTCGCGCTGCGTCCCGGCGTCGACGCGCGAGGTCGCGCAGCTCACGAATGCGCGCCTCGGTCTCTGTTCGATCCTGCGCGTTGACCTTGTCGCGCAGATAGCGCTCGTACGCGGTGGCGGCTTCCTCGTACTCGTTGAGCAGCTCGTGCGCTCGACCGATGTTGTAGTGCAGGTCTGCCGACGGCGCGGCGCGGTTGGCGAGCTCGAAGTATCGGATCGCCTGGCGATAGTCCTGCCGTGAAAACTGGCTGAGCGCGCAGCGAATAAACCCCTGTGAAATCTGGGCGGAGCTGACGGTCGACGACGGCTGAGACGGGGCAGCGCCCGCGTTCGCCGGAGGCGTCTCATCAGGGAGCGAAGGCAGATTTGCGCACGGATCCGCGGCGCCTTGCGCGAGTGCATCAGCGCTCGCGCAGACCAACGCAGCGCCGACAGCGACGCGAACCATTCGAAGCATCACGACGGATCGAGCGTAGCCGGTTCTGCGACGCGAACGCGAGTCGAAGACGACGATTCCCGCACCTGCAGCGCGAGGTTATCGGAGAGAAAGCAGCGCGCCGAGGGTTCTCGAAGAGAATTTCGGTGTGCGCAGGAGGCTCTCGTATCGCAAACAGAGAGCGATTGGTTTTGTGTTGCGGCGAGCGGTGAGCCGCGCAGCGAAGCGACGCCTCGCGCGAGTCAGCGGGCAGCCACGCCGCGGGCTTGCGTTGGCGTCGAACGCTCGCCAGGAAGCACGACAAAGTTCACGACGAGTCCAATGAGGACAAGCGCTCCGGCACCAATCAGGAGCTTCTTTGCGGTCGGGGTCATACGAACTGGTCTCCTTGTTGTGTTGTTCGACTCGCAGCCGTCGAACGATCCTCACAATCGTAGAGAAACGGCGTCCGGGTCGTCAACGATTAACTCACCCCGCTGGACCGCCTTCTGCGTTGGTCGTTCGACCTGCATCTGCGCTGTTGTAGTCGATCGTCGGCGTGCGCTCCGCCGCGTCGCGATCGAGCCGGCGAGCGAGCGAGCGAGCCCACACGACGCTGAGTCCAAAGGCAAACCCAGCGCGGAGCGCAGGCTCTCGATCGAGCGTCGATCGCAGCGGAAACCCAACTCGAGACACCTCGTCGCGAACCGTCGCACACACCGCCACGCGCCCTGCAGGCAGCGGCGCGGCGTCCCATCGCTGCTCGTGCCCGCGCTCGTCGCCGGACAGGCCGATCCAGCGGGCGCTCACCGATCGGCCCTCGCGCTGCATCGTCAGCATCCGAGCGCCCGATGAGCGCGCGACGCTGGCTTCGATCTCCGACCAGTAGCGCACGCCCTCGGCCGATCGCGACTCGACCCGCACGTTGCGCAGCGAGCGCCAGACCTGCGAATAACGCGCTGGATCGCTGATCCAACGGTCGAAATCGTGGATCGTGCCCGAGGCGCCGATGCACGCGCTCGCTTGGATCACCGCGCCGTTCGGCGCGAGCGTCACGGCGCCGATCGCTCCTCGCGAGCTTCCGACGAGCGCCCGCGCGTATTCTGGGAGCGGTGCGAGCGGAACGTTGTTGGGTGGCGTCGGCGCGACGGCCGTCCGACGCAGCCGACGCACGAGCGAGAGCGTGAGCAACAGGCTGACCGCAGCGGTCATCATCGACACGGCAGCGCCGCCCCGACTCGCGATCTGACGAAACAGCCAGTGGCCTTGGCTCGGATCACCCCACGAAGAGCAACAGACCAGCGTCCCACCGTCGGCGTCTTCGAACAGATCCCACCGCGCCGCGCCGGGCCCGAGATCCGACCGGACGATGGCAACGTCGATGCGACGGCCGTTGACCACGCGCAGCGCGGCGTTTGTCTCGAGATCGAAGATCGACGCGACCGCGTGAAACCGAAATCCGACGCTCGTGCCGCGCCTGCTCTGCACGGACACGTCGCGCAGCACGGTCATGAAGTCTCCGTAGCGCTCGGGCGTCGCGATCACCGAACGGACCTCGGCGATGGGCGCGGGAACCTTGCAGAGCACAGTGACCTTCGCCCGCGGTCCCGCGTCCATGTCGTCGACGAGCACCACGGCGCCCGACTCCGCCAGGCTGCGCAGCGTCGCCCGGGTCGCGGCGTCTGGCGCGCCGAGCAAGGGTCCCGGGCTGACCTGCGAGAGCGCGTCGAGGGCGATCGTCGAGGCCGAGGCGACTCCGACCGCGCCGGTGGCGAGCAGCGAACGGCGAGCGAGCTTGACGGACAGCGGTGACTGCAAGAAGAACCTCCAACGGGCAAGAAGGGTACGGAGTGCGCCAATGAATCTGACCGACAGAGTGAAGAACGTCACGGACAAGGCTGCGATGTTCGCGCGGGTCGCGGTGCGAACCGGGCTGTATCAGGGGATCACCCCGAAGGGTCTGCTCGGCGCTGTGCGGACGCTCGGCCTCGGAGGCTCGGGTCCCTCTGCCATTTTTCGGATCCACGGGCGAAATGCTCCCCACCGAATCGCCTTCGAGTATCGCGGCCGCGCGTGGACGTACGGCGGAATCGACCGTCGAATCGACCGAGTGGCCGCAGGCCTGCGCGCCGCGGGGATCTCGAAGGGAGACCGAGCGCTCGCGGTGTTGAAGAACAGCCCCGAAGTGTTCGTGATCAACTCGGCGATGTCGCGCATCGGCGCCGGAGCGGTGAGCGGTTCGTGGCGTTCGACGCCGAAAGAGCTCGACTATCTCGTGCGGCACTCGGGCGCCAAAGTGGTGTTCTTCGAAGACGAGGTCTCGGCTTCGATCGACGCGCTCGTCGAGCTCGGCGCGATCGAGAAGCGCAACGCGTACAGCGTCAACGGCGCGGTCGAGGGCTACTCATCGATCGACTCGCTCATGCGCGAGCCGCCTGCGAAGGCGGGCGAAGAGCAAGAGGGCACGGTGATCATCTACACCTCGGGAACCACCGGAAAACCCAAAGGTGCCGTGCGCAAATTCGCCACCGGGCAAATCGAAGGGTTCTTCGCGTTTATCCACGAGACCCCGATGCACGTCGAGGACCGCCACCTCGTTGTGTGCCCGATGTACCACTCGACGGGCCTCGGCTTCGCGGGGATGGCGCTGATGCTCGGCGCGACGTGCGTGATCGAGCGCGATTTCGAGCCCGAGCGGTTTCTCGCGACCATCGAGCGCGAGCGGATCACGACGGCGGCGATCGTTCCGACGATGTTGCACAGGCTCATGGCGCTGCCGGATCAGGCGTTTCGTCGGCACGACCTGCGGACGCTGCGCGCGCTGTTCTGCGGCGGCGCGCAGCTGCCTGGGCCCCTCGCGACCCGCACGCTCGAGCGGCTCGGCGACGTGCTCTACAACTTCTACGGCGCGACCGAGACGGGGCTCGTGACCGTCGCGACGCCCGCGGAGCTTCGTCGCGCGCCAGGCACGATCGGACACAGCGTTTTGGGCACAGAAATCGCGCTATTTGGCGACGATGGTCGTCCCGTACCCAGGGGTCAGGTCGGCGAGCTCTTCGCGCGCAACGCGATGCTCGTGTCCGGCTACCACGCCGACGACGACGCGACGCAGTCCTCGATGCGCGACGGCTTCTTCTCTGTCGGAGACCTCGCGATGCAAGACGACCACGGCTGCTTCCACATCGTCGGTCGCAAGCGCGACATGGTGATCTCGGGCGGCGTCAACGTCTACCCGGTCGAGGTCGAAGAGGTCATCGCGGCGCACCCCGCGGTCGCGCAGGCCGCGGTCATCGGCGTCGAAGACAGCGAGTGGGGCGAGCGGCTCCGCGCCTTCGTGGTGCTGCGTCTCGACGCGCACGTGACCGCAGCAGAGCTCAAGGCGTTTGTCCGCGAGCGACTCTCGGGCCCCAAGGTCCCGCGAGAGTGGGTCTTTCTCGAGCACCTGCCGTCCAACCCGACCGGCAAGGTGCTCAAGCGCGAGCTGCGCGAGTACGACGGCAACGTCGAGAAGTGCTGACCCCCACAGCGGAATCAGCGGAGACAAAACCGCCCGATCGAGAGCGGATGAGCGCCCCGATCAGGGCTCGATCTTGTCGACCCGCCGCTGATGCCGGCCGCCTTCGTACGCGGTCGCGTCGAACGCCTTGACCATCGCCTCGGCCATCGCGGGCCCGACGATCCTCGCCCCCATGCAGAGCACGTTGGCGTCGTTGTGTTGTCGCGAGAGCCCGGCGCTGAGCGCCTCGGAGCAGAGCGCCGCGCGAACGCCCTTGTGGCGGTTGGCGGCGATGCTGACGCCGATTCCAGAGCCACAAATCAAGACCCCGCGAGCGACGTCGCCGGCGGCGACCTTCGCCGCGAGCGCGTGCGCGAAGTCAGGGTAGTCCACGCTGTCTGCGCTGTTGGTGCCGAGGTCCACGAGCTCGTGGCCGAGCGCGCGGATCGCATCGGCGACCGTCGCCTTCAGCGGCAGACCGGCGTGGTCGTTTGCGATCGCCCAGCGCGCCATCAAACGCTCCTGACGATGAGGGTCGTGTTGACGCCGCCGAAGCCGAACGCGTTGCTCATCGCCACGCTGATCTTCTTCTCGCGCCCCACGTTGGGGACAAAGTCGAGGTCGCAGCCCTCGTCGGGGTTGTCCAGGTTGATGGTCGGCGGAATCTGCCCTCGTTGAAGGGCGAGACACGCGATGGCGGCCTCGACCGCCCCTGCCGCGCCGAGCAGGTGGCCCGTCATCGACTTCGTCGAGCTCACCATCAACGAGTCAGCGGCCGCGCCGAACACGCGGCGAATGCCCTTGGCCTCTTGCACATCGCCCGCCGGAGTGCTCGTCGCATGCGCGTTGAGATAGCCCACCGTCGAGGCGTCGATCTTCGCATCCTCGAACGCGGCTCGCATCGCGCGCTGCGCGCCCTCGCTCTCGGCGGGGGGATTGGTGATGTGAAACGCGTCGTCGCTGGCGCCGTAGCCGATGAGCTCGCAGTAGATCCTCGCGCCGCGGGCCTTGGCGCGCTCGTACTCTTCGAGCACGAGGATGCCAGCGCCCTCGCCCATCACGAAGCCGTCGCGGTCTTTGTCCCACGGACGGCTCGCGCGCTGGGGCTCGTCGTTGCGCGTCGAGAGGGCCTTGAGCGCGTTGAAGCCCGAGATGCCGAGCATCGTGACCGCGGCCTCGGCGCCGCCGGCGAAGATCACGTCCGCCGCGCCGCGGCGGATCGCGTGCATCGACTCGCCGATCGCGTGCGCACCCGACGAGCACGCGCTGGTCGTGCAGTAGTTGGGTCCGCGAAGACCCAGGCGAATCGCGAGCTGACCGGCGGCCATGTTCGCGATCGTTCCTGGGATGAAGTACGGCGAGACCCTGTGCGGTCCCTTCTCGTACAGCGTTTTGGTGTTGGTCTCGATGAAGTCGATGCCGCCGAGGCCGACGCCGACGATGCAGCCGATGCGGTCGCGCTCGGCGTTGTCGAGCGTGCCGAGCCCGGCGTCTTGCCAGGCGAGCACGCCCGCGCCGATCGCGATCTGCGCGAAGCGCCCCATCTCTTTGACCTTCTTGGCCTCCATATAGGCCTTCGGGTCGAAGCCCTTCACCTCACCGGCGAACTTCGTCTCGTACTTCTCGGTGTCGAAGAGCGTGATCGGGCCGATGCCCGAGCGCCCATCCATCAGGTTCTTCCAGCACTCCTCGACGCCGCTGCCCACGGGAGTGAGCAAGCCGAGGCCTGTGACGACGACACGACGCATGACGACTGGGGCGCTCCGGATTTGCGGTGGTGTCAGCGGCGCGCGCTGCGCGCCTGGATGTAGTCGATCGCGTCCTGAACGGTGCGGATCTTCTCGGTGTCTTCGTCGGGAATGTCGATCTCGAACGCCTCTTCGAAGGCGAGCACGAGCTCGACGATCGCGAGCGAGTCCGCGCCGAGGTCGTTGATGAACGACGACTCAGACTTCACGTCCTCGATCGCCACCGACAAACTCTTGGCGATGACTTCCCTCACCCTCTGCGCGATGTCCATCCAGCTCTCTCCTGTGCGGGAATCTTTCCCGTTGTTTCGTCGCTCACTGTCAATGCACGAGCGTGGCGGCGCGTGGGTACACGCGGGACCGTCACACGTAAAGTCCCCCGTTGACCCGAAGTACGGTCCCGGTCACGAACGCAGCCTCTTCCGAAGCCAGATATGACACGGCGGCGGCCACTTCTTCGGCCTTACCGAGGCGAGCCAGCGGCGTGGCCTCGATAAATTTCTTCTTCACCTCGTCGGGGAGCGACGAGGTCATGTCGGTCTCGATGAAGCCCGGGCTGACGACGTTGGCCGTCACGTTTCGGCTGCCGTACTCACGAGCGATCGACTTGGAGAGCGCGATGAGGCCGCCCTTGGCCGCGGCGTACGCCGCCTGCCCTGCGTTGCCCATCTCTCCGACGATCGAGCTCATGAACACGAGCCGGCCCCATTTCTGGCGCATCATCACGCGGATCGCCGCCCGAGCGAGGTACGTCGGGCCCTGCAAATCGACGGACAAAACGTGCGCGAGGTCCTCGTCCTTCATGCGAAGGAGCAGGCCGTCGCGCGTGACGCCTGCGTTGGCGACGGCGATGTGAAGGCCCTTCTTGCGACCGGCGAGGTCGTCGACGGCCTTGGTGACGGCCTCGGAGCTCGCCGCGTCGAACGGCAGCAGCTCGCCGTCGGAGCCCGCCGCGCGAACCTGCGCGAGCGTCTCGTTGGCGGCCGCTTCGTTGCTCTGAAAATTGATCGCGACGTACGCGCCTTGCTTCGCGAGCGAGACGCACGTAGCGCGGCCGATTCCGCGGGAGCCGCCGGTGACGAGGGCCACCTTGCCGCTGAGGTCGAAGAGCGTCGAAGCCATGCGGGCGGCGGTGATACCCCGTTCAACCCCCGTTGAAAAGCGGCGCGAACGTAACGCACGTGCGAACCGCGCTTCGCCTCGCGGTGACGCACGAGGACGTCTCGACGATTGTTTACGAATGTGACGACAGCGCAGCCACCGCGGCGTCGAGCGACGCAGGGTCGAACACGTTGTGAACGACCGCCGGGCGATGCACGCGCTTGATCAATCCTGCGAGGACTTTTCCAGGTCCGATCTCGACGAATGTCGTGACGCCGCGCTCGACCATGAGCCGAACCGACTGCTCCCAGCGCACCGCGCCGGCGACTTGATCGACCAGGAGCTGCCGGACTCGAGCGGCGCTGTCGTTGGCCTGGGCGTCGAAGTTAGCCACGACCGAGACCGCAGGGTCTTTCACGGAAATCGTCTCGAGCGCCTCGCGGACGCGATCGGCGGCCGACTTCATGAGCGAGCAATGAAAGGGCGCGCTGACCTTCAACGGAATCGCGCGTCCTCCGGCTTCGCCCACGAGCTGCGAGAGCCTGGCGACGGCGTCGGCGTGCCCCGCGACGACGATCTGACCCGGCGCGTTGTAGTTCGCCGGAGAAACGACGCGGCCAGCGAGCTCTGCGACGACGCGGCCGCAGAGCGCGACGAGGGCGTCGGCGTCCGTCCCCATGACGGCTGCCATGGCGCCCTCGCCCACGGGAACAGCTTCTTGCATCGCGCGTCCTCGCAGACGCACCAGCCTCACGGTGTCCTCGAAGCTGATCGCGCCCGAGCACACGAGCGCGCTGTACTCACCGAGCGAGTGCCCCGCGACGAGCACTGGAGAAAGGCCAGACAGCTGCTCGCGCAACGCTTCGAGCGCGGCGACGCTCGCCGTCAAGATCGCGGGCTGGGTGTTCTCCGTGAGCGTGAGCTGCTCGGCGGGACCTTCGAAGCACAGCGTCGAGAGCGGCAGCGGGTCTGCCGAGAGTCCCTTCAGGGCGCGATCGGCGCGCTCGAACACAGCGCGCGCGGCGGCAGAACGCTCGGACAACGCGCGCCCCATTCCGACCTCCTGTGACCCCTGTCCAGGAAAGACAAACGCAACGGTCATCGCACCGCTCCACTCGAAATGGGATCGAACGCCTCTCGGCGGAAATCAGCCCTGCGCGGGCGCTTCGGGAGCGGCCTTCTCGACGACCGAGACGCCGTCATAGAAGCCACACGCCGGGCACACGCGGTGCGGGCGCATGGTCTCGCCGCAGTTCGTGCAACGGCTCAACGTCGGGGCAGACACCTTGTCATGATTGGCACGGCGCGAGTCGCGCTTCGAGCGCGGGGTCCTTCTCTTCGGAACAGCCACAGTACAACTCCTTGCTACTTCGTTTTGAACTTCTCGAGCGCCGCCCATCGCGGGTCGGGCCCAGGCTTGTTGTCACCCTCGACGGCCGGGGGCGCGCAGTCTTCGTGCGTCGGGTGCGCAGGCAGCTCGACGAGGATCTGCTCACGGACCCACTGCGACAGGTCGATCTTCTCGTCGTGATACACGTCGAGGTCGAGCTCATCCGCGGTGAGTTCGTGTTCTTGTCCGTGCTTCGCAGCCTTGGCGCGGGCGCTCGACGCGGGCTCGAGCAACAACGACGTCGTGCACGAAACGTCGAGCTCGAGCGCCTCGAGGCAACGCACGCACGTCCCACGAACGCGCACCGAGCCGCGCACGTTGAGCACCACGGTCCCGTCACCGTCGCCAGCCTTGTCCAATCGGACGCGCAGCGACCCTGCGGGGTCCGCGGCCGGCTGCAGTTCGGTCCCCGAGAGCACCTCGCCGAGCCACGCCGCATCGACTGCAGGCTCGAGGTCGAGACCGCTGTCCGAGAGATCGCGGAGCTGAATAATCGGGAGCACCATGGGGGTGTTTTTCGGGGCGCGCGAAACTAGAGGGAGCGTGTGGGGGTGTCAAGCGGTACACTGCCCTCGTCAGATGCCATTCGAATCGACCACCCGGCTGGCGGCGATCGCGGGCGCGGCCGTCATCGTGTCGATCGCGATGCGCCTCGCGTCCGCGTGGATCGAGCGTCGATGGCGTCAACGAGCGCTGTCGGCGGTGCGCGATTCGCGCGCGGGCGAGACGGCGAACACCCCGGTGAATCGCTGATGGACAAGCTGATCGGATACTTCGCGAACCACACCGAGGGCCTCCGAGCGGCGCTCGCGATCGACGGCGACGCCCTGCGCGCCCCGAGCGAGCCAAAGATCCTCGGATGGAGCCTCGTCTCGTCGTTTCGAGGCGAGCCGCTGGTGAAATCGCGCCCCAACGAACCGCGCGAGGCGGTCGACACGCGCATGGTGTTCGACGGCGTTCGAACGGACAGCGCTCTGGTGGCGCTTCGGTATAGCTCCCTCGGCGGCGACAGCCTCGACGCGGGCGGGCCGTTTCGCTTCGGCTGGTGGAGCGGCGTGGTCGTCGGAGCGCACGAGCGATCGCCGCAGCTCAGGGCGGCGATCTTGACGCGCTCGTCGGATTTTCTCGCGCGCATCGCGGGCCCTCGCAGCAGCGGGCACGGCGTGTTCGCGCTGTTTCTCTCGCGGATTCACGCGTTGGTCGGGATCGACGAGGCCCAGCCGGATCGCGCGTCGATCGAGCGCGCCCTCGCCGAGACGCTCGGCGTGTGGGCCGAGGAGTGCGCCCGCGTCAACGAGCCCGCCGGCTCGCTGGTGATCGGCGTCAGCCACCGCGACATGCTCGCGGTGGCCGCGCGCGCGAGCGCCCTTCGCTCGATCCGTCGCAACGGAATGCGCGACCGCGCCCTCCTCGATCGCCTGCGCGGCAAAGAGCTGGGAAAGCTCGACCCCGAGCGGCTTCGCTATCTGTGGATCACCACGGACGCGCCGTCGAGCGCCGACGGGCAAGCTGCCCAAGAGCCCGCAGCGCCGTGGGTCGTTCACCGCGGCGCGACGGGGATCATTCTCTCTGTGGACAGGGCGTGCGATCTTCGAGCGACGGAGCTGTGACGTGAGACGGACGACCGCCGCGCATCATCGCGTCTCGTCGGAGCGAGTCCACTTCTCGTGCGCGATCGCGGTCGTGGTCGCGAGCGCCAGCTTGATTTCATGTGCCACGACGACCGTCGCGCCTGTCGCCGTGCTTCAGACCGGCGAGCTCGAGCCTGCCGCGCCCGCGAGCAACACCGATTCCCGCGCGAACACCGAGGCGAGCGCCGCCGTCGCGTTGAGCAGCCGCCGCGACAGGGTTCGCGACGCGATCGACAGTTACCTCCGGGCGATCGTCGAGCAGGACGCCGACCGCGCGATGACGATCTTCACCGCGAGCCCGACGCTCATCGACAGCAACGGGCCGTACCGCGCGGTCGCCGACCTGAGCGAGCATCATCGCCGGGCGCTCAGCGGCCCGTACGACATGGCCTTTCTTCGGCTCGAGCTCGAGCGCGAGGGAGGAGGCGTCGTGATTCGATCGCAGTCGGAGTTTCGCCGACTCTATCCAGGCGGCTACCTCGCCGTTCAGCCCGGAGACTGGGTGGTGGAGCTGCCGTTTACTCGGCGCGCGCCGTACACCGCCGTCGCGCGGTACATGCCCTATCAGCTCGTGTTTCGCTTCGTGGGCGCGGTCCCCAAGGTGGTCGCGCTCTCGACGTTGATCCCTCTTCGGGCCTGATCGCGCGCTCGGGTGTCGCGATGGCTCAGTGCAGCGATGACGACGACTTGTCCTCGCGCGGAGCGAAGACACCGCGACTTCGCGCGGCCATGAGCTCCGTCATCGCCTGGCGATAGCCGCGCAGCATCAGCTGCCTCGACGCAAAGCGATTGAGAAACCCGATGTGCCCGATGTCCGGCGAGACGTCGATGAACGTCACGTGCGGGTGCATTCTGTTGAAGAGCTCGATGCCGCGCCGCTCTTTTTCAGAGAGGATGATCGAGAGGGCCTGCTCGAGGACCTTCACGCCGCCGCGCTTCGCGATCGACGGCCGCTCGGGACGAGTGAGCAAGGGTCGATAGATGTTGGACACGACGACGACGTCCGCGCCCGCGTCCACTGCGAGGTCGAGAGAGAGCGTGCGCACCACTTCGCCGTCGACGAAGTATCGATCGCCGATGCGATACGGCCGAAAGAGCCCTGGAACGCAGCAGCTCGCCGCGACCGCCTGCGAGATCGGGATGTCTTCGCGATGGCCTCGCCCGAACACCTCGCGGCCGCGACCATCGATGTCGCACGCGGTCACGAGAATGGTCGACGAGACGCTCTTGAAGTCGTTGCTCGGCAGGCGCTTGCGAAGGTGGGTCTCGAGCTTGTCGATCGAGAACACCCCCGACAAGAGATAGCCGGGATTGGTGAGGTCCGAGAGCTTGGGCAACCCGAAGAACGTGTCTTCGTGCAGGTGCGGCCCGCGTGTCTTTCGTTGCCACGGCGCGCGGTAGGCGTCGATGAGCGTGTCGAGCGGAACCCCCTGCCCGTACAGAGCGCTGACGATCGCGCCAGCGCTGGCGCCGACGAAGATCGACGGGGCCAGCCCGAGCTCTTCGAACGCGCGAAGGATACCGAGGTGGGCGATCCCTCGGGCGGCTCCGCCCGAGCCAACGAACGCGATGCGCGGAGGTCGCTGCATGAGCTCTCGTTTTGGTGCACCGCGCGCCAGTCGGTCAAGCAAACGACGGAGGAGCTCCCTGTTGTTGTTCGCGATCGAACGCGCCGCAGCGCGTCAGGCCGCTCATCGAAAGCGACGAACGCCGTCGGGGAGCGACAGGTTGACCAGCGTCTGCCGCGCTTCTTGCGCCATCGATCCGTAGGGAAACCGCCGAACCAACGTCCTCAGCGTCGTGCGCGCCTCGGGGTACTGGTTGAGGTCGGCCTGACACCGCGCGATCGTGAACAGCGCGTCGTCTGCTGCGTCGCTGTCGGGTCCATCCGCGACGGTCTGCAGGACGACGATGGCCTCGCGATGGCGCCCGAGGTGTCGGAGCGCGTCGCCCTGCGCGAGCTTGACGCGCGGGATGTGCGCGGCGTCTTCGCGGAGGCGGACGGCCTCTTCGAACGACTCGTTGGCTTGCACGTACCGCGCGAGCCGCGCGTGCTCGAGGCCTCGCTCGTAGGCGCTGACCGACAGGTCCGTGCGAAACCGGTCCACCGAGTCCTGAAAGAAAGCGGCCTCGGCGGACGGGAGGCGCTCGCGCCGCAGCGAGGTCCACGCCTCGACGGCCTCCTGCCGCTTTCCCTCGCGGATCAGGTCGTAGAAGGTCAACGCGCGGGTCTCGAGCTGGGCGCGCTCGTCGCGCTCGCGCTGGAGCGTCGAATTCTCCTGGCGCAGCCGGTCGATCTGCTGCTGCAGCCCGTGATTCTCGCTGGTGCGTTCGCGCACCGACGCGTCCAGCCAGAGCTTGAGCCCGCCAAACGTCAGCGCCGTGAACAACACGTACGCCACGGCGCTGTTTACCGTGAGTCGTCGCTCGTAGGCTGCCTGGCGGCGGGCGACGGCTTTGACGTCCGCGGCAAGGGCGTTGGTGGCGTTGTGCGTCTTGATGACGAGTCCGCGCGATTCGATGATCTCTCGCTTGATCTCGCGAAATTCGTCTTCGGCGTCCCGAGGCGGCATCAGCGCCGGTGCGATTACTTCCTGAAGCTACGAGAAGCAAGCGCGCGCCGGGGATTTATGGGTCGCTCAGGGTCCCGCGGCCGCAGGTACCGCTTTACCTCCCGTCCGTGGGGTGCTATCCGCGTCGACCGACAGAAAGCAGGCTCGGAGCACTTTCATGGCTGGAATCATCGACATCAACTCGCTGCGCAAGGGCAACAAGATCGAAGTAGACGGCGAGCCATACCTCGTCGTTGGCGTGGACTTTCGCAAGCCCGGCAAGGGTACGCCGAGCACCGAAGTGCGCATGAAACACATGCTCACCGGCTCGGTCGTCAACCGCACCTGGAAGTCGGGCGAGAAGCTTCAGGCCGCGGACGTCGAAGACCGCGAGATGCAGTACCTGTATCCCGAGGGCGAGTCCCTGGTGTTCATGGACAACGTCTCGTACGAGCAGGTGTCGATCCCGGCTGAAGCGCTCGGCGAAATGCGCGGCTTCTTGCTCGACAACACCAACGTCAGCGTCCTTTTCTACAAGAGCCGCGCGGTGGGCGTCGAGCTCCCGACCTTCGTCGAGATGGCCATCGTCGAGACCGAGCCGGGATTCAAGGGCGACACGGCGAACAACGTGCTCAAGCCCGCGAAGCTCAGCACGGGCGCGATCGTTCACGTCCCGATCTTCGTCAACGAAGGGGACATCGTTCGCGTCGACACGCGCACCGGCGAGTACGCCGAGCGCGTCGCGAAGAAGTAGGCTCGTGCGCGGCCCGCGCGGCTCAGTCGAGGGGCGGGTCTTCGCGCGCAGCAACGACGGCGTCTTCGTGGGCGACGCGCTCGCGCGACACGCCGTCACGGTGCGCGATCCGGCGATCGTCGCTTCGATCGAAGTGGGCGACCTCGTGCGCATCCTCTGCGAAACGTGCGATGACGGCTCGCTCGTTGGCCGCGAGATCGAGCGCGTGTTCGACGGAAGCCGACGCGCGTTCGACGCGCGGTCCGAAGCGAGGCGATTCGCAACGCAGGGGCACGCATCGAGGCTCGTCGCGCGGGCTGCGATCGTCGAACGAGTGCGGGCGTTCTTTCGAGCTCAGGGCTTCGTCGAGGTCGACACCCCGTCGATCGCGCCCTGTCCTGGGCTCGATCTGCACCTCACTGCGTTTGCGGCGATCGACACCGCGAGCGACGCGGCGCTCGGTTACCTCGTGACATCGCCCGAGTACCACATGAAGCGGCTGTTGGTGGGCGGGGTGTCACGCTGCTTTCAGCTCGCTCGCTGCTTTCGGTCTGGCGAATCGGGGACGCGTCACGAGCCCGAGTTCACGATGCTCGAGTGGTATCGCGCATGGGCCACGCTCGACGACCTCGTGAGAGACACCGAGGCGCTCGTTCGCGCGGGGTGCGCGAGCTACGACGTCGCCAGACACGACGGCGGGACGGTGTCGCTCGAGCCTCCGTTCGAGCGCTTCACCGTGCGGGAGGCGTTCGCCCGGTGGGCGCCAGAGGTCACCGACCCGATCGCCCTCGCTGAGCGCGACGAGCACGAGTATTTTCGGCTCCTCGGCGAGCGCATCGAGCCCCAGCTCGGCCGCGAGCGACCTGCCTTTCTCACGCACTTCGCGGCGAGGCACGCGTCGCTCGCGAGGCTCGACCCCGAGGATCCCTCGGTGTGCCTTCGCGCGGAGCTCTACATCGACGGGCTCGAGCTCTCCAACGGCTTCGTCGAGCTCACCGACCCGCGCGAGCAGCGCCAGCGCTTCGAGCGCGACGTGCGAGACCGCGCCGCCCGCGGGCTTCCTGCGTACCCGATCGACGAGGATTTTCTCTCGGCGCTCGAAGAGGGGCTCCCGCCTGCGGTGGGCAACGCCATGGGACTCGACCGTCTCGTCGCGATCGCCCTCGCAACGCGGGATCTTCGAGAGGTCATCGCGTTCTCTCATCGCCGGTCGAACTCGTGACCTCCCTTCGGTGGCCCGCAACGACTCTCTGCTCACGACCGCGCATCGCCATTCGCATCGGCGCAGCGTCGGGAGCGCTCTTCACCGCGTCGTATCTGTGCAGCGCGTGCAGCGCTCAGCGCGTCATCGTCGAGCGCGCGCCGAGCGCGAGCCACCGTGCGCCGCGATCGCGCGACGCCTCGGTCACGTTCGATGCACCCGTCACCCACATGGACGCTGCGCCGAGCGAGGAGCCGCTAACAGAGGCCGGCCGAGCGAGCAACGACAGCGGAGCCCGCCGTGAGTGGCTCGACCCACCATCGTCTTTCGTCGAATTGATCGACGCGCGACGGCCCGTGTACTGGCGCATCGGCGACGGCCCAGGCGCGTCGTGTCGGCGATGGACGCCGACCGTCGACGAGTCGACGCACAGCGTCACGTTCGAGACCGTGATCCGGGTGCGATGCACGAACTACCGATTACGAATCGCGTCGAGGCCGACTGCGACGGCTGGGATCGATCTGATCGGATTCGGCGCAGCGATCAGCGGCGGAAGCGGCGGCTCTGGGTGGATGCGCACCGGAACGCAGTACACCAGGTCGATCGAGTGGCAGGGAGCGAACGAGGTGCGCATCGCGACGAGCGAGGGAGACTGGCACCTCACGCGCGAAGCGTGCGAGCGAGGGAGCACCAGCATGGCGACGGCGCCCGTGGTGCTCAATCGCGCGCCGCCAGACCGCGCGCTCTTTCTCCAGCTCATCGGCGTCACGTCGGTCGAGCAGCTTCGCTGGGTCTCGGGCGCGCACGACGACCGTGGAATCGACGATGATCTCGCGAGGAGGATCCGCCGCATCGTGCGCAACGGCGCCGAGCTCTGGGAGACAACGCCCGACCGCCGATCGTGCCGAGGCTGGCGCGTCGGGATCGAAGGCACACACATTCAACTCGAGCTCGCGTCGACGAGCCGCCCTCCGCGCGGGGGACCGACGGTTCACCTTCGCTTCAACGAAGAGTGCGGGACGATCGAAAACGAGGGCTGCGTGCTCATCGAAAACGGCGCGGTGACCCGCGTCCCCACGCGCGGCGCGACGTGGTTCGTTGACGACGCCGACGGCAGCTTCCTGCGAATCGGTCAACTGATGATGTTCTCGACGCGCATAGGCTGCCTGCGAAACCCTGATCGAAGGATCGGTCCGCTCATCACCGAGTGCTGAGCGCGCGCTCGGCGAACGCGCGAACAAGCGCGGTCGACTCGGTGTACGGGTCCGCGGACCGGTCGAACACTCGCCCCGCGGCCTCGTGCAACGCCGCGCCGAGCTCGGCGACCGCCCGCTCGACCAGCGTGCTGCGAAACACGTTGAGCAGCTCAGCCTCGACGCGCGCCCTTCGCCGAGCCTCGCCGAGCGGCGTATCGAAGAGAAACGCCCTGTGCTTCGCGATCGCGTCGGCGAGCGCGTCGATGCCCTGAGCTTTGCTCGCGACGGTCTTCACGATCGGCGGGAGCCACTCGTCCCCCGCGACCTCAGCGAGCGCCTCCATGTCCACCGTCTGCGGTCCGTGGTGCGGTCCCTTGCGAACCTTCGAGTGGTGCACCTCGTGGCCCATCGCGATCATCGCTTCGAGGTCGCGGACGGTGCTGTCGGCGCCGTCACGGTCGGCCTTGTTGACCGCAAACACGTCGGCGATCTCGAGGATGCCCGCTTTGATCGCTTGCACTTCGTCGCCCAGGCCCGGCGCCATGACCACGACCGTGCTGTGCGCGAGCCGCGCGATCTCGAGCTCGTCCTGACCCACCCCGACGGTCTCGACGATGATGACGTCGGCGCCCCATGCGTCGATCGCGCGCACGGTGTCCGCGGTGGAGCGCGATATTCCTCCGAGATTTCCCCGCGTCGCGAGCGAGCGAATGAAGACCCCCTCGTCGAGCGCGTGGCGCTGCATCCGAATTCGATCGCCGAGGATAGCCCCGCCCGAAAACGGAGAGGTCGGATCGACCGCGACGACCCCTACCTTCTTGCCTGCCCGACGATAATGGGCGACGAGCTGATCCGTGAGCGTGCTCTTTCCTGCCCCTGGATTTCCAGTGATTCCGATGATCGAGGCGCGACCGGTGTGCGGGTAGAGCTCGGTCAACGCGGAGAGATAACTTCCTGCGCGGTCATCGATACTTCGGAGAAGCCGAGCCAACGAGCGCGTGTCACCTTGCAGGATCTTCTCGACGAGCGGGTGCATCAGCGCGAGCGATACCGCGAGGACACCGCTCTGTGCCACTTGTTGGCGCTTCGATCTCGTACCGTGCGAACGATTGCGAAGGGAGCAGTAGCGAAGTAGGGTGCCGCCTTCGCGACACGCATCATGGCTCGAACGATCATCGTCGGGGACGTTCACGGCTGCGGAGACGAGCTGGGTGACCTCCTCGACGCGCTACGATACGCACAAGGTTCGGACACGCTCATCCTCGTGGGTGACCTCGTCGCGCGTGGACCCGACTCGGGCAACGCTGTGCGACGCGCACGCGACGCTGGAGCGCGAGCAGTGCGCGGCAACCACGACGAGAAGGTGTTGGTGTGGTGGCGCGCCGCGAGCTCTCACGGCAAGGGAGTCGCTGATCGAAAGATCAAGCTGAGCGACCGTCACAAGCTCGCCGTGACGCAGCTCGCTGACGAGGATTTTCGCTGGCTTGCGGCGCTTCCACTGCACCTTCACTTGCCCGAGCACCGCACGACGATCGTGCACGCCGGGGTCGACCCGCGCACGCCGATCGACCAGCAAGACCCCACGATGCTGATGAACATCCGCAGCATCGACGAGCACAGCCGTCCGACCCGCACCCTCGACGGGATCGCCTGGGCAAAGGTGTGGGGCGGACCCGAGCACATCGTGTTCGGGCACGACGCGCGGCGCGGGTTGCAGCTCGAGCCCAAGGCGACCGGGCTCGACACGGGCTGCTGCTACGGGCGCGAGCTCACGGCGCTGGTGCTCGACGCAAACGAGCCCGTCCCCGACGACGTCGCGACGCGCACCAAGCGGCTCTTCGCCGTCCCAGCGCGGGCGATCCACTGCCCGATGGGCGATGGAAACGGCCACGAATGAGCGACGGCACCACCACGATCCTGCTCGTTCGACACGCCGAAAGCGAAGCCAACGCGCAGCAGACCTTCGCGTCGCAGAGCGACTCGAAGCTCACCGAGCGCGGCCGACGGCAGACCGCGCGACTCGCGAGCGCGCTCGCAGCGGTGCGCATCGACCGCGTGTACAGCTCGGACCTCTCTCGTGCGCGGGATACGGTCTCTCCCCTCGCCCACAGCCGCGGACTCGAGGTCATCGAGCGAGAGGCGTTTCGCGAGCGGTCTGTCGGCGAGCTCACGGGGCTGTCATTCGACGACGCCAAGGCGCGCTATCCCGACGCGTGGCGCGTGCTCGCGACGCGAGACCCCGAAGCCAGACCGCCAGGCGGCGAGAGCCTCCGAGACGTTCAGGCGCGGGTCGGAGCGGCGCTCGACGCGCTTATCGACGAGCATCGCGGCGGGACGGTGCTGGTCGGCTCGCACGGCGGCGCGATCGTCGTCATGGTCCGATTCCTCCTGGGCGTGAGGGACCTCGACGTTCGTATGGGCTTTTCTGTGGCGAATGCCAGCGTGACCCGCGTCGACCTGACCGCGAGCTCCGGGGCGATCACCCCGCGGCTCGTGTACGCCAACCGCGTCGCGCCCCTCGAGGGCGAGCCGCACTTCGATTGAGCCCCGAGAGCGCAATTCATCGCCGCGCAGTTTTCGGGAACAACCAGAAGTGATAGGGGTTTGCGCGATCGATGGACTTCGAACTCGAAGAGCTCGCGGGCGCTAGCTGCGTTCACAGCGGCAAAAAAATCCTGGTCGCGACCGATGCGACCCACTGTACGAAGTGCGGGCGCGCCGTGCTCCAGAAGCACAAGGACGAGCACGAGTCGAAGTGCAGCGGCGCAGGCGCGATCAAGCGCGTCGCGCACGACTACGACGAAGAGCCGCCCGTCGAGTGGACCACGAAGGTCATCGGCTTCGTCGCGACCGGCGTGTTCGTGGCGGCGCTCGGAGGGGGCCTGATGATGGCCTCTCCCGAGCAGCCTCCGGGCGAGCTGGCCAAGCCGATGCCGACGAAGAAGCTCGGCGCGGGCTTCGGGCTCATGGCGCTCGGCGCGGTCGTAGGCGTCGCTGGCTTCAGCAGCGAACGCAAGAAGCAGCTCGCGAAGAAGTAAGCGCGATGAGCGATCGACGAGCGTTCGCGACGATCTTCGACTTCAACGGCGTCTTGGTCGACGACGAAGAGCTTCATCGAGAGGGCTTCAACCACGCGTTGAAGCCGCACGAGATCGAGATCGACCGAGAGGCGTACGAGGCGAAGTACCTCGGCTTCGACGATCGCGGGGCGTTCGACGCGATGCTCTCGGATTTTGGTCAGCCTCGCACCCGCGCGATCGTCGACGGCCTCATCGCGGTGAAGGCGCGCTTCTACGAGGCGCGCGCGCGATCCGGAGCGCTGAAGATCTTCGACAAGGCGCGGGACGCGCTCGCCCTCGCGGCGTCGATGGGGCCCGTCGCGATCGTGTCCGGCGCGCTGCGGGCGGAGATCACGCTCGCGCTCGAGCTGATGGCCTCCACGGACGAGGTCGGCTTCATCTGCGCGGCCGAGGACGTGGCGAAGTGCAAGCCCGATCCCGAGGGATATTTCTCGGCGATCGACTGGCTCTTCAACGTGCATCCGACCGTCGCCCTCGCGGACGCGGTGGTGATCGAGGACTCGCTCGCTGGCATCGAGTCCGCCAAAGCCGCATCGCTCCCTGTGTGGGCCGTGGCGCACTCGTACGAACGCGCGGTGCTCGAGCGCTCGAGGACGGATCGCACGTTCGAGACGCTGGCGGACGTGTTGGACGCGCTGCGGGCGCGGGGATAGCGATCAGGTCGCGCTCAAGAGCGGGTCGCCGAAGACCTCGCTGCCGACGAGCGGGCGCTTTCGTTGCGTGAGCACTTCGCAGCCGTCTCGCGTCACCAGGATGGTGTGCTCGAACTGCGCGCTCAGCCGTCGATCGCGGGTATAGACCGTCCACTTGTCTTGCTTGTCGACGTCGCACTCGAAGGTGCCGAGGTTGATCATCGGCTCGATGGTGAAGATCATCCCGGCCTTCATCCGCGCGCCTTTGTTGCGCTCGCCGTAGTGCGGGACCTGCGGATCGGTGTGGAATTTTCTTCCGATTCCGTGGCCGACGTAGTCGCGGACGACCGAGCAGCCCTGACCCTCGGCGTACTCCTGGATCGCCGCGCCGATGTCGCCGATGCGAGCTCCATCACGGACCTCGGCGATCGCGAGCTCGAGGGACTTTCTCGCGACCTCCACGACGTGTCGCGCTTCTTTCGAGGGCTCGCCGATGAAGAACGTCGCGCTCGTGTCGCCGTGCCACCCGTCGCGCGCCGGATACTGCGTCGTCACGTCGACGTTGATGATGTCGCCGGGCTTGAGCCGACGCGTCGGTGACGGAATCCCGTGACACACGACCTCGTTCACGCTCGTGCAAACGCTCTTCGGAAAGCCGTGATAGTTCAACGGCGAGGGGTAGGCTCCGCGACGAATCGTGTCGTCGTGGACGAGCTGGTTGATCTCGTCAGTGGTCATCCCGACGCGAAGTTTTTCTCCGACCAGCAGGAGCGTTTCGGCCGCCATCTGGCACGCCACACGCATTGCTTCGATCTCTTTGGGGGACTTGATCTCGACGCCGCTCACGAACTGTCTCCGTGCGCCTGGCGCGCTCGAGCGCCGGACGACTCAGGGGAAGGTAGCTTGTTTCTTGTCGCTCGGTGGAAGGCGAGTGCGAGCTTGGTGTAGGGTGCCGCCGCGATGAAGGCGGTAGTCGTTCAGTTTCCTGGGAGCAACGCGGACTGGGATGCGATGCGCGCGCTGAGGGACGTGGTGAACATCCCGACAGAGTTCGTGTTTCACAAGAGCGCGACGTTGCCCGCGGGCACGGACCTGGTCGTTTTGCCCGGAGGGTTCGCGCACGGCGATTACCTGCGCTGCGGCGCGATCGCCCGGTTTTCGCCCATCATGGCGGACGTGCGTCGGCACGCAGAGAAGGGCGGCTTTCTGCTTGGAATCTGCAATGGATTCCAGGTGTTGACCGAGGCAGGGCTGTTGCCCGGCGCCCTCACCCGCAACGCGCACCTGCGCTTCGAGTGTCGCGATGTGCGGGTGCGGGTCGAGAGCGAGGGCGCGTTTACCGCGGGTCTGCTCGGCGACGAGCTGCGCATTCCGATCGCGCACGCAGAGGGCCGCTATCAGGCGGACGAAGCGACGATCGCCGCGCTCGAGAAGGACCGTCGCGTCGCGTTTCGCTATGTGGGCGACAACCCCAACGGGTCTCGCAACGACATCGCCGGCGTGTACGGCGGCCCCAAGCGCAACGTCCTCGGGCTCATGCCGCACCCCGAGCGCGCTTGCGAGCCAGCCCTCGGCTCGGCGGACGGCAAGAAAATCCTCGCTGCAATCACCCGCGCGACGCTCGCGCGCTGAAGGAGTCTGTGAGCGTGATGAGTGAACCAGTCGTCGACGCAGCGCTCGCGCGCGAGCACGGCCTGTCCAACGAAGAGTACGACCGCGCGTGCAGCGCGCTCGGTCGCACGCCGTCCTTTACGGAGCTCGGCGTGTTCTCGGTCATGTGGTCCGAGCACTGCTCGTACAAGAGCTCGCGCGTCCACCTCTCGCGCCTGCCGACAAAGGGCAAGCGCGTCATTCAGGGGCCCGGTGAAAACGCTGGCGTCGTCGATATCGGCGACGGATGGACAGCGGTCTTCAAGATGGAGTCGCACAACCACCCGAGCTACATCGAGCCGTTTCAAGGCGCGGCGACGGGCGTGGGCGGCATCTTGCGCGACGTGTTCACGATGGGGGCGCGGCCCGTCGCGCTCATGAACTCGCTGCGCTTCGGAGCGCCCGATCACCCCAAGACGCGCGGGTTGATGACCGGCGTGGTCGCGGGCATCGCGGGCTACGGCAACGCGATCGGCGTCCCGACGGTCGCCGGTGATGTGCAGTTCGACAGCGCGTACAACGGAAACATCCTCGTCAACGCGTTTGCGCTGGGCGTCGCCAGGAAGGACAAGCTCTTCTTCGGCCGAGCAGCAGGCGTCGGAAACGCGATCTTGTACGTGGGCGCTCGAACGGGTCGTGACGGGATTCACGGCGCGACGATGGCCAGCGCGGAGTTCGACGAGGAGAGCGAGGCCAAGCGACCGACCGTGCAGGTCGGCGATCCTTTTATGGAGAAGCTCCTGCTCGAAGCGTGCCTCGAGATCTTCAACGCCGACGTGCTCGAAGGCGTTCAGGACATGGGCGCCGCAGGGCTCACCTCGAGCACCGTCGAGATGGCCGGCCGCGCAGGGACGGGCGTCGAGCTCGATTTGGACCTCGTCCCGCGACGCGCGAAGAAGCTGCTTCCGTACGAGATTTTGCTGAGCGAATCGCAAGAGCGAATGGTGATGGTCGCTCGTCCAGGCATGGAGGACCGCGTCCTCGAGATCTGCAAGAAGTGGGACCTCGACGCGTGCGTCATCGGCCGCGTGACGGACACCGGGCGCTGGGTGGTCAAGGCCACCCCGGGCTACGATCCGCTCGGCGGCGAGCCGCAACCTTCGGAAGACCAGAAGAAGGTCTTCGTCGACATCCCCGTCCCCGTGCTCACTGATGACGCGCCGAAGTACGAGCGGCCGTGCGTCGAAGACCCACGAAAACAAGAGCGCTTCGCGTTCGACGCGGGGTCGCTTCCCTTCGACGCCAAGAGCGATCTGCTGGCGATCCTGTCGTCGCCGAACGTCGGCTCGCGCGCGTGGGTGTACCGCCAGTACGACCACATCGTTCGCGTCGGAACCGCGGTGCGTCCGGGCGCCGCGGACGCCGCGGTGATCCGTGTGTTCTGCGACGACTCGATGAACGGAACGACGCCGATGCCGCGCGAGAAGTGGCTCGCCGTAAAGAGCGACTGCAACGGTCGGTTCTGCGAGCTCGATCCCAAGACGGGCGCGCAGATGGCGGTCGCCGAGGTGTGCCGCAACCTGGCGTGCGTCGGCGCCGAGGCGATCGGACTGACCGATTGCCTGAATTTCGGCAGCGCGCAGCGGCCAGAGATCATGGCGCAGTTTCGCGACGCGATCGACGGGATGCGCGACGCGTGCGTGGCGCTCGACGTTCCGATCGTGTCGGGCAACGTGTCGCTCTACAACGAGACCGAGGGGCCCGACGGTCCTCAGGCGATTCTTCCGACGCCGATGCTCGGCGCCGTGGGCCTGATCGAGAAGCCCAACGACGTGGTCACCATGGGCTTCAAGCGCTCGGGCGACGTCGTAGCGCTCTTGGGACCGGTCGGCGAAGGAGCGCTCGGCGGAAGCGAGTTCGTCTGGACGAAGACCGGCAAGATTCAGGGCAAGCCCCCGACGATCGACCTGGCGATGGAGGCGCGACTGCAGAAGCTGCTCGTGAGCCTCGCGCGTCGCGGACTGCTCTCGAGCGCGCACGACTGCGCGGAGGGCGGCATCGGCGTAGCGCTCGCGGAGTGCGCGATCGCCACGAACATGGGCGCGGCCGTGAGCATCCCCAACGGGACGAGCTCGGCGGCGGCGCTCTTCGGCGAAGACCCGACGCGCGTGATCGTGAGCTTTCTTCCGCAGCAAGAAGAGCTCGTGCGACGGGCGGCGAGCGAAGCGGCCGTTCCGCTCCTCGTGCTGGGAAAGACCGGCGGCGACGCGCTCGACATCGAGGGCGGCCCGTCGTGGACGGTCTTCGAGCTCGCGACCGCGCACGCGAAAGCGCTCCAACCAGTGGTCGGCTGAGGATCGAAGCACTATGACCTCGGCGCACGTTTCACCATGAATCCTCAGGACAAACAGGTCTCGGCCTCGCTCGGCGTGTGGCTCGTCTTGCTCTCGGGCGCGCTGGCGATCCCCGTCGGGCTCGTCGGCTTTCGCTGGCTCGACCGCGCCAACACCAGTCGCATCGGATTCAGCCAGCGCGTCTCGGTCGACGGCGTGACGGTCGAGCGCGGCTGCACCGAGCGCTCGTTGGTCGAGCACTTCGGCCAGCGCTCGGTGCGCACCTACGACGACGCGCTCGTCGTGCAAATCCCCGCGTTGCAGTACGGCATCACGCCCGAGCGCATCAACCTCGCGATCCACGGATCCCAGGGTGGCACGCAGGGACGAGCCAGCGTCTTTCAGGTCGACACCGCGTTCTACAAAGAGCGCGCCGTGGCCGCGCGATACGACGAGGTGATCGCCTCAGCGATGTCCGAGGCGATCGACGTGATCACCCGCGGCTGCGCGCAAAACGACGAGCAGCGCGTGCGAGCCTCGCGCTGGAGCGCGCAGTGCACCGCGGGGCCCGGCTTCACCCGGACGTGTCCCACGCTGCGCGCGGGCATGACCATCAGCGCGGACCTCCGGCTCCCCGTTCGTCGAAACTGACCCATGAAGGACCCGACGCACTGGCTCTATCGCTTCACGGCGCGCGAGTGGATCAAGGTCGCGTTGCAAGAGGTCGAGCGCGCAGAGGGCGCCTACGCGTCCCGCGATCGAAAGGGCGGCATGGCCACCTGTCGGCGCGCAGCGGGCATGGCGATCAACGGCGCGATGGTCGCCGGAGCGCTCGCCGAAGCGCGCTATGGACGGTCGTACATGGACCACGTCGTGGCGCTCGCGCACGACGAGACGGCTCCCGAGGCCGTGCGAGAAGCTGCGAAATTGCTCGCGGATACGCCGCTGCCGGGCACCGAGCTGATCCTCCTGCGCACGAACAACACCGATCAGAAGTTCGTCGAAGCGACCAAAGACGTCCTGGCTCACAGCTACGCGCTGGTGCTCAAGAGCGAGCCCGAGTGAGCTGACGATCGCGCCGCGATCGTGCCGCGCTCGCTGCGTCTGTTTCGTATACTGGCGGGTGGTGCAAGACGAGCTCGATGACGAGGCGCTGCTTCGATCGGTGCTGCGCCCCGCACGGGCGCGACTGGCAGAGGCGCGAGCGGCGATCGCCGAGATCACCGATCCCCAGGAGGCGTGGGAGACGCTCGGAGCGCGTGGAATTCTCCCGGCAGATTGGTGCGAGAGCGACGATCGACGGTTTCAAGCAGGGCCGCCCGTGCTCGAAGAGCCGATCGGAATGGTCCGCAGCGACTACGAAGCCGGCGCGCAGGTGTTGGTCTGGCGGCTCGACGAAGCCGCCCGCTATCGGCTATCGAGCAGAGGGGGACTCTTGCGGGATCTTCGCGCTGCAGAGCCATTACGCGCAGGAGATTTCGTCGTGCGCTGCGGGCGATTCGACGTGCGACCCGCCGAGCGTCCGCCGTGGAGCGCGTTTCCACCGTCGCTCGACGCAGTGCTGGCTTTTGCCTCCGACGTGACCCACGCCGCGGCAGCAGAGACCCTGGCTCGCGAGCACTTCGGAGACTCGAGCTATGTCATCCATTGGCGCGCCGTCGGCGACGACGAGCTCGTCGGGATTCGCGAAGACGCGCTCGGGATCGCTCGAAGCAAGGCGACGCCGCGCGAGCTCCGCGCGGTGCTCGAGCTCGGTTATTTCGTCAGCGGCCTGGACGATCAGGGAGCCATCGAGCTGCTGTGCCCAGAGAGCGTCGACGAGCCGTGAGCGCACGCGGCACCCTCACCCTCGTCGGTCGAGGGTCAATAGCAGCAGTGCCTTCCGCCGCCCGAGATCTGGATGCAGCGACGTCCCGACGAGCAGTCTCCGCTGTTGTTGCACGATGCCGTGAGCACGCAGCAGTTCTGCCGTCGATTCGTGCACACATACGAGCTGTTGCAGCGCAGGCCGCACGCACACAATCCCGTGCGCTGATTGACCGCCGACTCGCAGCCGTTGCTGTGGACGCCGTCGCAGTTGGCCCAATCGCCAGCGCACGACAGCACGCGGCAGGCGCTGGCCGTGCAGGACGTGCTCCCGACGTGAGCGAGCGATGCGCAATTGTTGCCACAACGGCCGCAGTGCGCGGTCGACCGCGTCACGTCGACGCACGCGCCGTTGCACAGACGAAGGCCGCCTGCGCAGCTCGGGGCATCCGTGGAAGCGTCGGGCGCTGCGTCGACGAGAGGCGCGCGCTCTTCGAAGCTGCCGTCGAGCTGTCCTGCTGGCTGCTCGCGCGAGATGCACTCGCCGCGATCGCAGGTGAGTCCTCGTTCGTCGCAGAGCACGCTGACCGTGCAGCGCTCATCGCTGACGGTCTCGCAGCCCGAGGCAGACGTGAGGCAGCGCGTCGACAAGAACACCCTCAGCTTGTTCGAGACGTTGGGAACGAACCGCGTCTGAGCGTTGTAGACGAGCGTTTGCGTGAGGCCGCCGCGCACCAACGTCCCTTCGATGCGAATCGCAACGGGTCCATCGCGAGTCGCCCCCGCGCGAGGGACGAGCGTGAAGCTGCCAGCGAACGTCGACGATGCCTGGAGCGGCAACGTTCGAACGAAGCCTGCATCGTCGCGAGCCGACGCTTCGTCCTCGTTGGCCCACACTGCCACCGTCAACGTCGAGTCGAGCGGAGCGTCGGTGCCGAGCAGCACCTCGATCGAAGTTGCTGGAGCGATGCACGACATGGCTCCGACGCACAGCAAGACGGTCGAGTGATGCGCGCGCAACGGCTCGTTTTACCGCACGTCGCTCCGCTGCCTCAACTTGTGATCTGACTGGGTTTTCTCCCATCGAAGCGCAGGTGGGAGGTTTTGGTCCCCGCCTCGGCAGCCGACTCGAACGTCGACTGAACGCAAGAACTCTGGAAATTTGCGCACAACTCTTCTCCTCAGTCGCGAGCCTCAGGTCGGCCAACGGACGACGACTACTGGTGCGTCAGCGGCACACATCCTGCGTAGCAACTCGATCGTGCGATTTCGGGCGCTTGCATTGGTTCTCCTCACGCATTGCGCAGAGGACGTCGGCGGACTGGATCGTGATGGCGGTGGACGCGTGGACGCGCGCGGCGTCGATGGCAGCGTCGGCGCCGAGCTCGACGGAGGCCGCGCAGACGGCAGCACGATCAACCCCGACGCAGCGTGCGCGGCGCAGGACTTCCCATCGACGCGAGCGCCATCATCGCTGTTGCTGCTCGTCGATCGATCCAACTCGATGAACGACCCGACTGCGGCCGGCGTGTCGCGGTGGGTCGCGGCGCAACGCGCGCTCACACGCTTGATCATGCGGTTGCCGACAGACACGCGGGTCGGGCTGATGTTCTTTCCGACGGACCTGACGAGCGTCCCGTCGAGCGGCGACAGCGAGGCCAACTACAATCGCGCGTCGATTCCGCTCGCGCCGTTGTCGATGAATCGCGCGCAGCTGCTCAGCACGATCGCGATGACTCCCGCCACCGGTCGCACGCCCATGGCCTGCGCGATGCCGGGCGCGATCGCGCAGCTCAGGATGCTCTCGGGGCTCGCCACGCAAGCGCGCGACATCGTGTTGATCACCGATGGACTCCCGACCTTCGACTGCACCGGTCGCGGTCGCTGCGACCCGATGGACATGGCCTGCCTGGCCGAGGTCGAGCGCCTCGCGACCGCGTCGGTCCTGCGCTCGGTACGATCGGGCGTGACGGGCGCTCCGGCAGTTCGAACCTTCGTCATCGGGACACCGGACGCGTCCAACGCGTTCTTGTCTTCGCTCGCGAACGCAGCGGGAACGCAGCGAACCGCTGGCTGCGGAGCCACCGACTGCCACTACTCGATCGCGGATGCGAACTTCGAACGCGACCTCGATGCAGCGCTCGACGCGGTCCGTGGTCGCACCGCGACCTGCGAGTACGCGCTCGACGCGATCGACCCTCGCACGGCCGACCCGGCGCTGATCAACGTTCGAGTCACGACTCCGACCGGCGATGTCCGAGTCGTTCCCCGCGATGCGATGCGCCGCGACGGCTGGGACTACAGCAGCGGAATGCGATCGATTATCTTTTACGGCCCCGTCTGCGACCAGCTCCGCGCCGCGGAGCCAGGCGCGGCTCGCGTTCAAATCCTCTACGGCTGTCCCACCATCATCCCAGGTTGAAGCATGAGCAACACACGAACCATCGCTGCAGTGTTTGTGCTTTGCGCCGCGAGCTGCGCGCCCGTCGACGAAGCCACCGACGCGACGCCGACCGCTGATCGTTCAGCGGACGCTGCGCAAGCGCCAGACTCCATCGAGCCGATGATCGACTCGGGCAGCGTCGTTGATTCGACCGTCGAGGACTCCGGGGTCGAAATGGACGTCGCGACGCCGCCGCTCGACGTCCCCTCACCTCGCGATGTTGCTCGCGACAGCGTGACCGTGGCGGACGTTGTGGTCGCCGATCGCCCGACCGCGCGACCGAGCGGCATTCCGTCGTGGGTGGTGTTCACTCCCGCCGGTGGGGGTGTCGTCGGACCGATCGGCGCTGCGCCTGCGACGTCGGCCCCTCGAACGACGCGCGAAGAGCGCATCTCGAGCACGATCGTGCTGAGGACTCCAGGCGTCTACGACTTCGCAAACGTGATGCATCGCTGGAGCGGGACGGGGCGCTGCATCCAGCTCGAGAACCAGCCGCCGATCCTGCACATCGCCGGCAGCAACATCACGGTCCGCAACTTCGCGTACATCAACGCGCCCGACGGCATCCACATCGGCGCGGCTGTCAACGCGGGACAGGGCTACAACAGCCAGGCGCGGATCGAGAACATCGTGCTCGACAACGTCTCGGGCTACGCCTGCGAAGACGCGCTCACCACGCAGCACAACACGTGGAACATCAGCATCATCAACTCGTGGTTTCACGGCAATCCCACGGTGTCCGAGCGCGACAAGCTGTTGCAGCTCAATTTCGCGAACAATATTCGGATCGCCGCGACGACCTTCGTCAACAGCCCGCGATGTGTGCGCTTCAAGGGAGGCGCGCGGATCACGATCGAGCGCTCTGTCTTCGACGCTTGTGAAGACGCCGTGCGCGGCGACACGTTCGACGTGCTGGGGCTGATCCCGACGACGGCGAGCGAAGTGACGTCGAGACAGAGCGTGTATCGCAACTACAACCGCGCGTTCAGCGCGATCGGGATGGTCACGATCTACTCGGAGCGAGACGAGCTCACCCGCGGTCCGCGCGAACTCGAAGAGCGGGGCGGGCGGGTGATTTATCGCTGAGGGCGTTGCGAGCGCGACCCGCGTCTGGACTATCGAGCGTCGGGAGCGCCAGCGTCGGCTGCGGCGGCGCTCGGTCGGGGCGCGCCAGACACACGAAAATCGCGGGCGGATTGAGCTTCGCCCTGATCGCGAACGCGCACGGTCACGCGCCCGGTGAGCGCGCCCTCGGGCACCTGCGCGACGATCTGCCGGGGCGTAACGACGCTCACGGTGGCTTGCGTCGTTCCGACGAGCACGGTGACAGCCGAGGCGTCGACGCCGAAGTTGTTGCCGTTGATCGTGAGACGGCCGCCCACCGCGCCTTGCGCTGGCGCGATGGCGTTGACCACCGGCGGAACCGTGATGCGAAACGGCGAGGCCGCGCGCTGGCGCCCTTCGGTCTGGATCACGACGTCGCCCGAGGTCCCGTTGCGCGGAACGGTGAACTCGATCGCCGTCGTGCTCACGGAGTTCGGGCGAATCACCTGTCCGTTGAGCGTGAGGTTGACCCGACGCACGTCGCTCTCGAAGCCTTCGCCGCGGATGGTCACGCGCGTTCCGACCGGCGCTGCGGCCGGTTCGAGCGCGGTGATTCGCGACGGAACGAGGACGATCCAGTCCATCGGCGCGCGCCCAGTGCCCTGCAATCGCGCGACGATCGAGAAGCGCGCGGGGCCTGGCTGCAAACCCTGGTTGGGCACGGTGACGACGATCGCTTCGCGCGTGACGCTCTCGACCGGGAGCTCCACGTCGTTGAGGCGCACCTGCACGAGCGCGCGATCCGCGGGAAAATTCTGGCCGCGGAGGGTCACTCGCGTCCCGAGGATGCCCGCAGGCGGCTCGAGCGAGGTGATCCTCGGCCGCAGCGTCACCATGAACGGCTGACGCCCTCGCGCCTCGCCGTTGCCCGCGACGGTGACCGTAAACTGCCCAGAGCGAGCGTTTTCGGGGACCTCGACGACGATCTCGCGACCGCCCACGCTCACGACGCGCGCGGGAACCTGTCCGAGCCGCACGGTGTTCTCGGCGAGGTTCGGCGAGAAGCCCGTTCCCTGGATGGACACTCGATCGCCGACATCCCCGGCCGGAGGAGAGAATCCTGCGACGGACACCGCCTCGAGCACGCGAAAATCCGTGGGTGAATCTACGGGGCCGATGCCGCCCGCCGAGAGATGCCAGCGCCCCGATCCCGCGCCGCGAGGGACCTCGACCACCGCCGTGTCCGGGGTCACCGAAATGACGCGTGCGACTGTTTCGCCCAACAGGACGCGAAGGGAAGAAGGGTCGCTTCCGAAGCGCTCTCCGCGAAACGTGATGCGCGCTCCGGGAGCGCCCTGGACCGGCTCGACCGCGGCGATCACTGGCGCGGGCGCGACGCGAAGGGACGCGCCGGTCTCGAAGCGCCCTGCTCCGGGAACGATCACTTGAATCGTTCCGCCCTGCGTCTGATCGCGCGGGACCTCGAACTCGATCTCCGTCGGGCTCGCGCGAAGGACGCGAACGGGCCGGGTGCCGATGGTCACTCGATTGGCCTGCACGTCGGCGCCGAAGCCCGTTCCACGAAGGATGACGCGTTGGCCAGGGGCCGCGGCGGTCGGCGTAAACTCGCGGATTCCAACGCGATCCGTGACGGTGAGCGCGGCGGTCTGCGCTTCGCCGCCAGATGTCCGCACGGTGACGGGCCCCGTTCGCGCGCCATCGGGGACGATGACCCGCAGCGTTGTGGGCTCTGCGCTTCGAACGATCATCGGCAGCGCGCCGATTCGAACGTTGTTGTCGGTCGGCCGCGCGCCGAAGTTGTCGCCGCGGATCACGACCTCGCTGCCGGGCGCGGCGCTGGTGGGCTCGATCGCGGTCACCCGAGGCGCCGGAGCGGCTTCAGAGATGCGAAAGACCTCGCTCTCGACCTCGTCGGTCCCGTGCCTCACCACGAAGCGTCCTGGCTGAGCGCCCTGCGGAACGACCACCACGATGCGCTCGGGTCGACGCTCTGCGGGCTCGACGGGGCGATCGTTGAAGAGCACTTGAGCCGTCGAGCGAAAATTGCGGCCCGTAATGGTCACGCGCGTCCCGGGCGGCCCGGAGGTCGGCGAGATGCTCTCGATCATCGCGCGCGCCTGAGCGGCGGCGACGGACGGAGCCAGGCTCACGGCCGCGCTCGCGGACACCGACAGCGTCGCGAGCAGCACAGAAATCCTCGAACTGGTGCGCAGGGTCATCGCGCTGTGGGTGGTAGTCCGATCCTCGGGTTTCTTGCAAGAAAGGGCCTGCGTGGCCCCTCGGGTCGCCGGGTGGCTGTAAGTGCTGCCAGGGGACGGGCGTTCATGGGTCGTGCGAACGGTGTGCATCAACGCCTTGGACGAAAGGACGAGCGAGTTCTTCGCGAACTTCGTCGAACTTCCGTATCTTGCCGCGCGCAGAGTCGAGGCCGCGCTCGCTCTGCCGTGGACCATCGCGATGACTGAGCGACCCGAGAGTGCCGAGGAGCGAGCGCTCGTCGAAGCTGCGCAACGCGGCGACGGCGCGTCTCTCCGCACGCTCATCGAGCGCTTCGCGCGGCCCCTGTACAGCGCGGTGATCCTTCCGCGTGTGGGCAACGCGGCGGACGCGGACGAGGTCCTGCGCGACACGCTGTCGCGCGCGGTCGAGCGGCTCGAGAGCTTCCGTTGGACCGGCTCGGGCTTCTATCCCTGGCTGCGACAGATCGCGATCAACTTGGTGATCGACCGAGCCAGGACACGGCAGCGGCGCGGAAAGCTCGAGCAGAAGCTCGAGTCGCACACGAACACTGTCGCCCCGATGCACCACGCGGGCGCGGACGAGGCGCTGATCGAGCGGCAAGAGCGGGACGTCGCTCGCGCGCAGCTCGAGAGTGCGCTCGCGACGCTCAACGAACGATACCGACGCGCGGTCGAGCTCCGAGTGCTCGAAGAGCGCTCCCGCGAAGAGTGCGCGGAGGCCATGGGCGTGACGGTTGGCAACTTCGACGTCATCTTGCATAGAGCGCTCGCAGCGCTTCGAAAGGCGTACGGTGTCACATGAGCGGCCCGAACGACTGGAACCCCGACGACGGTCCCCCTCCCACGGAAGAAGAGCTTCGCGACGCGAGCGCGCTCGCGGACGCGCTCAGTGTTGCCGTGGGTCCAACGCGCCCCGAAGGCGCGAAGGCCGAGCCCGCCCCGAAGGCGCCGGTGTCGCTCGACAACATCGCCCTCGTCGAGACGGCGATGCGCGCGCACGCAACGGCGCACCCGCCCGAGCGTTTGCAGGTCGATCGCGCGGTGAAATCCGCGGTGGATCACGCGGTCTCGAGCCGCGCTCGAGGCGCAATCACGTCGCGCTGGTACGTGCGGCTGACAGCGGTCGCCGCGGCGCTCGTCGTCGGTGTCACTGGCGCGCGAGCGCTGTCGCCGAAGGCCACGCGGTCGATCAACGTGACGCCCATCAGCCGAAGCACGGACGACGTGTTTTCGCGTGCGATCGAGAACGACCCTGGCTCGGACCCGATCAGCCGCATCGACGACGTTCGGATGCGTTCGTTTCGGGCGAACGTCTTTGCGCGCGGAGGGAGGACTCGATGAGCGTCCGCCGTACGATCCTGCGCTTTGCGTCGATCGTGGCGCTCGGCGGCGCGCTCGGATTGTCGACGGTCCAATCTGGCTGCGGCACACCGGCATCGGACTCGGGACCGTCGCTCGACGAGGCCACGATGGCGCTCATTTCTGCGGCGAGAGCGCTGCACCACGAGGCAGACGTGCTCGAGTCGAGCGGTGACATCGCGGGCGCGCAGCGCGCCGTTCAACGCGTCCTGGGCTTGCGCGCGCCGAACGCGGTGCGCGAGAGCGAGGACATTCGCTCGGACGCCTTCGGTCGCGTGGCAGAGCTCGCGCTGCGATTGAACGATCCGCAGACCGCGCTCGATCGAGCGGACGAGGGGCTGCGCGAGGCGCGGCGCGACAACGTGCTGAAGGCGCGGCTCCTGCTCGTACGCGGGCGCGCTCTGCGGGGACTCGGCGATCAGGCGCAGTCGCGCGGCGACACGACTACCGCCGCGAGCCGCAGGCGCGAAGCGATCGACGCCCTCGAGCAGTCGATCCACATGAACGAGCGCGTGCTCGAAGCGGCGCTCGACGGAGGCGTTCGATGAAGTACACGCGTTCGACTGCACGAGCTTCGGTCGCGTTGGCGACGGTGATCGCCGTGCTCGGGGGCTGCTCGGTGTGCACAGGCTGCGGCTCAGCGAGCTCCGAATCCGCTGCGCAGCGTTCGAGCACGTCGTCTGGCGGAGCGTCGACGAGCGTCGACGCGACGAGCGAAACCACGACGAGGAGCGTCACTGGCACCGACAGCGCGCCATCCGTCTCATCGGGCACCGCGAGCGGAAGCCCGGCGAGACCGGAAACAACGACTCGCACCGACGCGACGACCGCGGGCGGCGTGGCGCAGCCGATGCTCTCGCGCGACGATCAAATCGCGCAGTGGTCCGAGCGTCTCGCTGCGGCGGAGCTGCAATTCCAGGCATCTCCAGGCGTTTGCCGCGACGTGTGCCGGGCGACCCAATCGATCTGCGTCGCGTCGAGAGAGCTCTGCGCGCTCACCGGCGACCGTGCTGGCGCGCCTCCGACTGATCCGCGCTGCGCCCGAGCGCGCTCCTCGTGCGATCGCGCGACGCGTCAGCGCGACGAGTCCTGTCAGTCTTGCCCCACGGAGTAGCCTGACAGCGCGGCGGCGTCCGGCGTGCTAGCGTTTACGCTGTGAAGCGACTGTTGGCGTTGTGGATCGGCGTGCTCGTTTCGTGGTGGTCGGCGATCGCCGCCGCGCAATCGACAGGAGGCGCTGGATCACCGTGGCTCGCGCCGAGACGGCCTGATGGGACCACGTACGCGCCTGCGGTTGAACCGACGGCGACGCGCGACGCGGGTGCCGCAGCGACCGACGCCGCGAGCCCAGCCGCGACACCCCCGCTGACGCAACCTCCGCCGGTGCCGTCGAACGAACAGCCGACGCCGTCGAACAGCGCTGCCACGACAGCCTCCGCGCCAACGCCGAGCACCACGACGGGCCCAGCCACCGGAAGCGCAGCGCCAGCGCAACCGACGAGCGCGGTGACCGCGGCGCCCGTCCAGGGCGTGCCAGGGGCGGGAGTCAACGGAGCAGCGTCTGGCTCCACGACGCCCGCGCCGCGCCGAGTGTCGCTGGCGCGCGCGCGGATGCGGCTGCTCGACGCGAGCTACGCTGGGTTGGCGTCGCGAAGCGGCGGGCAGCGGGTCTTGGACGGGATCGTGTCGATCGGCGCGGGCGGCGTGATCTTCGCGACTTCCTGGCTGATTCCACGCACGATGTCCGCGGGAGTAACGACAGACTTGCACCCGTGGTTGTGGGCTACTTCGGGGTACCTGGCTCTGCAAGGAATCGTGAACCTCGCCTGGGCTCCCGCGCGTGAACGCCTGTCTCGACAGTACAGCGAGATGCCAACGCAGACCGCCGCTCAGCGACGGGAGCGAATGCGCTTCGGCGAGCGCGCCCTCGACGAGATGGCCGCGGACGGACACCGTCGGCGGATCCTCGGCGGCATCGCCAACATCGCGGCGACGACGGGGCTGGTGCTCATTCCGTACGCGCCCGCGATCTTCAACGGGACGCCGCAGCAGCTCGGGCTCACCGACGCCGTGGTCATGGCGTACGGCGGCGTGTCCGTGCTCTTCAGCGTGATCCAGATGTTTTCGCAGAGCGAAGAAGAGCGGCTGCGCAACGCGTACTACCAGCAGGTCGAGCTCATCCGCGCAGAGCGCGCGCGCAACCCCTGATCGAAGCCAACGCGCCGCCTGCGCGGCGAGGCTCTAGCGCGCCATCGCCAGGTATCCGACGTCGATCGCCCCGCCCACGATCGCGCGGGCCGACGCGTCGCCGGACACAACGACCCTCGTGCCGGACATGCTCGGCACGGGAGACATGGCGTCGGTCGCGTCGAAGAGTTGAATTTGTGTGACGCCCTCGGGCAGCTCGACCATCGCGGTAAACGCGCCGCTGGCGTCAGCGGTCACGACGCGAGTGAAGCTCACCACATCGAGCCTCGAGCCCTGAACGCGCACGCGCATGCCCGCCCTCGCCGTCCCACGGACCGCGTACGTCGAGCTGCGCACGATCGGGGGAAGCATCGAGAAGTCGAAGCGCGGCCCGTCCAAGCGCATCGCGCCGGTCACGTTCGCGCCCGCAGCAGCCGCGTCGATTCGGACCCGCCCTCCCCCACCCGCGCCGCCCGTCGCGCCGCCAGCGGTGCCGCCAGCGCCGCCGCGGGCGTCGATTTCGAAGCGTCCTTCGATCGCTGCTCCGGCGAGAACAAACGAGCCGCCAGCGCCGCCGCCGCCCGCCCCCTGGCCGGCACTGCCGCCGAAGAGAAACCTAGCGCCCTCGAGGTTCACACCGCCGAAGCCCGCGAGCACCATGGCGCCGCCGCCGTTGCCGCCAGCACCGCCACCGCCAGCGCCACCGCCGCTGCCGCCGCCGAACACAAGGCGAGTGTTGATTCCGCCGCCAGAGCCTCCCGCGGCGCCACCAGCGCCGGTTCCCGCGGCGCCCGCGGTGCCGTTGCCGCCGCCGCCGCCCGCGACCATCGAGCCGACGCCTGGAGTCGGGCCCTGGCCGTCGCCCATGGGAGGCGTTCCGCCGCCGGAGCCGCCGGCGCCGGGGCGGGTCGCCGAGCCGCTGAAGTCGAACGTGCCCTGCACGCGAATGTCCCCGAGCACCGCGAAGCGCACGGGTTGATCGAGGTTGTTCGCGCGCAGCATCACGCCAGCGGGGACGGTCATCGACGAGTAGACCGCTTGATTTGTGAGCACCATCGAGCCCATCGTCGCGCCATCAGCGGTGTCCGCTGGAAGCACGTTGAGCTGCGCGGAGTAGTCGAACTCCGTGCCCGAAATGCGGATGGTGACCGGCATCGCCGACGACGGCTCGGAGATTCCGGCGCCTCGGTTGGCGATGGTGTCTTCGATGCGCGCGACGAAAATGCACTGAATTCTCGTGCATTCAGTGCTCTCGATGACGACGCCGCTCGCCGCATCGGTCGTCGGACGCCCCATGGTGAGGTCGTCGTTGCCGAGCGCGGGGCCCAGCGTCGCGACGAAGCGTCGCGTGCCCTCGAAGGCGATGGCTGGCGACATCGAGATCGGGTTCACCCGACCGCTGAGCCGCGGAATATCGAGGCCAGCATCACCGTGTTGATTGGGAGGCGAGCACGCGGCGAGCGCGAGCAAAGAGAGAGCAAAGGTCGATCGCGCCATGGTGCGAGCTCAGTTCTCGGGATCGATCAACGACCGCGACGCGCGGGGCGCGCAGGCCGAGCGCGGCCGCCGCGCCGTGGCAGCGCTGAGTCCGGGATGAACGAGACCGAGAGGCCTTCGTTGTTGGTGACGCCCTGAACCGCAGTGTAGCCGTCGATGCGCAGGCAGCCGTTGACCGTCGGAGGTTGTTGCGCGGCCGCGTTGAAGTTGGCCGGGACAGCGCCCTCGGGAATCGTGATCTCTGCGCCGCCGAGGCCGCCGCAGTTGCCGACGACGTACGAAAACTGCGTCCCGAGCGGGTGCGTGGGGACGCCGCTCAACGCCGCGCCGGGGGCAGGAGCGCCGCCTGCAGCGGGCGTCGCGGCGGGCGTTGCGGCGGGGGTTGTTCCTGCGGCAGGTGTGGTGCCAGCGGCGGGCGCGGTGTCGTCGACCACGTCGCCGCCGATCGCCGCGGCGGAGCTGTCGTCCGCGACGTCCCCTGCGATCTCGGGGTCCTCGCCGCGAAGCGCGTCGGGCGTCTCGCGAGCGTTGGGAAACGCCATCGCGACGATCCCCTTGAGGTTGTCGAGCACCCAACGGTTGGCCGTGTCGCGCGTCGCGGGTTGATCCGCGAGCACCGCGGTCATCGTCTCGCGCTCGTACCAAACCGTCAGGCCCTGATTCGGCTGACCCTGGTTCGGAAACGTGAACGTATACCCATTGAGTCGACGCTCTTGAAACGTCAGCGCGTAGGAGAAAACGAGCCTCCTCGGGAGCGCCGCGCGGTTGGGAACCGGCACGTAGAAGTCGAGCTGGTAGTTCTTCGCGCAGCGACCTCCGCGGCAGATGGGCGCGGGCGTCGTCGTTTGAAAGTTGTTCGCGAACTCGGTGTTCGCGCGGGCGATCTCGGGGAGCGTGTTGCCCCAGCCGGTGATGCCCGCGGTCGCGCGCAGCCAGTACACGATGGTCTCTCGCGCGAACACGCGCTGGCGCTCGTTCTGCGCGGCGAGCTCGGCTGCGCGACGCTCGCGCTCTGCGCGATCTCGCGCTTCGCGATCGGCGCGGATGCGCTGCCGCTCGGCCTCGTACACCTGCAAACGAGCGCGCGCTTCACCAACGTGAGCGCCCTGCGGATACGCGTCGATGTACGCCGTCAACCCGTCGAGCGTGCTGCGGCGCTCTTCCCAGAACTGCTCTTCTGCCGCGGACACTTCGGCGCCGATCGCGCTGATGAAGCGACCCTGCGGAAAGCGCGTGACGTACTCGCTTCCGAGCCGCGTGCGCCGCGCGGCGTCGCGCTCGTAGCGGATCGAACGAAACAGATTGAGCTCGTCGACGCTGGCAAAAGACGCGCAGCTCGACAGCGTGAACATAGACAACATCAGCAGAGAGCTTGTGCGGGTCATTACGACATTCCTCGCGTAGCAGTTGCTCGATGAGAGACTCGGTGAGGTCCGACGATCAACGGCGGCAGACGTTGTTGCTCGCGCACTCGCTCGGCGCGGCGCGGAGGGCGGTGAGGATTCCACCAGGGTCGTTGGGGTCGATCGAGCACGAGCGCTGGAGCACTGCGTCGTTGCAGACCTGGATGTCCCACTCGTACACAAACGCTCGGCTGCCGTCGTTGTTGTAGGCAAAGGAGCCGTTGTAGCTCGTGCACGACTTGGGGCAGAACGCAGTGCCGAAGTACTCGACGCTGAGGTTGTTGGTCCCGTGAACGCACTGGTAGAACGCACGCGCAGTCGCGTTCTCATTGGTGCCGCAGCCGTCGACGGCGGGGTTCATCGCGGCACACAAGTGACCGCACTCGAGCAGTCGCTGGCAGAAGCCCGCGCACAGCCCACGCTGAAAATAGACCTCTTCGAGCGTCCCCGTGGTGTTGCCCGGGTGTCGCGAGATCTCGGTCGACGCGAGGTTGCCGCCGCAGCCGCCGATGTTGCCGGGCGTGGGCGCCGAGAGAAAGGGCGTCAAGAGCGCGATGGAGGCGACGCCGCGAAGGACACGGCGGCGAGAAGGAGTGCGGTTGGTACGGTTCGTACGGTTTGTCCTGTGATTCACAGTCGATTCTCCACTCGCGACGGTCATGGTAGCAGCTCGTAGTCGAACAGCGCGCCGATGCCGACGCCGAGCAGCGGCGCGGTCGTTCCCGAGTCGCCGAAATAGAAGCCCGTGTTGACCTCGGCGGTGAGCGCGAAGCCTCCGGTCAAGAAGTACGCGAACGTCCCGCCTGCCTCGAATCCGAGCGCGACGGCGGTGCCGGTGCCATACGCCAGCCGCGCCGGAACCATATTGCTCTCGCGGCACGGCTCGATCGGGCGAGTCGGGCGGTTGTACACACACAGGTCGTTGGCAAAGACGTTGGTCTTCACGAACGCGACCGAGAAGTCGACGCGGCCCAAGATCGCCCATCGCGGCGAGGGCCTGAACATCAGCGCCCATCCCGGCTGGATCGTGCCCTGAAGGCCCGAGTGGCCGAGGTCCAGGCCGAGCTGACCTCCGAGCGTGGGGCCCATTCGCAGCTTGCCGACGTTGAGAAAGAGAAACCCTGCTTGACCGTGGATCCACCAGGGCGCGAGCGCCCCGGCCGAGAAGGGATCGTACAGGCGAAAGGCCGCGCCACCCTGGAGCCGAGCGATCACGTGCCGCTCGTTGGGGTACGCCCGCCACTCGCCCGCGGTGGCAGAAGCGCTCTGCGCCCCTCCGCTACCTTCGCCTTCACCGCTCGGCGTCTGCGCAAATGCGCTCGACGACGCGAGCAGCGCCGTTAGAAAACCAATCCACTTTCGGTGCCCGGTCACAGTGGGCGCATGCTACACAGCCGGCGTGCAGGGTCAACGAACGCGTTCGACCGCTCGCGAAGCCGGCGTTTCATGCGCTCGAATCGCGCTCGCCCTGGCACTGTCGCTGCCGATCGACCTTGGCTGCTCGTCCAGGTCGCGGCCGGCCGACGCGGGCGTGGGGATCGCCCAGCCTCCGCAGGACAGCGGGATCGCGCGGGGTCGCAGGCGTCGGCGCCGCACCCGCGTGCGGACCGCGAGCGCGCAGAGCCCGATCGTCGCGCAAAACAGCGGGCCGGTTTTGACGCAGCGGCCGGTGCAGCCCTCGACGCAGGCGACGAGCACCGGTCCGATCGAGGACGACGAGCCCGATCCGCCGCGCCCGCGGATCACAGAGACCGGGCCGATGCTCACGGAAAACCTCGGTCCCCCTCCGTCGCAGACCATCGACCTCACGACGACGGGCGGCGACGGCCCGATCGGTCTCGACGAGAGCGCCGTCAGCCGCGCCCTCAACCCGCTGCTGGGTCGCCTGGGAAACTGCGCGGCCGCGACCACCGACGATGATGGCCGCGGACCGCACGGACGCGTCGGCATTCGCATGCGTGTCGGCAACAACGGCCGACCGATGGCGGCCCGAGTTTCGGGCGGCGGAGGATCATCGGAGTTCGTCACGTGCGTTCGCCGCGTGGTGGCGAGCGCGCGATTCACCACGTTTCGCGGCCCCGAGCAGATCATCGGTTGGGGCTTCGACGTAGACTGAACGCTCGGCCCGAACACGGCGAGCGAAGCTATGGTAAGGCCAGAGGCTCAGCGATGAAGTCACGGTACGCGGCGCTCTTGCTGCTCTCGGTGGGTCCAGCGATCGCGTTTCGCACGAGCGGCGCGACGCTGTGGATGATCTACGGCGCCGTCGTGGCGATCGCCGCGGCGATCGCGGCATGGGAGCTCCACCAGGATGGGATCCTTCGCGACGTGTTTCGTCGCGAGGGGTTCGACTTGATGATCGGCCTCGCGGTGGCCGCCACGCTCTACGCGTCGGTGTTCGTCGCGTGGAAGTATTGGATTGCCCCTGCCTCGGTGGCGGGAGGGGTGCTCAGCCGTTGCAGGGTCGACGGTCCGATGTTGCCTCGACTCGATGTGCACGGGCTCGACCGCGTCGCCGAGTGGCTGCGTGGACAGGTCTGCAAGGGCTACGGCTCGTCCCTCGGCATCGACCTTCGCGTTCGGGGCCCGGTGATTTTCGTCGTGGCGGCGTTGGAAGAGATCGCGTGGCGTGGCGGGGTTCAGCAGCTCCTGTCCGAGAAGCTCGGCTCGACGCGGGGTTGGCTCGCCGCGAGCCTGTTGTTCGCGCTGGTGCACGCGTTTACGCCGACGCCCGCGTTGGCGCTGCTCGCGCTGCCGTGCGGCCTGGCGTGGGGCGCGCTCTATCGCTTCCGCGGACGACTCTTGACGGGAGTCTTTTCGCACGCGGTGTTCAGCATGTACCTGTTCTCGACGATGCCGCTGGTGCGCTTCAGCTGAAGGCACACCAATTCAAGAACGCCGCGCTACAGGCCGACGTTGAACGCCAGGCGCTGGCGAATGCACACCGACGCGCACACCGAGAACCGCAAGCGGCCGCGGACGCTCGCCGCAGCGCCGCTCACTTGAACGGGCACGACGAATTTGATCTTGTCCTGCGTCGACTCGGTGGCGTCGGTGCGGGCGAGCTCGGCGCGCACCGTCGCGTTGCTGCCTTCGAGCTGCAGCTGCACATCATCGAGCTCGTTGATGTGAAAGCCGTCCTTGGCGTCGAGCTCGACTTCGATCGTCGACGCGCCAGGAACAGCGGCCGGCGCCGCGATCACCGCAGTCAGGTCGCAGTGCTCTCCAGGGACCTGCGCTCGGGGGCCACTGGCGACTTGAGCGACACCCGTGTCCGCTGTTGCCTGCGCGACGCCCGAGTCGGCCGTCTGCGGAGCCGGGTCGCGGCCGTTGTTCGCGCCGGCTTCGGGCGGGTTCTTCTTGCATGCGGCGACGGACAACACCGCTGCCAGCACGAGCAAACGGCCGTGGATAGCGCGAACAGACATCGATCGAATACCTCCGGGCGCAGCGAGAGCACGGCGCAAGGTCGGACGGAAGACGTGAGAGGAAGAAGCCATCGTTGATTCAGTGCGTCATCGCGCGGAAACGTCATCGACCCGTCGCGGCGCGCTGCACGCGCCTGAGCGGTAGCACGCCGCTGCGTATTGCTTCCACTCTGTACGGGCGGGGCTCGGGATCGGGCGCGCGGGCGTGCTTCGGGACGAATTCCCAGAAAAGCGCACGGAGCGGAGGGGCATTCCATTGTCTCGTCCCGATCGCGATGCACAGCGCTTGACCGCTCGCCACGCCATTTGGCACACCGGAGCGAGCAGCGTGCGTCCGGTAGTATCCGCGTTTGTGTTCGTCTCCCTCGCGATCGCGGCGATCGGAAGCACCTCTTGCGGGCGCGCCTGCCCGCCGCAGCGCTTCTGCGGCGCCGCGACCTGGGTCGCCTCCGGCGACGAGCCGATCATCGAGGGCACGTCGGTCGTGCTCGTCGCGACGGCGTCCAGCGACCCTCGGCAAGGGACCTTCGTCGACCCCGAACAGCTCGATCTCGAGCCCCGGGCGGTCTTTGTTCGATTCGACCTCGCGCCGGCGCGCGCCCGCGGCGCGAGCATCGAGCGCGCGACGCTGTTGCTCGCACCACACCCACAGTGGCGCACGATCGACCGCTCGGTTCGCGTCGCGGTGCACCCGCTCGCCAGCGGCGAGGCTCCCAGCGCCGAGCCCGCCATCGCGTCGGATCTCGTGAGCGTCGCGACGATCCCGCTCCAGCTCCGAGCGCCGATTCGAATGGATGTAACCCGCGCCGTGCGCGCGTGGTGGGATGGATCGCTCCCGTCGGGCGGCCTCGCGATCAGCGCTGATAGCGCAGGGCTGGTCGTTCAGGGAGCGGCGGCGGTCGCGCGGTCGGATCGGCCACGGCTCGAGGTCATCGTCCGATGAGCATCACCCCTCGAAAGAGCCATCGGCTCGGCAAATATCAGGTCCTCGACCGTGTCGCCGCGGGCGGGATGGCCGAGGTGTTTCGCGCGCGCGTCGTCGAACCAGACGGCAGCGAGAAGATCGTCGCGCTCAAGAAGGTGCTCGAGCAGTACGCG
>LNFM01000922.1_pt1 | contig 73058 bp, 77 predicted proteins | sample 596031 | NCBI WGS metagenome assembly LNFM01 (sample SAMN04254537, study PRJNA301005) | activated carbon metagenome | isolation source: dual media filters at the Ann Arbor, Michigan drinking water treatment plant | place: USA: Ann Arbor
CCTTGGGGCCGAGGGTCACCTTGACCGCGTCGGCCAGGGTGTTGACCCCGCGCTCGAGCGCGCGGCGGGCGTCCTCGTCGAACTTGATCAGCTTCGCCATGCTCAGACCGCCTTCGCGAGGATGTCGGACTCACGGAGGATGAGGAGGTCCTCGCCGTCCACCTTGACCTCGGTGCCGCCGTACTTGGAGTAGATGACCTCGTCACCCTCCGCGACCTGCGGCGGCACGCGCTTGCCGTCCTCGAAGCGGCCCGCGCCGACAGCGAGGACGCGCCCGCGCTGGGGCTTCTCGGTGGCCGTGTCGGGAAGGACGATTCCGCTGGCGGTGACCTGCTCCGCCTCGATCGACTGGACGACGACGCGGTCGCCCAAGGGCTGCAAGTTCATGCACTTCTCCATTGGCACTCGTTGACTGTGAGTGCCAACAGGGTAAGTCCACGGCCAGCGCGAATCAACCCACGCCCACCCGCGCGGGCGTCACGCCGCCGTCACAGAGCCCGCCCCTACTTCAGCGAGGGGAACTCGATGATCTCGCTGAAGTGGATGACCGAGACCGAATCGTCGAGAGCGACCTCGCGCGAGTAGATGTGCGAGAGGAAGTGCAGCGTGTCCTCGACCAGGCGGAACTCGGGGTTGTCGCGCTCGATCTCGCGCTGGGTCAGCTCGCGCACGGGCTTGACCTGCACGTCGTCGATGATCGCGGTGAAGATCTTCTGGCGCGGGCCGTGACGGTGGCCGATCGTGACCCAGACCAGCTGGCCCTTGCGGTACTTGTGGGACTTGTCCCCGAGGCGGATCGTGGCGGTCTTGCGCCCCTTGCGGAGCTGGTCGATGAACAGCGGCGAGTAGAAGTTCAGGGCGTACACGGGTGTCCTCGGGAGCGGGTGGGCGGGCGGGGCGCGGGTCACCCCGTCGTCGGAGATCCCTTCGCCCCGGCACCACCGTAACCTGCCCTCCGCACCCAGGCGAGGGCTTCTGACATGACCCGCTGCTCGCCGGGGTAGCCGAGCGCGGCCGTCGCCCGCTCGATCGGCACCAGGCGCACGCCGTCGACCTCGGCGTCGTGGTGGGCGATGGAGCCCGCGCGGTACTCGAGGAGGAAGAAGTGGACGCGCTTGGACACCCGGGCTCCGTGCATCCGCGACCAGAAGACGTACGAGATCTCCTCGAGCGGCGCGAGCGTGCGGCCGACGAGGCCCGTCTCCTCGCGCGTCTCGCGCAGGGCGGCCTGCTCCGGGGTCTCGCCGGCCTCGAGGTGCCCCTTCGGAAGCGCGAGCAGCGACCCGCCCCGCACGCGGATCAGCGCGACGAGGAGCGCCGGGCCGTGCCGGATGAGCACCACGCCCCCGGCCGACCGCTCGTTGATGACGCGGCTCACGCGGCGGTGACCACCCGCGGGCCGCAGGACGCGCTCACGGCCGTCCGCCGGCGCCGTCACGAGACGGCGCCGGCGGTCGCGCGGTGGTGGCTACTTGCCGCCGAAGAGCCGCTTGAGGAAGCCCATGAGGCCGCCGCCCGAAGCCGGGGCGGCCGCTCCGCCGCCGGCCGGGACCGAGGCGGGCTCGGCGGGAGCCGAGGAGCCGTTGGCGCCGCCCGAGGATGCGGCCGGGGCGCCGGCGGACGCGCCGCCCTCGCCCACCCACTTGTCGAGGGCCTCCCAGCCGGTCTTGCCGGTGGCCGCTGCCGCGGGAGCCGCCGCTGCGCCGCCGCCACCCGAGCCGCCGACCCACTTCTCCAGGGCCTCCCAGCCGGTCTTTCCGGTGGCTGCTGCCGCGGGTGCCGCTGCTGCGCCGCCGCCGCCCGAGCCACCGACCCACTTCTCCAGGGCCTCCCAGCCGGTCTTGCCGGCGGCCGGGGCCGCGGGTGCCGCTGCTGCGCCGCCGCCGCCCGAGCCACCGACCCACTTCTCCAGGGCCTCCCAGCCGGTCTTGCCGGTGGCCGGGGCCGCGGGTGCCGCTGCTGCGCCGCCGCCGGAGCCGCCGACCCACTTCTCGAGGGCCTCCCAGCCGGTCTTGCCGGTCGCCGCTGCCGCGGGAGCCGCCGCTGCGCCGCCGCCACCCGAGCCGCCGACCCACTTCTCCAGCGCCTCCCAGCCGGTCTTGCCGGCGGCCGCCGCGGGAGCCGCCGCTGCGCCGCCGCCGGAACCGCCGACCCACTTCTCGAGGGCCTCCCAGCCGGTCTTGCCGGTCGCCGCTGCCGCGGGAGCCGCCGCTGCGCCGCCGCCGGAGCCGCCGACCCACTTCTCGAGGGCCTCCCAGCCGGTCTTGCCGGCGGCCGGGGCTGTGGCGCCCCCCGCCGGTGCGGAGCCCGAGCCGCCGACCCACTTCTCGAGGGCCTCCCAGCCGGTCGTCTGAGCGCCTCCTGCGATCGGGGGCAAGAAACGACGGGGACGGCTCATGAATCCTCCAGCAGGGTCTCGGTCACGGGAGCGCGGCGCGGGGATCGTGCCGTGCCGCACAAACTTACGGTGCGGGTGGATGTCGGGTCAAGGCGCGGATGGGGGGCGGCTCAGCGCATGTCGGCGAGCATCCGGCGATAGCTCTCGAGCCTCTGCGCCGGCACCGCGTCGGGCACCGCGCAGCCCGCATCGCCGGTGTGCGCGCAGCCCCGGAAGCGACAGTCGGCGGCGGCGCGGGCGATGTCCGGGAACCCCGCCTCGAGGGTCTCACGGTCCATCCGCGGCAGATGGAAGGTGCGCACGCCCGCCGTGTCCACCACCGCGCCGCCGCCGGGCAGCGGGATCAGGCGCGGGTCGCTCGTGGTGTGCCGTCCGGTGCGCACCTTCTGGCTCACCGCGCCGACGGCGCGCGGCACGCCGGTCAGCGCCGACGTGATGGTCGACTTCCCCACGCCGGAGTGCCCGGCGAGGATCGCGACCCGCCCGCCGATGAGGGCGCGGACCGTCTCGATGAAGGGCGGATCCTTGGCGACCCCGGCGAGCGCCGCGTGCCCGAGCGCGCGATAGGGGGCCAGCACCTCCTGGAGCCCGTCCGCGTCGTGGGCCAGGTCGGTCTTGGTGATCACGATCGCGGCCTCCAGGCCGCCGATGGTCGCCGCGACCAGGTACCGGTCGATCAGGCGGGGCCGCAGCGGCGGGTCGACGACCGCCGCGACGATCACCACCAGGTCGGCGTTGGCGACGATCGTGCGCGGGCGCCCCTCGGGCCCGTCGCCGCGCTCCAGCACGGTGCGGCGCGGCTCCACGGCCACGATGATCGCCTCCTCGTCCGAGTCGTGGCGCACGCGGACCCGGTCGCCGGCGACCGCCGGGCCGCCCGGCACGCGCGGCGTCAGCCTCACCTCGCGCTCGCGCCCGTCCTCCAGCACCGTGACCGTCGGTCCCGCCACCCTGACGACGACGGCCTCCGTCTCGGAGGGCGCCGTGCCGGCAGGCGTCACGCCCCGGAGCGTCCCGCCTCGAGGAGCTCGTCGGCGGTGAAGAGCGCGTACAGGGGGGCGCCCTCGAGCGCCGCCTCGGCGGTCTCGCGCCCGCCCTCACCACGATCGATGACGACGGCCGCCGACACGACCACCCCGCCTGCCTGACGTGCCTTCTCGATCGCGGCCACGAGGGACCCGCCCGAGGTGAGGACGTCGTCGACCACGGCGACGGGGGTGCCCTCCTCGATGAAGGGGCCCTCGATCCACTGCTGGAGGCCGTGCTTCTTGGCCTCCTTGCGCACGAAGAAGCCGGTGACGCCACGAGCGGGTCGGCGCCGAGGGTCAGCCCCCCGACCGCGCGGGGCCCGGACGGCGCCAGGTCGCGCCACATCAGCTCGCCCGACAGCGCCGCGCCCTCGGGGTCGAGCAGCACCTGCCGCGCGTCGAAGTAGTACGACGACCGCCGGCCGGACGACAGCACGACCGACTCGCGCACGAGCGCCCGCTCGCGCAGGAGCGTGGTCAGGCGGGCGCGGGGGTCGTGGTTCGCGGCGGCGGGCACCGCGGCACTCTACCCGGCCGCGTCGATCAGGCGGCGGCGTTCCTGTGGCCGGTGCCGTTGCAGCCCGAGCAGATCACGGGGAGGTACACGTGCTCGACGTCGCAGTCGAGGGCCTCGAGGTACTTCCCGGCGCCGAAGCACCAGCCACAGAGGTCCGGCGCCGACGTCGCGGGTGCGCGAGTGACGTCTGCCGAGCGGAGCGTGGGGTCGATGGACCCTGCCATGCCGCTACCTTTCATGGGGGCCTGGGGCTGGCCCAGTGACTCCCCATCGGCCGGCCCAGGCGAAACCCAAGGGCGCGAGCATCCCCCAAAAGGGTGAAATACCTGCAATCGTGAGGAGAGCAAGAGGATGATCGAGGTGCGGCCGGAGGCGACTCCCAACCCGAACGCCATCAAGTTCACGCTCGACCAGCCCTCGACGAGCGGCAGGGCCCAGACCTTCCGCGCGGGCAGCGACCCCGCCGAGTCGCCCCTCGGCGCCCGCATCTTCGCCCTCGACGGCGTGACCAACGTCTTCATGACGGCGAACTTCGTCAGCGTGACCAAGGAGGACGACATCGCCTGGGACGAGCTGGCGCCCCTCGTGGTGGCCGAGCTCGAGGCCCACTTCGGGGAGGACGGATGAGCGCGACCGGGATCATCTTCTCGTACCTGATCGGCCTGATCTTCGCCGTCGGCGGCGTGCTCTTCCTCGTCGGACTCGACGACAACCGCTTCCTCTTCGGCATCCCGTACCTGCTGATCGGCCTGGTGATCATCGGCGGCGTGGCCGCGAGCCAGCGCCGCATGAAGCGCAAGGCGCTCGAGGGCGAGGACGGAGGCGGCACGGGGCACGGGAGCAGGAAGAGCCCCTACTGACCTGGGCCTGAGCCCGCACCCCTGACCGCGCCGGTGCGGTCAGGGGTGCGGAGCGGTCATGGCAGGGCGGGCAGGCCCTCGAGCTCGGCGGCGGCGATGTCGAGCTCGGCCTGGGGCAGCTCGGTGTCGACCATCTCGCCCGACAGGTACGCGTCGTAGGCGGCCATGTCGAAGTTGCCGTGGCCGCAGAGGTTGAACAGGATCGTCTTCTCGACGCCCTCCTCGCGGGCCCTCTCGACCTCCTCGACCACCGCGCGCAGGGCGTGCGACGGCTCGGGCGCCGGGATGATCCCCTCGGCCCGGGCGAAGCGGACGGCCTCGGCGAAGCACTCGCTCTGCTTGTAGGCGCGAGCCTCCACCAGACCGGTGTGGACGAGGTGCGACACCAGCGGCGCCATGCCGTGGTACCGCAGCCCGCCGGAGTGGATGGCCGGCGGCACGAAGCCGTGACCGAGCGTGTGCATCGCCAGCAGCGGCGCGGTCTTGGCGGTGTCACCGAAGTCGTAGCCGTAGTGGCCCCGGGTGAGGGTCGGGCACGCGGCGGGCTCGGCGGCCACGATGCGGATGTCCTTGCCGGCCGCCTTGTCGGCGAGGAACGGGAACACCAGGCCGGCGAAGTTCGAGCCGCCGCCGACGCAGCCGACGAGCACGTCCGGGTCGGCGCCCGCCATCGCGAGCTGCTCGCGTGCCTCCATGCCGACGATCGTCTGGTGCAGCAGCACGTGGTTGAGGACGCTCCCGAGCGCGTACTTGGTGTCGTCGCGCGTGGCGGCGTCCTCGACGGCCTCGCTGATCGCGATGCCGAGGCTGCCCGTGCTCGCGGGGTCCGCCTCGAGGATGTCGCGACCGGCATGCGTGTCCGGAGACGGGCTCGCCACCACCTCGGCGCCCCAGGTGCGGATCATCGAGCGCCGGTAGGGCTTCTGGTCGTACGAGGCCCGCACCATGTAGACCTTGCACTCCATCTCGAAGAGCCGGCAGGCGAACGACAGCGCCGACCCCCACTGGCCGGCGCCGGTCTCGGTGGCGAGGCGGGTGACGCCCTCCTCGCGGTTGTAGAACGCCTGGGGCACCGACGTGTTGGTCTTGTGGCTGCCCGACGGGCTGACGCCCTCGTACTTGTAGAAGATCTTGCAGGTCGTCCCGAGGGCGGCCTCGAGCCCGAGCGCGCGGTACAGCGGGGTCGGCCGCCACATGGAGTAGATCGCCCGCACCGGGTCGGGGATCGGGATCCAGCGCTCGGCGCTGACCTCCTGCTGGATCAGCCCCATCGGGAAGATCGGCGAGAGGTCGTCGGGGCCGATCGGCTGCCCGGTGCCGGGGTTGAGCGGCGGCGGGGGCATCGACGGGAGGTCGGCGGCCACGTTGTACCAGTTGCGTGGGATCGCGTCCTCATCGAGGAGATAGCGGCGCTGGGCCATCGGGAAACCCCTTTCGCTGTCGTCTACCGCCCCGACCCTACTCCGGTGCCCGTGGGCGGTGTGACCCCGGACGCGGCGGCCATCAGCACCTCCTCGACACGGTCCCAGGAGGGCGGCGTCTCGGAGGCCGGCGCGTCCCAGCGCGCCACCGACTTCGGCTGGTTGCCGGCGCGCGCGGCGCCGGCGACCTCGCCGTGCACCCCCCCGCGGGCGAAGCGGCGTGCGTCGTCGGGGCTGCGCCAGGCCGAGACGGTGCGGTAGGTGCGCCGGAGGATCCGCGCCTGCAGGGCGTAGCCGACCAGGCCCTCGGCCTCGCTCAGGGCGGCGGTGATCCGCCGGGTGGAGCGCAGGAAGGGGAGCGTGTCGCGCAGGCGCGGCAGGTGGAACTCGGTGACGACGACGTGCACCGGCACGTCCGGTGCGGGTGTCGCTGCGGTGGTCCAGGACGTGACGGGCATTGACGGCTCCTGCGAGGAGGGTGGGCACCAGCTATCTTGTCGCCGACAAGATAGGCGGCGGAAGGCGAACTTCTCAACGACGAGATCAGACGGCGGTCCCGAGGAGAGGCCCTATCACCACGGCGGGCTGCGCCGGGAGCTGCTCGACTCGGCGGCGGCCATCGCAGCCGCCGAGGGCCCCTCGGCGATCACGCTGCGCGACCTGGCGCGGCGCGCGGGCGTCTCGCACGCGGCGCCCGCGCACCACTTCGGCGACAAGCGCGGCCTGCTGACGGCCCTCGCGGCCGAGGGCTTCCAGGACCTGGCCGCCGGCCTGGTGGAGGCCCACGATCGCGGCGGGCGGATCGTCGATCAGGGCGTCGCGTACGTCGGCTTCGCCGTCGCCCACCCCGGCCACTTCGCCGTCATGTGGCGCTTCGACCTCCTCGACGGTGACGACGAGGGACTGCGGGAGGGGGCGGACGCGGCGCGCGCGGCCCTCGACGCCGGGGCGGCGCGTCACGCGGCGGAGTGCGGCGGCGACCCGCGGGTCGTCGCCACGGCGGCGTGGAGCTTCGCCCATGGACTGGCCACGCTGCTCAACGCGGGGCTGCTCGATCCGGGTCCCGACCTGGCCGGGTTCGTGCGCGATGCGGGCCGGGTGCTCGCCCAGGGGGCCTGACCCTGGTGTCCTAGGCCGGTCCCGACTCGACCCGCTCCCGCCGGGCCGCGGCGACGGGGGCGACCGGCAGCCAGAGGGTGAACGTCGAGCCCGCGCCGACCTCGCTCTCGACGCTCACCCGCCCGCCGAGCAGGGCGGCGAGGCGCCGCACGATCGAGAGCCCGAGCCCCGAGCCCCCGGAGGGCCGGTCGCGCCCCGGCTGGACCCGGTAGAGGCGGTCGAAGATGAACGGCAGGTGCTCGGGCGGGATGCCGCGTCCGGTGTCGCTGACCGCGATCCCGCCCTCGCCGTGCTCCCGGCGGGTCGTCAGGCGGATCGTGCCGCCGGCCTCGGTCGCCGCGATGGCGTTCGAGATCAGGTTGGTCAGGATCGTCTCCACGTGCGCGGGGTCGGAGATGGCTGCGAGGGAGCCCTCGGGGCCGAGCAGCGCCACGCCCTTGACCTGCGCGTCGACCTCCAGGCGGGCGACCGCCTCGCGTCCGGCGCCGGCGAGGTCGACGGGCTCCGTACGGACCGGCGGGTCGAGGTCGAGCCAGGTGAGGTGCTGGAGATCGCGCACCAGCTCGCGGAGGCGCGCCGCCTCGGCGCGGATGAAGGCCGCCGACTCGGCGCGATCCTCGGGGCTGCGCGCGGTGCCGTCCTCGAGCGCCTGGGCGAAGCCCTCGATGGCGGTGACCGGGGTGCGCAGCTCGTGGGCCACGTCGGCGAGGAACTCGCGCTGGCGCACGTCGGCCGACTCGAGCCGCGCGGTCATGCGGTTGAAGGCCTGCGACAGGCGCCCCAGCTCGTCGTCGCTCTCCGGAGCCCGGACGTCGAAGCGCCCCTGGGCGACGGCCTCGGCGCCGTCGGCGAGCGCGCTGACCGAGCGCCGCAGGCGCGCCCCCACTCCGCCGGCGAGCATCCAGATGAGCGCCCCGGTGCCCACCACCCCCGCCGCGACGAGGCCGACGAACACCCAGTCGCTGAACAGGCCGTCGTCCGGGTCGGGCCGCTCGAGCAGGACCTCCACGGGTCCGCGCGTGGCGGTGGCCGAGGCCTCGAGCTGCGACACCGGGAGGTTCCAGTGGACGTCCACGCCCTGCACCGTCACCACGAGCCGGGCGTCTCCGATGAATCGCTGCGCCGCGCGCGCGGTCGCGGCGGCGTTCTCCAGTCCGTTGCGCTCCACCTCGCGCGCGATCGAGTCGGCCTGGAGGTGGAGTGCGTTCTCCACCTCGGCGCGCGCGCGCGACTCGACGAACGACACGAACACGACCTGGACCACGACGAAGACCACCACGAGCGCCACCGCGATCGCCAGGGCGACCCGGGCCTGGATGCTCCGGGGGCGCAGCCGCTGGATGGCCGGGATCACGTCGGGCCGGGCTCCAGCCGGTAGCCGACGCCCCGCACGGCGACGATGCCGATGTCGTCGCCGAGCTTGCGCCGCAGGTTGGCGACGTGGACGTCGACGGTCTTGCCGCCCACCGCCGACTGGTAGCCCCACACCTTCTCGAGGAGGCGGTCGCGGGTGTAGACGACGCGCGGATGCGCCGCCAGCTCGGCCAGGAGGTCGAACTCGAGGCGGGTGAGCTCCACCTCGCGGCCGTCGAGCGTCACGCGGCGACTGCTGGGCTCGAGCTGGGCCGGCCCCGCGCGCAGCACGCGGTGGGGGTCCGGCGGCGCGCTCACCCGCCGCAGCACCGCCTTCACCCGGGCCACGACCTCCACCGGGGAGAAGGGCTTGACCACGTAGTCGTCGGCGCCGAGCTCGAGCCCCGTGATGCGGTTGGCCTCGTCGCTGCGGGCCGTGATCATGATCACCGGCAGCGAGCCGATCTCCCGGAGGCGCCGGGTGACCTCGTAGCCGTCCATCTCCGGCAGCATCAGGTCGAGCAGCACCAGGTCGATGCCGCCACGGCGCACCTGCTCGAGCGCCGTCTCGCCGTCGGGCGCCTCGGCCACCGTGAAACCGGCGTCGGTCAGGTACATGCGCAGCAGGCGACGGATGGCCCGCTCGTCGTCCACCACCAGCACGTGGCCGCGGCTCGCCATCGTCAGCGCACCACCAGGAAGGAGCGGGTGCCCGTGGCCCGGGCCGGCGCGACGCCCCGGCTGCGCGCCGTGACGGACCAGCGCAGGCGGTAGACGCCCGGCTCCCACGCGTCGGGGACCGTCAGGTCGCTCGACTCGCGGTACGGGCCGGGGGGCTCGGGCGGGAATCGCTTCGAGCGCACCGCCATCCGCCTCCCCGTGGCGGCGTCCTCGACGACGAAGACGTGCCCGGTGCCGATGAGGGCGGCTCCGTCGACGTCGTACGAGACCTCGAAGCGGTAGGTCCGCCCCGTGCGCGCGGCGAAGGCGGGGACGGACTCACCGCCGCGGAACCCGGCCGGGACCATCATCCGCACGCCGCTCGGAGCGATCGTCAGCTCCGCCGATGCCTGCCCGGCCGCTCCCGCCGAGAGGGCCACGACCAGCACGGCGATCAGCGGACGACGCATCCCGGCGATGATAGTCGGGATCGGCCCCGCCGCCCCACGGAGCCGCCGAGGCTTGAATCGGCCCGTGAGGGCCCCTAGCGTTCACGAACCCTCCGCACCCCGGAGGATGCGGCGGGATAGCTCAGTTGGTAGAGCACACGACTGAAAATCGTGGTGTCCCCAGTTCGAATCTGGGTCCCGCCATCCGGCCCGCCCGCAACGCGCTCGAGCTATTGGCCTGGCATTTACAGGCCCCGGGGAGTGCCGTCCCCTCTTCGGCGCGGGCACTGATGCCGAAGAACGGTACGTGAGCGGCCTACTTCTCAACTCGCGCGTAGGCGGTCCGCCCCGCCAGCCGGGCACCATCCGCCTGCCTTGGCTAGTGCGCAGCCGCGAGCCGGATCCGAGCGACCTTCTCGCGGCTCCTCGAAACTTCCACCCCGAAATGAGGAGCTCTCTGCCTCAGGGAACGCCCCTCTCGCGGGCTGCAGCGCCCGCGGCCCACACCCTGCCCGGCGACATGGCCCTCGTCTCGACCGACCCACAGGCGGCGCACATAGGTGCTCCGACCGCACGCATCCGTCGGTCTCGGCCTGCCTGTCACCCGGTTAGACCTCACGGGTCCGGCTCTTTCGGTAACCTGCCGTCGATCATTGGGTGGGAGCAGGCATGTGCCGGCCGCCCGCCAAAAGGAAGCTGATGCCCGAGCCCCCCCTCCGCATCCCCGATCGATTCCTAGACGGCTTCTCGACCCTTCGCGACCTCAGCGCTGAAGAAGCAGCCTCGCTGGCGAGCGCCTTTGAGGCGCCCCACGATGCTCCGGAGGGCGCTCCGACACTCGCAGCACTGAGATCTCTCGCCCAAGCGGCCTTGCCCGATCGCTCAGCCGACGCCGTCAATGACCTCGTTCTCGCAGTCCTCGGCCTCAGCTACCAGAGCCGGAGCACGGGGACGGCGTCGGACTCTCTCGCGGCGAACGTCTCGACGTCTCCTCGGCTAGTTGATCCAGAGGATCTTGGCGCGGCTGACCGACTCCGTCAGAGACTGGCCGGACTGCTGGCCGCACCGACCGTAATCCTCAGCGGAGCCACCGCTGAACTCGCGGCCGAGAATGACGCGACTTTCGTCTCGGCGCGCACGATCGTCGACGTCCGCCCCGTATTTGGTCCTGAACCTAACGACTCACCTCTCGGCGCGCTCTTGGTAACAAACCTAAAGATCGACTTCTTTGACGCGCAGGGCGACCTTCAGAGCTTCTTCGTAACACTCGGACTGTCAGAACTGAAGGAGCTTGGCGAGGTCCTCGCGCGCGCCGACCAGAAGGTCGCCGCTCTTGAGAGCCTGATGGCCGAGGCCTCTATCCGTCACCTGGCGCCAACAGGAGACTAGACGTGACTCCACCGATTCGTACGCCTGACGGTCAGGAGATCGCTGACCCCTGGGACGGCGACCCCGCGCTCCAGATCACTCGGGCAACCAAAGCCCTCGTCCCCACCGATCCCTATGTTGAGTTCCGTCGGAGCCTCGGAGCATGGAACGAAGAGGTCTTGCGCGCGAAGCCGGGTTCTCTTCTTGAGGGCCTCCAGCGCGATAGTGCGTGGGCTAGAATCAGTGACGACATCGATCGTGTGCAGATTATCTACCGAGGCACTCGGTCGTCTGCATTCCACGGCCAGCAGGTCCTGCATAACCGTGATCTTTTGATGGGTGCTGGACGCAGTGCTTCGATCGCTGGGACGCCACCTGGTCTTCTTTTCGGCTCTGAACGCAGCCAGCCGAGGTTTATGCAGGTCGGTACGCTCTGGGCGTTCGTTCTTATCTTCGGGGCGATCCCCCTCCTGCTTGCCTCTGTCGCTGCGGGCATGTCGCTCATGTTTGCGGGATGCGGCGTCTTTGCGTTCACGAACTACGCCGCTCATCGGTTCGGACGTAGTGACTATGTCTTCGGTCCTCGCATCTCCTCCCGCATGCTGGTTCTCTCCTTCGGTTTCGCGGTGGTCGCCGCCGTAGCGGGATTCACCTTGTGATGAAGTAGCATTCCCCCATGGGCTGGATTTCGGATGCACTCCGTGAGATTCGATATCTTGAGTTGTACGAGATCTCCGGTGTTCTCAATCTCCTTTGCCTAGGTCTGATCGCCGCGTCCCACCCTTTGCGCGCGATTTGCGAAGCGTTCTTTGCCGCCTTTTGCTGGTGTTGGGGCGCCTGGCTTAAGTTCAAGGCCTCTAGGTCTGGGGAACCCTATCGTCTGCCGGACCGCCGGCCTCGTCCTAGCCTGGACATATCGCTGCGAGAGACCGCGCTGGTAATCATGACGTCGTTCTTTGCATGTGTCTTAGTCCTCAAGGTTGTCATGGAGACAGCTTAGCCGGGACGGTTACGTCTGTCGTGCCAAAGGACAAGCAGCAGAAGTGATGCCAATGGGCGGAGGGACAACGATCGCAAGACCCGCTTAGGGACTCCGAGAGAAGAGTTCGGAGCGTCTGTCCGGTCGTTAGCGATGCGAGCCGCGTTTGGAGCGGCTGTCACCCAGTAAGTGGGCGGGTCGTCGTAGGCGTGCAGTGCGACTGGGCCGACCACCCGGGATGCCCGGGGTTGCGACCGTCACCTGACGCCGTGTCAGCTACAGGGTGCTTCCCGGCGCGGCGCAAGAAGGAGGCCCCTCGAGCCCGGCGCCGGACTCGAGGGGCCGGGGCGCCGGCGTGAAGGGGCGGTCCGTCTTCAGCGTGTCCCGGGTCGCAGCACGCGGCGGGCGCAGCACCGGGCGCGGTCGCGCGCGGCCCGCGCGGCCGTGCCGCCCAGCCACAGCGGGTCGAGCGGGAAGGGATCGAGCATGCCGTCGCGCCGCAGGGCGGCCCCCACTAGGTGCCCGAACGCACGGGGAGCCGAGTCGCCGGTACCGCGGCCGCGCAGGGCGTCGATCGACGCCGACAGCTCGCCGTCGACCCTGACGTAGGTCGTCGGGCGGCACCTCACCGGGGGGGCCGGATCGGAGCCGAGGGCGACCTCGACGGCGCGGCGCGGCATGTCGAGGCCGCTCCGGATGACGAGGCCGACCGACGAGCCGAGGCGGAGGTTGACGTCGTGCACCGCCCAGCGGTCGCCGGTCGCGATCAGGCTGATAGTCGAGGGCCCCCGGTAGTCGGCGACGTCCAGCAGGCGGCCGATCCCGGCGGCGAGCTCGAGCGGGGGCTCGGGGACCGTCCTCATGACCGACGCGACCCCGGCCGCGCGCGGGTAGTCGCGGTCGATGCGCGACGCGACGAGCTCGAGCCGCCCGTGCGCGTCGCGCACGGACTGCCCCACCCACCGCTGGCCGCGCAGCTCCTCCTGGACGATCACCTCGACGCCCTTCGACAGGAACGCCCCCACCGCGTCGTCGCGCTCGGCGGCGGTCGCCACCGCCACGACGGCCGGCAGGCCTCCGAGGTCCTCGCCCGAGATGCGGGGCTTCACCACTCCGGGCAGCGCCGGCCAGGGACCGCTCGGACCGTCGCGACCGACGATCACCGTGGCGGGGTGATCGACGCCCGCGAGGGCGGCGGTCTCCGCGAGCCGGCCCTTGTCGCAGAGCGCGGCGTAGGCGGCGGCGTCAGGGCCGACCAGGGCGGTCGATCCGAGGTCGGGCCGGAGCTCGGCGAGGACGCGCGCCGTGTCCTCGGAGGCGGGCAGCACCACGTCGATGCCCTCGCGGCGGCAGATGCGCGCGACGGCGTCGACGAACCCCTCGGGGTCCCCCGCGGGGGAGGGATAGCGCAGCGGACGCAGGCACGCGGGCGATCGCCCCCCGGTCAGCCGGCCTTCCTGGTGCGCGCCGATCGTCCGGTATCCGGCGGCCTTCAGCGAGCGCACGGCCCAGGGCCCCGCCCGGTATCCGGTGCAGAGGACGAGCGCGCTGGTCTCGGAAGGGGCCCGGCGGACCGGCAGGGCGCGTGGCGCGTGGGCGCGCGCCGCCGAGGGGGGGTCGGTGGTGGTCACGGCGCCCTCAGCCCGCATCGATGCGCGCGATGACCTGCGCGAGGTCGGGCTGGGGGAACGGCGTCCAGAACCGGTTGGCCTCGACGAGCACGGGGCCGCGGTCGGCGATGGCGATGTCCCAGCCGATCGAGCGCGTCGGCAGGAAGCGCCGGGCGGCCTCGAACGCCAGCTCGCATGCCTCGGCCCACAGGGGGACGGCGACGCCCTCGATCGGCGTGCCGGTCGAGGGGACGCAGGCGTGCTCGAGGAACCCGTAGCCGTCCGGGCGGGCCATCCGCAGCGGGCCCATGAGCCCGGTGGCCGGATCGATCTCGGCGTAGCCGTTGCCGTCGCTGCCGTCGCCGAAGTTGTCGGTGACTCCGCCACCGATGCCGAGGCGGATCACGCTCTGACTGATCTCCACCGGCCCGGAGCGGGGCACGAACGTGACCAGGCGGATGGTGTGCAGGGCCTCGGAGGGCACCGCGCGGGTGAGCGCCTCGTTGTTGCGCAGGCGCTCCTGCACGACGTGCGCCTCGTACTCGGGGTGCTCCGTGATCGCGCGCCAGAGCTCGGCGACGGAGATGTGACGGCCGTCGGCGAGATCGGTGAAGCCCTCGCCGTCACGGCGCAGCACCCGGACCCCGACGCCCTTGCCGCCACCCGAGGGCTTCACGACGAGATCGCGCGGCAGGTCGGCGAGCAGGCGCGCGAAGGCGGGAGGGCCGTCGAGCACGAGGTCGCCCCGGCCCCATCCGGCGGCGCTCCGCGTCACCACGGCGAAGAGCTCGGGCGTCGGCAGGTCGAGCGCCTGGCAGAGCCGGTAGAAGACCGCCTTCTCGGTGGTCGTCGCCTCGAACGCGCCCGAGTTGACGCGGGCCTGGGCGATCAGCGCGTGATGCCGCGGGGCGTAGCCCGGCAGGGCGGAGTCGGGGATGGCCGGATCGAGCATCCCGTCCCGGAGAGCCTCGTCGAAGAGGTAGCCCTGGGCGCGCAGGCGCTGCATGCGGCGGATCGAGGCGATCCTGCCGGCGCCGTGGGCGCGCGCCGCGATGGCGCCGACCCGCATGTACGGGACGACGTTCCGCGCGAGGGCCGCGGCGGGCCGGAGGCGGTCGCCCAGGCCGCGCGGCGCGGTCGGGGCGGTGCCCGCAGGCGCGCCGTCCGAGGCGCCGGGGGCTCCGGTGGTGCCTTCGCGGGCAGGGGCCGCGGTCGTCTCGTTCATGGTCCTCTCCAGGGCCGGGATTGCTCCGCCGGAGCGTCGCGCTCGAGCGGGTGTCGATAGTGCAACGGACCGCACGAGCCCGGAAAGACGCGGGTGGGTGGGTCCTCACTGGACCAATGGGCAGTCCAGAGCCGTAAAGAAAATGTGAACGGGTCGATGGTCGCGGGCGGGCGGGGCGTCGCGGGTCCCACGGAGCGGGCCCGTCCATCCTCTATCGGCCCGATCCCCGCCGCGCTTCAGGCGCCGGCGCCCTCCGCGGTGCCGCGCACCACCTGCCGCAGCACCGAGGCCCGGGGGAGGTGGTCCTCGCCTCCGCGCGCGACGGCCTCGCGCACGTCCGCCGGAGTGGTCGCGGACGCGTCGTAGACGATCACCAGCGACTCGTCCCCCGGCTCGAGGAAGGTGCCCTCGCCGAACGGCGTGTACCGCGTCGCGCCGATTCCCACCACGAGCGTCGGGGGCCGCCCTGCGGCGACCAGGTACTCGCCGACGGGCTCGAGCGGGCTGTCGTCGGCGCCGGCCTGATCGCGCAGCCGCCCGGCGATCCACTCGAGCAGCCGGGCGCCGTAGTACGAGTAGCCGCGCAGCGGGCTGTCGATGCCGTACTCGTGGGCCCGGCCCCCGCGGCGCAGCAGGCAGGCGAGCCGGAGGGTGGCGGTCGGCCCTCCGGGTGCGAGGTCGGTCACCGGGAAGACGCGGCGCGCGATGCCCTTCGAGGCGGGGCCCCAGTTCTTCTTGTGGCTGATCTTGGCCGCACCGGGACGGCGGATGGAGCAGTCGTTGAAGGCGGCGAGCGCCACCGGCGCCAGGGAGTCCGCGCGTCCGTCGTCGCCATAGGAGACCGCGCACACCAGTCCGGCCTCGGGCTCGATCTGCAGGTTCACGTCGCCCGCCGGGCGCGAGAGGAGATCGTGCGAGAGCGGGAAGACGCCGAGGAAGCCCTCGTCCCCCGGCAGGTACCACGGGAAGATCCCCTTGGGAGCCTCGGCGGACGCCGCGACCACGCCGGCGAAGTCGGCGGCCTCGCCGGCCTGCTCGAGATGCCCGGCGAAGTTGCCCGCGACGCCGATGCCGGCGGCGGCGCGCAGGTCGTCGAGCACGAGGTCGATCACGCCCGCAGGTTAGTGTGCGCACGTGCCCCGCGACGAGATCCGCAGCTGGCTCACCGACATGGACGGGGTGCTCGTCCACGAGGAGCAGGCCATCCCCGGAGCCGCCGAGTTCCTCGGACGGCTGCGCGAGACGGGGACGCCGTTCCTCGTGCTGACGAACAACTCGATCTACACGCGCCGCGACCTGGCCGCGCGGCTTCGCGCGAGCGGGCTCGAGGTGCCGGAGGACTCGATCTGGACCTCCGCGCTCGCCACGGCGCGCTTCCTGCGCGACCAGCGGCCCGGGGGCACCGCGTTCACCATCGGCGAGGCCGGGCTGACGACCGCCCTGCACGAGGTCGGCTACACGCTGACCGAGCGCTCCCCCGACTACGTGGTGCTGGGAGAGACCCGCACCTACAGCTTCGAGCGCATCACCCAGGCCATCCGCCTGATCGCCGATGGGGCCCGCTTCATCGCCACCAACCCCGACACCACCGGGCCGACGCCGCAGGGACCGCTGCCGGCGACCGGCGCGGTCGCCGCCCTCATCAGCACGGCGACGGGCGTCGCCCCCTACTACGTGGGCAAGCCCAACCCGCTGATGATGCGCTCGGCGCTCAACGCCATCGACGCGCACTCGGAGACGACCGCGATGGTGGGCGACCGGATGGACACCGACATCGTCTCAGGACTCGAGGCGGGGCTCGAGACCATCCTGGTGCTCACCGGATCGACGGGCCGCGACCAGATCGATCGCTTCCCCTACCGGCCCTCGCGGGTCGTCGACTCGGTCGCCGACCTGGTGGACCTGATCGGCTGAGGGCCGCCGGCGGGCCGGCGGGGCCGGGTTCAGGCGCGCAGGCTCCAGAAGCCGTCGGCGCCGACGTGGTCCTCGTCGGCGAGACGCCCGAGCTCCTGCCGCGCCTCCTCCACCGGGATGTCGCGCACGACGGCGACCTCCTTCGTCGCGAGCGGCTCACCGGCCCAGCGCAGCAGCTCCGCGGCATCCGTGGGCGGGCCGGCGCGCGGGAGATCCGGCGCCAGGTTGGCCATCACCACGTCGTAGACCCGGAACGGCTGGAAGCCCGGGGCGGACAGGTGGGCGCCGTCGGAGACGCGCTCGAACTCGTACGACGGGCAGGTGTAGCGCCTGCCGCCCGACCAGCCCGCCAGGCGCTCGTCCTGCGCGAGTGCGGCCGCCGTGGGCGCACGGGCGGCGGCCATGTCCTCTGCGAGGGCCGTCTCGGTGGCCGGATCGGCCGTCCACCGCGCCAGCTCGGCGGGGTCGATGCCCGCGTCGGCGGCCGCCGCGTCGATGACCTGCGGCTCGTCGATCAGCTCGCCGCGGAAGTGCCGGATGCGGAGGCGGCGCAGTAGGGGGCGCATGCGGCCGGGCGCGTTCAGCCGGGCGGCGACGACGGCGCGGCACGCCGGCACCGAGGCCTCCATGCGGGGCCGCTCCGCGGTGTCGATCGGCATTCCGTGGTCGCGGGCGATCGTGCGGAACGCCCTCGCCTGCACGTCGGGGGTGAAGCCCATGTCGAGGTAGTGCTGCGGCGAATCGCTCAGCCCCACGACCCGAACCTGCCACTCGATCGCGTCCCCGTAGAGCCAGTCGAGACGGCGGCGGAAGGGCTCCGCGCTGAAGGCCCACGGGCAGACGGGGTCGGTGAACTCGGTGATGCGGATGCGGGACACGGTGCACGACGCTAGCAGCGCGGGACCGGCGCCCGCCCCCGCGTGTCGCGGAGGTCCAGCGGGCCCCGCCGCTGCCGATGGGAAGGGCATGCGGCGACCGCTGCGAGGACAGCCATGAGGGAGCTCACGCGGGGCCGGCTGCTCGGCCGCGCGGCGGTGGGCGGCGTCGTGCTGCTCGCGGGCGGTCCGGCGCTCGCCGGCGGGCGCGCCGCGGCCGCCGGCGGCGACGCCGGGAGGGTCCGCACGGCCCTCGCCCTCGCGCACATCCAGGCGCGCCTCTACTCGCAGGCCGGGCGCGCCGAGGCCCTGCGCCCCGACCTGCTCTTCTTCGCCCGCGCCGCGGCCCGCCACGAGGAGGAGCACGTCGTCGCCCTCGCGGCGCTGGTGGAGGACGCGGGGGATCCGCCGCGTCCCGACCTCTGGCAGGTGGCCGCCGACGACGCGGCGTTCGCGCACATGGCGGTGCGCCTCGAGGACCTCACGGTGCGGGCCCTGAACGGCATCGCGGGCGAGCTGAGCCCGGCGGCGCTCGAGACGACCGCGCGGGTCGCCTCGGTGGATGCGCGCCACGCGGCCTGGGTCCGCGCCCTCGTGGGCGTCACGCCCTCCCACCACGTCTTCGACCGGGGCCGCACCCGCGACGAGGTGGCCGCCGTCCTCACCGAGGCCGGGCTCGACCCGGACCTCGTGCCGTGACGGCGCGTCTCACCCGCCGGGCCTTCGTCGGCGCGCTCGGCGCCGGCGCCGCGGCCCTGGCGCTGGCGACCCCCGCCGCCGGCGAGCAGGGGGGCGACGAGGTCATCCTCAACCACGCCCTGGCCCTCGAGCACCTGCAGGCCGCCCTCTACACCCGCGCGGCGCGCGCGCCCGCGCTCGGACCGACCGTGGCGCGGATGGCCGGGGCGATGGGCGGGGTCGAGCGGGCTCACGTCGCCGCCCTGACCGAGGCCCTCGGCGACGCCGCGCTCGCCCCCCCGCTGTTCGACCTCTCGGCGGCCCTCGCGGGCGAGCGGGCCTTCATCCGCCATGCCGCCGCGATCGAGGACCTGGCGGCGGCCGTGCACCTGCACCATCTCCCCCGCCTGGCCGATCCCGCCCTGCGGGCCCTGCTGGCGTCGATCCACACGGTCGACGCCGGTCACGCGGCCTGGATCCGCCTGCTGGCGGGTGTCGCCCCGGTCACCGAGGCGCTCGACCGCCCGGTCGACCCGGATGAGGCGACCCGCCTGCTGATCGGGAGCGGCCTCGTGGCGCCGCGGCCGGGGACGGCCGACGGCTCCTGGGCGGGCGACGGCCGTGCCGGCCTCCTGGCGGCGTTCCCCCTCGGGCGCCGCCCGGCCACCGACCCGGTGGCGGTCGCCCCCCGTCCGCCCGCGGGCGCGCCCGCCGCCGTACCCGCCGGGGAGAGCCACCGGTGGGGACTCTGGATCGGGACCACCGCGGGCATCTCGGCGGTCGTCCTCGGGGGCCTCGGCCTGCGTGCCCGCCGGGGCCCGGCCCCCCGGGTGACGGTGGTCGGCCCCGACGAGGGCCCGGCCGTCGTCCAGCGGGCCGCCGCACCCGCCGGGGTTGCCGCCGAGCCGGGCGCCGCGCAGACTGCCGGAGTGCCCCGGACCGAGTCCCGCTGGACGCGCCGGCGCTGAGCGTCGCCCTCGTCACGGCCGCCGAGGCGCGGCCGGTGGACGACGACCTCCCCCCGCTGCTCGAGGCGCTCACCCGCCGCGGCATCGCCCACGCCGTCGTCGACTGGGACGATCCGGGGGTCGACTGGCACGCCCACGTGCTGGCCGTCGTGCGATCCCCCTGGGACTACACCCGCCGCCACGCCGAGTTCCTGGCGTGGTCCGAGCGGGTCGCGCGCGCGACCGCGCTCGAGAACCCCCCGCACCTACTGCGCTGGAGCGCCGACAAGCGCTATCTGCGCGACCTCGACGCGGCCGGCGTGCCGGTGGTGCCGACCTCCTTCGCCGCGCCGGGGGAGACGATGGACTGGCCCGCCAACGGGGAGATCGTGGTCAAGCCCACGGTCTCGGCCGGATCCCTCGACACGGCCCGGCACCTGGCGACCGCGCGTGCCGAGGCCGAGGCCCACGTCGCGCGCCTGCACGCCGCCGGACGTGAGGCGATGGCCCAGCCCTACCTGTCACGGGTGGAGGGCGAGCGCGGCGAGACGGCGCTCGTCTTCGTCGCCGGCGCGTTCAGCCACGCTGCGCGCAAGGGGCCGATGCTGGTGCCCGGTCTGAGCGTGGTCGGCGGCCTGTTCGTGGAGGAGGACATCCGGCCCGCCACGCCCACGACCGAGGAGATGGAGGTGGCGGCTGCGGCGCTCGCCGCGATCCCCGCCGGAAATCCTCCGCTCTACGCCCGGGTCGACCTCGTGCCCGACGATGCCGGCCGGCCGGTGGTGCTCGAGCTGGAGCTCGTGGAGCCCTCGCTCTTCCTCGTCCACGGTGCGGGCGCCGCCGACCGGCTGGTCGACGCGATCGCAGGGCGGCTCACGGCGAGGTCCAGCGGCCCAGGGTGAGGATCTGACCGGCCGCTGCGCCCATGCGCTGGGCGGCGCTGCCGCCGTTCACCGCGAGGGCCACCATCCCGTGGCTGTCGATGTGCACGAGCATCCCCTTCGGGGCCGCATCGGCGAAGACACGGCACACCGTCGCGGGGTGGCGGCGGTCGGTGACCGCGGCCGAGATGCGGTCGCCCATCGTGAAGCCGGCGGCCTCGAGGTCGGCGGGTCCCGCGAGCAGCTCCAGGTTGCCGAACGGGTCGATCGCGACGATCGGGGCCGCGAGCTCGCCGGGGCGGACCGCCGGGGCGGGCAGGTCGGGCACCAGCAGGCCGGTGAGATCGAACGGCGTGCCGAGGTCGGAGGGCCGGGCACCGGCCGCCAGGGCCGCCGCGGCCGGCGCGAACAGGTCGCGCCCGTGGAAGGTGGCCGAGGCCCCGTCGGGCAGCGGGTGGAGGGCCACCGCCTCCACGACGCCGAGCGCCTCGGCGGCGGGCGCGAGCAGCCCGTTGTCGGGACCGACCAGCGCCCCGCCGGTCGCGAGCCCGAGGACCACCGCGCGGCGCGGACCGCCCACGCCGGGATCGACCACCGCGAGGTGGACGGCGTGCGGCAGCAGGGGCGCGAGGCGGGCGAGCGTCAGGGCTCCGCGACGGACGTCGCCGGGCGGGATGTCGTGGGCGAGGTCGATCCGCTGCCGATCCGGGCACGCCGCCGCAAGGACCGCGTGGAGGGCTCCGACGTACTCGCTCCCCGCCCCGAAGTCGGTGAGGAGGGTGATCATGCGCCCTCGCGGGACCCCACGTCGGAGAGGAGGGCGTCCACGAGCCCCGGGATGGTGAACTCGGTCGCCTCCGCGTGCACCTCGAGTCCCTCGGCGCGCGCGGTGTCGCTCGTGATCGGGCCGATCGAGACGACGCGCGGGCCGGCGCCGAGCGCCTGCCGGTCGGCCGGGCCGAGGAGGGCCATGAAGCTGCGCACGGTCGAGGAGGCGGTGAACGTGAGGTGGTCGGCGGCGAGGGCCGCGGCGAGGGCGTCCGGGTCGGCCGGCTCGGAGACCGCCTCGTAGAGCTCGACCTCATCGACCGCCGCGCCGCGGGCGCGCAGCCCGTCGACCAGCTCGGGCCGGGAGCCGCGGGCCCGGGCCACCAGCACCGGCACGCCCTGCAGGTCGCGCCCGGCGAGCGACTCGAGGATCCCCTCGGCGACGAAGCGCTCGGGCACGAGGTCGGCACGCACGCCGTGGGCGGCGAGGCGCTCGGCGGTGGCGGGCCCGATCGCGACGACGGTGGCCTCGGGTGGGAGGGAGCGGGCGTCGCGTCCCCGCTCGGCGAGGCGGGCGAAGAGGGCGTCCACGCCGTTGACGCTGGTCAGGACCACGAGGCGGTAGTCGCCGAGGGCGTCGAGGGCGGCGTCGATCGCGGGCGAGGAGTCCACGGGGGCGATCCGGATCACCGGCAACTCCACGACGTCGGCCCCGAGGGCGCGCAGCCGGTCGGAGAGCTCGCTCGCCTGCGCCCGGGCGCGCGTGACGACGACGGTGCGCCCCATGAGCGGCCGGCGCTCGAGCCAGCCGATGGTGCCCGCGAGCGACGCGACGGGCCCGACGACGACGACCGCCGGCGACCCGAGGCCCTCCTCGGCGACCCGCGCCGCCACCGTCGAGAGGGTCGCCACGAGGCGCCGCTGGCGCGGCGTGGTGCCCCACTGGACGACGCCGACGGGCTCGTCGGGCGACCGCCCCCCGGCGATCAGCGCCTCGGCGATGCCGCCGAGGCGCCCCATGCCCATCAGGACCACGAGCGTCCCCGGCACGCGGGCCAGCGCGGCCCAGTCGGTCTGCTCGGACGGCTTGGTGGGGTCCTCGTGACCGGTGACGACGGTGAACGACGTGGCCACGCCGCGGTGGGTGACGGGGATGCCCGCGTAGGCGGGGGCGGCGATGGCGCTGGTGATGCCCGGCACCACCGCGTACTCGACGCCGGCCGCCGCGAGAGCCTCGGCCTCCTCGCCGCCGCGGCCGAAGACGAAGGGGTCGCCGCCCTTCAGGCGCACCACCCGCCGGCCGCGCAGGCCGTGCTCGACGAGGGCGGCGTTGATCTCGTCCTGGGTCATTGCCTGCCGGCCGGGCGACTTGCCGGCGTTCAGCAGCTCGGCGCGGGGGTGGCAGAGCGGCAGCAGCTGCTCGGTGCCGAGGCGGTCGTGGACCACCACCTCGGCGCGCTCGAGCGCGCGCAGGCCGGCCACCGTGAGCAGACCGGGATCGCCCGGGCCGGCGCCGACGAGATGGACGAAGCCGCTCACGCGCGCACCGCGGCCAGCGCAGCCGCAGCGTCGCGGCCGAGGCCGGCGGGGTCGCCGATCGGACCGTCGCGCACCACCCGCTCGCCCCGCCGGCCGTCGTCCGACCCGGCGAACGCGACAATCCGCAGCCCGTCGCCGTGCGGCGCGCAGTAGGCCCCGACCGGCTGCAGGCAGCCTCCTCCGAGGGCGGCCAGCAGCGCGCGCTCGGCGCGCAGGCAGGCGTGCGCGACGGAGTCGTCGAGCACCGCGACGGCCGCCGACGTCTCCGGGTCGCCGGCGCGCCCCTGCAGCGCCAGCAGGCCCTGACCGGGAGCGGGCGTGGAGACGTCGACCGGCAGGGGGCTCGTCCCCTCCGGGGCCAGACCGAGCCGCCGCAGCCCTGCGGCCGCGATCACGAGGGCGTCGGCGTCGCCGCGGGCCAGCTTGTCGAGGCGGGTGCCGACGTTGCCGCGGATCGGGACGACCCGCAGGTCCGGACGGGCGGCCAGCACCTGGGCGGCGCGGCGCGGGCTGCCGGTGGCCACCGTGGCGCCCGCCGGAAGCGCGTCCAGGCCCCCCGGGGGGCCCACCAGCACGTCGCGGGCGTCCTCGCGCGCGGGCACGGCGAGCACGGCAAGGCCGTCCGGGAGCTCGCCGGGGAGGTCCTTGGCGGAGTGGACCGCCAGGTGCGCCCGGCGGTCGAGCAGGGCCTCCTCCAGCTCCTTGACGAACAGCCCCTTGTCGGGCGCCGCCCCGGTGCCCGCGGCGCTCCAGCGGTCGCCGGTGGTCGTGAGCGGCAGCAGCTCGACCTCGTGTCCGGCCGCCGTCAGCGCGGCGGCGACGAACTCCGTCTGGGCCAGCGCGAGTGGGGAGCGCCGGGTTGCGAGAACGAGGCGGACGGGCTCAGCCGGCCGGGGCCTCGAGGCCGAAGAGGTGGCGGAGGCTCTCCAGGTGCCGTAGCGCGTCCCCGTCCCCGTCCTCGGCCGCGGCGCGGACACGGACCGTCGGCTCGTGGAGGAGCTTGTTGACGATGCCCTTGGTGAGCGCCTCGACGCGGCGGCGGTCGGCGTCGGACAGCCCCTCCCACTGGCCGTCGAGCCGGGCCAGCTCGCCCTGCCGGATCGACTCGGCCCGCTCGCGCAGCGACGTGATCGCCGGCGCCGCCGAGAGCCCGCGGCGCCAGGCCGAGAAGCCCTGGACGGCGCCGAGGACGAAGCCCTCGCCCCGCTCGGCCTCGAGGCGGCGGCCGTTGAGGTTGGCCTCCACCACGCGCTCGAGGTCGTCGATGTCGAACAGCGCGACGCCCGGCAGGTCGGCGACCGACGCCTCGACGTCGCGCGGCACCGAGATGTCGACGATCACCATGGGACGGCCGGGGCGGCCCGCCATGGCCGGGCCGAGCTCGTCGGGGCCGAGGATCGGGTGCGGCGCGTCGGTGGACGAGATGACGATGTCGGCGCCCACCAGCTCGTCGGGGAGCCGGTCGAAGCCCACCCCGCGGCCGCCGAAGCGGCCGGCGAGCTCGCGCGCCGTGCTCACGGTCCGGTTGGCCACGACGACCTCGTGGACGCCGTGCTGCACCAGCGCCTGGGCGGTCGCCTCGGCCATCCGCCCGGCGCCGATCACCAGCACGCGGCGACCGGGGAGGTCGGAGAGGACGTCCTCGGCGAGGTCGAGCGCGACGGCGGGGACCGAGGACGAGCCGGCGCCGATGTGCGTCTGGGTGCGGACGCTCTTGCCCACCTCCAGCGCCTGCCGGAAGAGCTGGTTGAGGATCGGGCCTGTCGCGCACTCCTGGGCGCCGAGCTCCCAGGCCGCGCGCACCTGGCCCTGGATCTCGCTCTCGCCCACCACCATCGAGTCGAGGCTCGACGCGACCCGGAACAGCTGGGCGGCCGCCCGCTCGTCGCGCAGCACGTAGCGCGCGCAGGCCAGCTCCTCGAGGGAGATCCGGCTGTGCTCCACGATCGCCGCCGACACGGCCTCCTCGGCCGCCACGAGGTCGGCGGCGGCCGCGTAGACCTCGGTGCGGTTGCAGGTGAAGAGGGCGACGGCCTCCGAGACCGCGCCGGAGGCCAGCAGGTCGCGCAGCAGCGCGCGGGCCTCCTTCTCCGACAGGGACGCCTTCTCGCGCTGCTCGACCGGAGCGGTCTTGTGCGAGAGCCCGAGGACGAGGAGGTTCACGCGTGCACCCCGAGACCCATCTCGCGGCGGGCCAGGTCGCGCGCGCCCTGCTCGTCGCCCTCGGCCAGCAGGCGCACGACGTCGGTCCGCATGAGGCGCTCGACGGCCTCCCGCCGGCCCGGCATGTCGGGGTGGCGCTCCTTCAGCTCGCCGCGCATCTCGCGCAGCAGCGCGATCAGCGCCCCCCACTCGGGCCCGTACATGGTGCCGAGCTGGCGACGGATGTGCTTGGCCACGACGGGGCTCGCGCCTCCGGTGGTGACCGCCAGCGACAGCTCACCGCGCCGGACGAGCGACGGGACGATGAAGTCACACAGCGATGGTGCGTCGACGACGTTGCAGATCACGTTGCGCGCCTCGGCGTCCTGCCGCACCATCCGGTTGACCTGCTCGCGGTCGGTCGCGGCGATGACCAGGAAGCACCCCTCGAGGTCCTCGGGACGATAGGTGCGCTCGCGATGATCCACGATCGCGCCCTCGGCGACCATCCGGGCCAACTCGGAGGTGATCTGCGGACTTACCAACCGCACCACGGCGCCGTGCTCGATCAGCGCGCGGACCCTGCCCTCGGCGATGCCGCCGCCCCCGATCACCGCGCACCGGCGCCCCTCGAGGTCCACGAACATCGGGTAGAGCATCCTGTCCGGGCCCGGCGGACCGCTCGGTCCGACGCGGCTGCTCACGTGATGGACGCGGGTCCCGGCGCGTCGGCCGTCTCGGGCTCCGACGCGTCGCCGGCGGCGCGCTCGACCAGCAGCGCGAGCAGCTCGGCCTCGCGGGCCATGCGCGCCGCCTTCAGGCCGACCACGACGACGTACATCAGGAGGGCGAAGATGATGACGCCGTAGGCCGCGGCCACGTACTCGTTGGTCATGCCATCGCCTCCAGGCGCATCTTGACGCGGCGCATGGCGCGGTCGGCGCGGCGCTGGATCAGCTCGAGCTGCAGGATCGTCAGGAAGACGCCGACGGTGGCGGCCAGGCTCACGAGGAACCAGACCAGCATCGCGTCGGACATGTTCGCGCCGCCGGTCGTGAAGACGACCGGGTGCACGAACGAACGCGCGACGCGGACCGAGTAGAAGGAGAGCGGCACCGATGCGAAGGCGGCGATCGAGTAGATCGCCGAGTAGCGCAGCCGCAGCTCGCCCTCGACCGAGGAGCGCAGCACGAAGTAGGCGGCGTACAGCAGCAGGACGATCACGAACGTGACCAGCCGCGGATCGGTCCAGACCCACCAGGTGCCCCAGGAGGCCTTGGCCCAGATCGAGCCGGTGATGACGACCAGCACCGAGAAGGCCAGGCCGATGCCGATCGCGATGCTCGAGACGTCGTCGAGGTGGGCGTCGCGGGTGCGCAGATAGCGGATGCCGTAGATCGCGCCGACGGCGAAGGCCACCAGGCCCACCAGCGCGATCGACACGTGGAAGTAGAAGATCTTCTGGATGATCCCCTGGTCGGCGTCCTCGGGGGCGACGAAGAAGATGCCGAAGCAGGCGACCGCCGTGAGGATCGCGGTCAGCACCCCGGTGATCGCCAGGCGCCGCGTCGAGCGCGTGTCAGTCATCGAAGACGTGCTCGTAGGTCGCGTAGGCCACAAGGCCGAAGATTACCGCATATACCCCCAGAAACAGGCAGTAACCCCGGTACTCGGCGAGGTCGTTCGTCCCCCCCGAGACCGCTTGCGTGGCGCCTGAGGCGGCGATCACGACGGGCAGCAGCGAGGGCAGGAAGAGCACCGGCAGCAGCAGCTCGCGGGCGCGTGCGAACAGCGCCAGGCAGGCCAGCAGCGACCCCAGGACGGAGATCCCGAGGTTCGCGAGGAGGCACACGAGGCCGATCAGCAGCAGGTCGCCGGGCTCCTGCCCGCGGACGAAGAAGATGGTGACGAGCGGCACCGCGACCACCTCGACGGCGAGCAGATACGCGAAGATCGCCCCCGCCCGCGAGATCAGGAGCAGATCGCGGGGCACGGGCGTGACGAGCAGCCCGTCGAGCACGCGCTGCTCGCGTTCGGGGACCCACGACCGGCCCACCCCGAGCACCGCGGTGAGGGCGAGCGTCGCCCAGAGGATCCCCCCGGAGACGGCCGAGAGGTCCTGGCCCCGCCCGCCGAAGGCGAACTGGAAGATCATCATCGCGACGACGGCGAAGAGCACCATCGCCACCAGGGTGTCGCGCGTGCGCAGCTCGAGGCGCAGGTCCTTGAGCAGGAGGGCGCGCAGCTGACGGAACCAGGAGGGGCGGGCGGCGTTCACGCCACCAGCTCCTCGTAGCGGGCGCGGAACGCCGAGGCCTCGCCCGCGACGGGCTCGTCGAGCACCACCCGCCCCGCCCGCAGCACGAGGACGCGCCCGGCCAGGGAGACACCGCGCTCCACCTCGTGGGTCACCATCACGGCGCCCCGGGCGGAGCCGAGATCGGCGAGGACGCCGTCGAGCAGGCGAGCGCCCGCGGCGTCGAGGCCGGAGTAGGGCTCGTCGAGCAGGAGGAGCACCGGGTCGTGGAGCAGGGCCCGGGCGAGGCCGAGGCGCTGGGCCATGCCGCGGCTGAAGGTGCGCACCGGGTCGAACGATCGCGCCCGCAACCCCACGCGGTCGAGCCCGGCGTCGATGCGCTCGCGCGCGTCGGGCAGCCCGTAGAGCGCGGCGTAGAGCTCCAGGTTCTGCCGGGGCGTGAGGTCGAGGTAGACGAGCGGGTCGTGCCCGAGGTAGCCGATGCCGGCGCGCGCGCGGGTGCGGCCGCCGGGAAGCTCCTGGCCGCAGACCGACAGCGCCCCGGAGTCGGGTCGCAGCAGCGTCGCCACCATCCGCAGGAGCGTGCTCTTGCCCGCGCCGTTCGGGCCGAGCACGGCGAGGCACTCGCCGGGCGCCAGCGCGATGTCGACCCGGTCGACGGCGGCGCGGTCGCCGAAGCGCTTCACGAGGCCGCTGCCCCGCACCAGGGTGGTCTCTACAGCGTCACCTCGGCGACGGTGAAGACCAGGAAGACCACGGCGAGCAGGCCGTTCGACTGGGCGAAGGCCGCCTGCACGCGGCGGGTGTCGCCGGGCCGCACGATCGCGTTCTCCACGAGCAGCACGACGGCGCAGACCGCGACGCCCGCGAAGTAGACGGCCCCGGCACCCGCAGCGGACCCGGCGCCGGCGAGCAGCGCGATCGCCGCCACGTGGAGGGCCCGGGTGAACCAGAGCGCCCGCCGCTCGCCGAAGCGGGCCGGGATCGAGTGGACGTCGTTGGCGCGATCGAACTCGACGTCGAGCAGCGCGTAGATCACGTCGAAGCCCGCGATCCACGCCGCCACGCCGAGGCCCAGCATGATGGGCGCGGGCCCGAGCTCCCCGGTCACCGCCAGCCAGGCGCCCATCGGGGCGATGCCGATCGTGAGCCCGAGCGCCAGGTGGCAGAGCCAGCTGACCCGCTTGGCGAGCGGGTAGAGCACGAACGCGGCCACGGGCACGGGCCAGAGCACCCAGGTCTCCTCGGGCAGCTGGGAGACCGCCACGAGCAGCAGGGCGAGGCTGACGGCGCAGAACGCGGCGACCTGCCCCACCCTGAGGCGCCCCGCGGGGATCTCCCGCGAGGCCGTGCGCGGGTTCCGCGCGTCGATGTCGGCGTCGATGATGCGGTTGAGCGCCATCGCGAGGCTGCGCGCGCCGACCATGGCCAGCAGGATCCAGCCGAGCGTGGCGAGGTCCGGGATCGCCATGTCCGCGAGCAGCGCCGCGGAGAGGGCGAAGGGAAGGGCGAAGATCGTGTGCGAGAAGCGCACGAGGCCGAGCAGGGCGGGCACGAGCCCCAGTCCCGCCGCCTGCGGCGCGGCCCCCGAGGAGGTGGTCACGGTCCCGATGTTACCGGCGATGCGCACCCCTCCATCGATTCCGGCGCCCGGTGCGGGCGGCGCTCAGGCGGCCGCGTCGCCCGGGCGGTGGGTGCCGAAGCTCCAGACGCTGCCGTCGCGGTTGCGGGCGGCGAACCCGCGCGAGCCGTAGTCCCGGCCGGTGGCTATGCGGCCGGCCCTCCCGGAGGGTCGGCGGGGCCGTAGATCGCCGGGCGGCCGGTCGCGAGCCCCCAGAACTGGTCGCCGTGGTCGTAGTGCCACCACTCCTCGTGGTAGGCGGTGAAGCCCTGGCCGGCCATGGACCAGAAGAGCAGGCGTCGCAGGCCGCGGGCCTCGCCGGGCACGTCCTCGAGCGCGCGGGCGGCGGCCTCCTCGACGAAGGCGTCGAAGGAGGTCCCGAGGTCGAGGGGCCGCCCGTCGCCGTCGCCGAGCGTGAGGTCCACGGCGCCGCCGGTCAGATGTGGCGGCGGCGCGGCCGTCGAGCGGGAGGGCGCCGTGACGTAGCGGGCGGCGGCCTCCTCCAGCGCGGCGGCGGGCCAGTCGTAGTGGACCATCGTGAGCTCGTCGAGATAGCCGTTGTAGAGCGCCGCCTGGGTCGCGAGCGGGCGGTAGCCGTCCCAGACGACCAGGCTGCGGCCGTCGGGCAGCCCGGCGGCCACGGCCGCGAGCCGGTGAGCGACCCCCTCGCGGATCCAGCCCTCGGCAAGGGCGCCCGCGAGCCCCATCGCGTGGTACTGCGGGGAGTCGTGGACCCGCGGGCCGATGTCGGCGACCCGCACCAGCGGCTCGTCCACCGGCTCGATCTCGACGTCCTGCCAGCCGTGGGTCGACGTCATCATCGGGATCGCCCGTAGCGAGCTCACCGCGTCTCCCACTCGGCGGCGTCGATGCGGGCGCCCGGGTCCTTGCCGGCGGCGATGGCGAGGAAGGGCGCGACCACGCGCGAGGGGTGCGGGACGGTCTGGGGGTCCTCGTCGGGATACGCCGCGGCCCGCATCGCGGTGCGCAGCGGCCCCGGGTTCACGGCGACGCAGCGGATCCCGGCGTCGCGCAGCTCCTCCCGGAGCATCTGGGTGACCCCCTCGAGCCCGAGCTTCGACACCGCGTACGCCCCCCACCCCGCCCGGCCCGCCGCGCCCGAGGTCACGTTGATGATGGCGCCGCCCGGCGACATGGCGGGGATCAGGGCCGACGTCCACTGCACCGTTCCGGTGAGGTTGACCGCCATGACCGCGTCCCAGAGCTCGGCCGGGTAGTCGGCGATCGGCGTGCGTGCGCCCAGCAGGCTCGCGTTGTTGACCACGACATCGACGCGCCCGAGCACCGCGAGGGTCTGCGCCGCCGCCTCCTGCACGCTGCCCGGGTCGGCCAGGTCGAGCGGGACGCCCTGCACCTGCGCACCCCTCTCGCGTACCCGCGACATGGTTCCCTCCAGCCGCCGGACCGCGGTCGCGGTCACCACCAGGCGGGCGCCCTCGGCGGCGAACGCCTCGGCGAGGGCCCGGCCGAGGCCCCGCGAGGCGCCGGTCACCACGACCCTCATCCCCGCCATCCGCTCACCCACCGCAGCCGCTCCTGACCCCCGGGGGCGGGAGCGTCCCCAACTAGTCCTTCAGCTCCTGCCGGGACGGCTCGGGCACCTGCGGGGCCGTCTGGGCCGGGTAGACGTCGCTCTCGGGCGACGTGCCGGCGACCGACGCGATGTAGGCGGCCACGTTGACGGCGTCCTGGCCCGTCACCAGGTCGCGCGGCATCGGGGGCTGGGCCATCTTGATCCACCGCTCGATGGTGCCCTGGAACTGGGAGTCGTCGAACCCGGCCTGGCGCGACGCCCTCCAGGAGTCGTCCAGGTTCGGGCCGATGGCCGAGGGCGGGGTGCCCGCGTCCTCGAGCGTGTGACAGCTCGCGCACAGGTTCACGAAGCTCGTCTTCCCGGCGTCCAGGTCGGCGGTCTCCCCGCTGTCGCCACAGGCCGACAGGCCGAATGCGGCGACGCCCACGGCGACGACTGCCGCCAGGCGGCGGCCCCTACGGCGCAGAGACGTCATACGAGGTACACCAGGATGTAGAGCAGGACCCAGACGACATCGACGAAGTGCCAGTAGAGGCTGGAGGCCTGCAGGGGAGTGGACCACTGCGGGGTGAAGTCGTGTGCCCGCTTGACCCGGATGTAGCAGAGGGTCAGCAGCGTCAGGCCGACGAAGACGTGGAGGCCGTGGAAGCCGGTCAGCGTGTAGAAGGTCGAGCCGAAGGCCTGGTCCTGCGGGGTGAACCCGAGGTGGATGTACTCGTTCACCTGGATCAGGAGGAACGTGCCGCCCAGGAACATGGTCACCAGCAGGCCCCGCTCGAGGCCCTTGCGGTCGCCGTAGTGCTTCAGGCGGTGCTCGCCCCAGTGGATGGTGAAGCTCGACGCCACCAGGATGGCCGTGTTCACGCCGGTGATGATCTTCGGCAGCTCGAAGGGCTCGCCCGCCGAGTTCAGGGGCGGCCACTGGTCGGCCACGTTGAAGCGGACGAAGAAGTAGGCGGCGAACAGCGAGCCGAACAGCATCACCTCGGAGCCGATGAAGAACATCATCGACAGCATCCCCATGCTGATCTGGCTGCCCCGCGAGGGAGGCGGCGTCGCCTGCGAGGGCGCGCTGATCGTGGGCTCGACGGTGGCCATCGGCTAGCTCCCGGACGGGGAGGCCGGCGCCTCCGCATCGACGACGATCCGCTCCACGGGGACGGTGCCGGCGGCGGCCCGCACCGCGGCCAGCGCCTCATCCGACTCCAGGCGTCCGCCGCGCGCGGCGATCACGAGGATCTCGTCGGCCCGGTGCCCCGTCACGGCGATGGTGGCCGCGGCGGCGGCGTCGCCGTCGAGCACCTCGCCGCGCGACTGCACGCCGACGGCCTGCAGGCCGTCGATGGCGGCGCGGACCCGGTCGAAGGCGGCGGAACGCGCCTCCTCGGCCTCGTCGGTCCAGCCGGGCCCGGTCAGGTTCATGGGCGAGAGCAGGATGACGCCGATCGGACGGCGGTCGGCGCGCTCGCGCAGCGCGGCGACGAGGCCGGCCGTGCCGAGGCCCTCGTCGGCGACCACGGCGACCTGCGAGACGCCCGGCAGGCTCAGGGGCGCGCGCGCGTCCTCGGGACGGACGACCACGCGCGTCACGCCCAGGCCGGTGCTCTTGCGAAGCCGGTCGACCATGTCGTCGGCCATCCACGCCGACATGCCCGTCGGGTAGGTGGCGAGCATGACCTCGTGGACGTCCTCCTCGGCGCTCACGGCGGCGACGGCGGCGAAGGGGTCACCCTCGACGACGGTCCCGGAGGCGTCGATGCCCGACTCGGCCAGAACCGACAGGGCGACCTGCAGGCGCCGGTCGGCGGCACGGGAGTCGCCGTCCTCGTTGGCCACGGCGAAGGTGAACCGCCAGAGGCCCTCGGAGGCGCGGTGGCGGACCTCGTCGATGAGCGCGGCGGACGCCACGGTCTCGTCGGCGACGACGACGATGGTGCGCTTCTCGGTCTCGGTGAGCTCGCCGCCGATCTCCTCGGGGGCGAAGACGACCGCGTGGCGCGCGCCGGGGATGCCGTACTGGTACGGGCCGCCGACCACCTGCGGGGTCGCCTCGAAGTTGAAGAGCGACGGGGGCGAGGAGACGAGCCACTCGAGGGTGCGCCCGCGCCAGGGGTTCCAGGGCGCCTTCGGCCCGGACCGCCACGAGGTGATCATGTTGTAGAAGAAGACCAGGAACCCGAGCGTCATCACGATCGACGCGATGCCGATGAACTGGTTCACCGCTTCGAACCGTTCGTCGTAGGCGGAGACGCGGCGGGGCATGCCCTGGATGCCGAGCCAGTGCATCGGCATGAAGGTGGCATTGAAGCCGATGAAGATGATCCAGAAACTGATCATCCCCAGCGTCTCGTTGTACATCTTCCCGGTCATCTTCGGGAACCAGTAATGGACGCCGGCGAAGATGGTGAAGACGCTGCCGCCGACGAAGACGTAGTGGATGTGGGCCACCACGAAGTAGGTGTCGGTCACCTGGATGTCCACGGGGATGACGGCCAGCATCACGCCCGAGAGCCCGCCGATGACGAACACCCCGATGAAGCCCATCGCGTAGAGCATCGGCGTCTTGAGGTGGATCTTGCCGCCCCACATGGTCCCGAGCCAGGAGAAGATCTTCACGCCGGTGGGGATCGCGATGATGATCGTGGTGATCATCATGGGCACGCGCAGCCACGCCGCCATGCCGCTGACGAACATGTGGTGCGCCCAGACCCCGAAGCCGAGCACGGCGATGGCCACCGTCGAGAACGCGAGCGCCCGGTAGCCGAAGATCGGCTTGCGCGAGAAGGTCGCGATGATCTCGCTGATGATCCCGAAGCCCGGCAGCATCATGATGTACACGGCCGGGTGGGAGTAGAACCAGAAGATGTGCTGGTAGGCGATGACGTCGCCGCCGCCCGCCGGGTCGAAGAACTGCGTCCCGATGACCCGGTCGAAGAGGGTCATGAACTGCGAGCCGGCGATGAACGGCGTGCCGAAGACGACGAGCGCCGAGGTGGTCGCGTTGGCCCACACCAGGAGCGGCATCCGCCAGACGGTCATGCCCGGGGCGCGCATCGTGAAGATCGTGACCAGGAAGTTGATCGCGGTGGCGATCGAGCTGGCGCCGACGACCTGGACGCCGACCTCGAAGAGGGTCGTGCCGGTGCCGCCCTGGTTGGCGAGCGGGACGTAGGCGGTCCAGCCGGCCGAGAAGGCGCCGAAGACCGGGCTGAGGATCATCATCAGCCCGCCGGGGATGAGCATCCACACCGACAGGGCGTTCAGACGCGGGAACGCCATGTCCTTGGCGCCGATCATGATCGGCAGGATGTAGTTCGCCAGGCCGGCGAAGGCCGGGATGACGAACAGGAAGATCATCACCGTCGCGTGGACGCTGAAGAGGCCGTTGTAGGTCTCGCCGTCGCCGAGGGTCTGGCCCGCGGTGAAGAGCTCGGCGCGCACCGCCTCGGCGAGGAGGCCGGCCAGCACGAAGAAGGTGAAGACGATGGCCATGTACTGGACACCGATGACCTTGTGGTCCGTGTTCACCTTGAAGTAGTCGCGCCAGCTGTGGGCGCCGTGCATGGAGTGGTCCTCGCCGTCCACCCGGCGGCCGGTCATCCACTGCCACCACCAGTCGAAGCAGCCGATGCCGATCAGGAAACCGATCGAGGTGAGCGAGGCCGCGGCCGTGACGTAGACCTGTGACACCCAGAGCGGATCCATCCCGAAGATGGTCCGCATGAACCAGATGAGCCCGAAGGAGAAGAGGAAGCTGCCGGCCGACCACAGCGTCGCGCGCTTCCACCAGTAGGAGAGCGGGCGCGGGTCGACGTGGTGGGCGTGGCCCGAGGGGTCGGAGTGCGTGGGTGCGTGGGTGGCCATGGTGGTCCTCGGTTACCGGGTCACGGCTGGGCGGGTTCGGTGGTCCCCGGCGCCGGCGCCGGGGAGGCCTGGTCGGCGACCTGGGTCTCGGCGTCCGCGAGCCAGTCCTCGTAGTCGTCGGGCTCCATCACGACGACGCGCGTGCGCATGATCGCGTGGCCGACGCCGCAGAGCTCGGCGCAGATGACCTGGTAGGTGCCGACCCGGTTCGGATCGAAGACGACGCGAGTCGTGATGCCGGGCACGACGTCCTGCTTCACCCGGAACTCGACCACGTAGAAGTTGTGGATGACGTCCTTGGAGCGCATCCGCAGCTCCACCTGACGACCGACCGGCACGCGCAGGTCGCCGCTGCCGACCTCGCCGCCGGGGTACGCGAAGGACCACGCGAACTGCTCGGCGGTGACGTCCACGACGAGGCGGTCCTGGGCGAGCGCCTCGTTGTCGGAGAGCACCAGGTAGGCCCAGACGGCCATGACGGCCAGGAGGACCGTGGGGACGAGGGTCCACACGATCTCGAGCTTGGTGTTGCCGTGCACCGGCGGGCCGTCGCTCTCGTCGCCCGGCGCCGCGCGGAAGCGCCATGCGCTGTAGATGAGCACGACGGTCACCAGCGTGAAGATGGCCACCGAGGCCCACACGACGAACCACATGAGGGAGTCGACGCGCTCCGCCTGCTCGGCGGCCTGGATCGGGATCCAGTCGATCAGCACGGCGGTCGCCGCCGTCAATCCCCCGATCACGATCGTGAGGATGATGAGCGGGATGGTGTGGCGGCTCCTCAGCACGGCGGGGAACCTATCACGCGTTTCGGGCCGCGAAAGGGGTCCCCGAACGGGTCACACGTCCCTGCGCCAGCGCGATTCGGCCCCAGCGCGATCGCCCCCTCACGCGAGGGCGGGACGGCCGACGACCCGCAGGGCCGCCGCCGCGCAGAGGGCGAACAGCGCGGCCCCGAGTATCAGGGGCACCGCGATGCCCACGTGCTCGAAGAGCACGGTCGCCAGCAGCGGGGCGCCGATGCGGGCCGCCCCGCCCACGGACGCGCTGAGGCCGAGCACCATGCCCTGCTCGCGCTCGCCCGCGGCGAGCGAGATCAGGGCGGTGGTGGTGGAGAAGACGAGCCCGGAGGCGATCGCGAGCAGGGCGAGGCCGACCAGCAGCAGCCACAGGTCGTGCGAGACGGCCACGAGCATCAGGCCGGCGGCGGTGCCCCCGAACCCTGCGATCATCACGCGGCTCTCGCCCCAGCGCTCCACCACGCGCCCCACGAGGTACCCCTGCGAGAAGACGGCCATCACGCCGATGAAGGTGAACAGCAGCCCCATCTGGACCGGGCTGTACGAGAAGCGCCTGTCCCCGAAGAGGGCGAAGGTCGTCTCCATGCCCACGAAAGCGAAGGTCGAGACGAACGACAGCCACACCAGGGGAGCGAGGTCGCGGCTGGACAGCGCCCGGCGCACGATCGCCAGGCGAGGCACCGGGGCCTCGGGGGCGGTGGCTCCGGGACGGCGCGACTCGGGCAGACGGACGTAGGCGATGACGAAGTTCGCCGCGGCGAGGCCCGAGGCGACGAAGAACGGCAGCCGCTGGTCGATCGTCGAGAAGAGGGCCCCGATCGCCGGGCCCAGCACGAATCCGAGCCCGAAGGCGGCGCCGATCATCCCCATGCCCTTGGCACGGTCCTTCGGCTCGGTGACGTCGGCCACGTACGCCTGGGCGGCGGCGTAGGAGGCGCCCGCGATGCCCTGCAGCACGCGGGCGATCAGCAGCAGCAGGAGCGAGCCCGCGAGGCCGATGAAGAGGGCGGCCACCGCGCTGCCCGCGAGGGAGACGAGGATCACGGGCCGGCGCCCATGACGGTCGGACAGGCGCCCCCACACGGGGGCGAACAGGAGCTGCGCCACCGCGTAGGAGGCGGTGATGATCCCGATCTCCACGGGCGTGGCGCCGATCTCCTCCGCCCAGAGGGGGAGGATCGGCAGCACCAGCCCGAAGCCGATGAGGTCGATGACGACCGTCGTGAAGACGATCCCCAGCGGCGTCAGGAAGAACGACGCCCCGCGGCCGGCCCTACCCACGATCAGAACGCGTCGACGGCGAGGGCGACGAAGATCAGCGCCAGGTAGAGGAGCGAGTAGTGGAAGGTCGCCTTGGCCCAGCCGATCGCGGGGTCGCGGTACAGCCGCCACGACAGGTAGAGGAAGACGAGCCCCAGGACCAGCGCGCTCACGAGGTAGAACAACCCCGCGGCGCCCGAGGCGACCGGGAGGATGCTCACGGCGATCATCACGAACGTCCACAGGAGGATCTGCCGCTTGGTCTCCTCGACGCCGTGCACGACCGGGAGCATGGGCACGCCGGCGGCGGCGTAGTCGCGCTTGAGCATCAGCGCGAGCGCCCAGAAGTGCGGCGGGGTCCAGTAGAAGACGATCGCGAAGAGGATCCACGCCGACAGCGACAGGTCTCCGGTGACGGCGGCCCACCCGACCAGCGGCGGGACGGCGCCGGCGGAGCCGCCGATCACGATGTTGTGGATCGAGGTCCGCTTCAGCCAGAGCGTGTAGACGCCCACGTAGAGCACCAGGCCGAGCAGCGCGAGCGCCGCCGCGAGCCAGTTCGACGACAGCCCGATGACGAGGGCGCTCGCCACGCCGAGGGCGATGCCGAACGCGAGGGCGCGACCCGGGGTCACGCGGCCGGTCACCACGGGGCGGGCGTCGGTGCGGTGCATGACGTCGTCGATGTCGCGGTCGATGTACTGGTTGATCGCGTTGGCGCCGCCGGCGGCGAGGTAGCCGCCGATCAACGTCCACAGCACCAGCCACCAACCGGGATTGCCGCCCTCGGCGACGAACATCGCCGCGCCGGTGGTGAACAGCAGGAGGGAGATGACGCGCGGCTTGGTGAGCCGGATGTAGTCGACCACCACCGCAAGGGGTCCTGCGGCGACGCCCGCCGGCATGGCGCGGGTCGTCATGCGGCGGCCGAGTAGGCGATCAGCGCCACCAGGAAGACCACCGGGACGATCGCCCAGACGGTCTCGAGGCGGCGGTGGGCGGCGGTCTCCTCCGGGTCGGCGGCGGGCGCCGGCCCCCGGTGGAAGACGGCGAGCACGGCGGGCAGCGCGAACAGGACCGCGAGCACCAACGCCGTCGTCCTCATCGCTGTGTCTCCCGATGCGTCAACCCGCGCGAGCATAGCCGAGGCGGGCCGGGGGGCACCCCTGACAGACGTACGCGTGAGACGGGTACCGGAAGCCCCCCGCGCCCGCCGGGGTAGGTTTCGCCCCGTGGAGCGAGCCGACGCCGTGGTGCTGGGAGCGGGGCCCGCCGGCCTCGGCGCGGCGCTGGCGCTGGTCCGGGCGGGCGCCCGCGTGGTCGTGGCCGACCCGGCCCCCGAGCCCGGCGGGCTCTGCGTCACCCGCCGGCGGGACGGCTTCGCCTACGACGTCGGTGGCCACATCCCGTTCGTGCGCGACGCCCCCCGGCGCGCCTGGCTCGAGGACCTGCTCGGCGACGACCTGCGCTGGGTCGGCCGCCCGGTCGCCTGCGTGCGCGACGGCGCGGTCGTGCGCGGGCGCTACCTCGACCAGCGGCCCGCCGGGCCGGAGGCCGCGGGGCCCCACGACGCGACGGCCCGCGGCGAGCTTGCCTCGCGGTTCGGCGCCGCCTTCGTCGACCGCGTCATGCGGCCGTACCTCGAGAAGGTCGACGGGGTCGCCCTCGAGAGCATCCCCGGCGACCGGGCGCGGCGCCTGCTGGAGGGCCAGGCGGCGCCCGACGGCTTCTTCTTCCCCGCACGCGGGATCGGCCAGCTGATGGACGCGATGGCGGCCGCCGCGCGCGACGCCGGCGCCGACATCCGGCTCTCCACGGCGGCCGAGGCGATCCACGCGCCCGGTGGGCGCGTCGCCGGCGTGCGGTTGGCGGGCGGCGCCGGGGTTGCGGCGCCGCAGGTCGTGGTCGCGATGCCCGCGGCGGCGGCGGCGCGCCTCGTCTCCCCCGGCCCCCCGGCGGGCGTGCTCGGCCCCGTGCGGATGAGGGCCGTGGCGATCGTGTACCTCGCCCTCGACCGGCCCCGGCTCACCGAGGAGACCTGGATCCAGGTCGACGACGCGCGCGTGCCGTTCGCGCGCGCCTTCGAGATCGCCAACTGGAGCCCGCTGCTCGCGCCGGAGGGGCGGACGCTGATCGGCTTGGAGTGCTACTGCCGCGCCGACGCCGCGGATCCGGTCTGGGGCCTCGGCGACGCGGCCCTCGCACAGGCCTGCGCCCGCGCCCTCGGGGATCCGCTCGGCCTGCTCGACGACCCCGCGGGGGCGGTGGCCGTGGAGGTGCTGCGGATCCCGCGCGCCTACCCGGTCGCCGACCTCGCCCAGGTGCCCGCGGTCCGGGCGCCGGCGGTCTGGCTCGACGGCCTGGAGGGGGTGCACCTCGCGCCCGGCGCCGCGGTGATCGAGGCCGTCGAGGCGGGCGAGCGCGCGGCGGCCGCGGCACTCGGCGCCGGGCGGCCCGCACCGGGCGCCGCGGGTGTCGCGGGCGGACGGACCGGAGCCCCCGGGGTGAGGTAGCCTCACGAGGGTGGCGACCACACAGGCACCGGCCGTCCGGGACCGGTTCGCGGCGCTGCTGGACCCGGGGCGCGTCATCGACCACCCCCTCGAGCGTCGCCTCTACGGCCGCGACGGCTCCATCGCCCAGGGCGACTGCGGGCTGGTGGTCCTGCCCGAGACCACGGCCGAGGTGGTCGCGTGCATGCGCCTCGCGCACGACCTCGGCATCCCGGTGGTGCCGCGCGGCTCGGGCACCGGGCTCTGCGGGGGGGCCGTCCCGCTCGACGGCGCCCTGGTGCTCTCGGTGGCGCGCATGTCGCGCATCCTCGAGGTCGACCCGTCGGTGCCCTGCGCCCGCGTCGAGCCGGGCGTCCTCAACCTCGACCTGTCGACCGCCGTGCGCCACCTCGGCCTGCACTACGCGCCCGACCCCTCCAGCCAGCAGGCGTGCTCGATCGGCGGCAACGTCGCCACCAACGCGGGCGGTCCGCACTGCCTGGCCTCGGGGGTGACGGCCCAGCACATCCTCGGCATGGAGATCGTCCTCGCCGACGGCGAGGTGCTGCGCCTCGGCGGCACGGCGCCCGACCCGCCGGGCTACGACCTGCGCGGGTTCGTCGTGGGCGGCGAGGGCACGCTGGGCGTGGTCACCGAGATCACGGTGCGCCTCAGCCGCAACCCGCCCCACGTGACGACGATGCTCCTCGACTTCCCCACCGTGGCCGCGGCCGGGGCGGCCGTGGGCGGCATCATCGGCGCCGGGGTCATCCCCGCGGCGATGGAGATGATGGACCAGAAGATGGTGGTCGCCGTCGAGGCCTTCGTGAGGGCCGACCTGCCGGTGGAGGCGGCGGCGCTGTTGCTGGTGGAGGTGGACGGCACGGCGGCCGAGGTCGCCTCGCACACCGCGGTCGTCGAGCGGGTGGGCGCCGAGACCGGAGCCGGGCGCGTGCGGGTGGCCCGCGACGAGGCCGAGCGGGCCCTGTTCTGGAAGGCCCGCAAGAGCGCCTTCGGCGCCGTCGCGCGGATCGCCCCCAACTACTACCTGCACGACTGCGTCGTGCCGCGCACGCGTCTGGTGGAGATCCTGGCGCGCATCTACGAGATCGGCGCCGAGCTCGACCTCGTGATCATGAACGTCTTCCACGCCGGCGACGGCAACCTGCACCCCCTGATCGCCTTCGACCGCCGCGACCCGGAGCAGGTGGAGCGGGTGCACGCGGCGGGCACCCTGATCATCGAGGCCTGCGTCGCCGTCGGCGGGGTGCTGTCGGGCGAGCACGGCATCGGCCTGGAGAAGCGCGACTTCATGCCGCTCACCTTCTCCGCGACCGATCTCGAGGCGCAGGCGTGCGCCCGGGAGGCCTTCGACCCGGAGGGCCGGATGAACCCGGCCAAGGTGCTGCCGATCGGCAGCCGCTGCGGGGAGATCGTGCTCGATGCCGGCTCCCTGCCGGAGGGCACCTGGCTGTGACGACCGTCCTCGCGCCCCGGACGCCGGGCGAGGCCGCGCAGGCGCTGTCCGAGGCCACCGCGGCGCGGGCGAGCGTGACGGTGGCCGGCGGGGGCACCCGCTCGCGCCGGGGGCGGCCCGGGCCGCCGGCCGACCGCGAGCTGCGCACGACCGGCATGGACCGGGTGGTGGCGCACGAGCCCGCCGACCTGACCCTCACCGTGGAGGCCGGCGTGCCGGTGACCGAGGCCGTCCGCATCGCGGCGAGCGCGGGGCAGGCATGGCCTCAGGCCGAGGTGCGCGAGGGATCCACGGTGGGCGGGGTGCTGGCGGCGGCCGCGAGCAGCCGCCAGCGGCTCCGTTCGGGCGCGGTGCGCGACTCGCTGCTGGAGGTGGTGATCGCCACCGGCGACGGGCGCCTGGTCACCGCGGGTGGTCGCACCGTCAAGGGCGTGTCCGGCTACGACATCCCGCGCCTGGCGGTGGGATCGCTCGGAACGCTCGGCGTCATCGTGCAGGCCACGCTGAAGCTGTGGCCGCTGCCCCCGGCGCGGGCGTGGTTCGGAGCCGGGGGGCCGCTCGCCGACCGCATCGCGGCGGCGGAGCGCGCGCTCACCGGCGGCGTCCGCCCCAGCTCGGTGCTGCTGGGCCCGGGCCGGCTCGCGGTGGAGCTGGCCGGCCCGGAGGACGACGTCCGCGCGCCGGAGGGCCTCGCGCCGCTGACCGAGGCGCCGGCGGAGCCCGCCGGCGAGGGCCTGGTGGAGGCCGGCGTCTCGCCGGCGCTGCTGGGCGAGCTGGCCGTCCGGCTGGAGGAGGCGGGGCTGCCCTACGAGGCCTGGATGGGCGTCGGGATCTGCCGGGTGGCGGTCGGCTCGGCCGGCGACGTCGCGCGTGTGCGCGGCTGGGCACTGGCCCTCGGCGGGCACGCGTCGGTGATCGACGGCCCCGACCACCTCCGCGCCGACCCCTGGGGGCCCGAGCCGCCGGGCGTGCACCTGATGAAGCGGCTGCGAGAGCGGTTCGACCCGGCCGGCATCCTCAACCCGCGGATGCTGGTGTGGGCGTGAGCGCGTCCAACTGGGATCCCTCGCGCCCGGCGCCGCTCGAGGAGGACGTCGTCAAGTGCGTCGCGTGCGGCCTCTGCCTGCCGCACTGCCCGACCTTCCGGCTCACCGGCCGCGAGACCGCCTCGCCGCGCGGCCGCATCGCGGCCATGCGCGCGGTGGAGGAGGGCCACGCCGTGGTCGACTCCTCGTTCACCACGATGATGGACGAGTGCCTCGCCTGCCGCGCCTGCGAGGCGGCCTGCCCGAGCGGCGTGCCCTTCGGCCGGATGATCGAGGGCGCCCGCGCGCAGGCCGAGCCCACCCGCCCGGTGGCCGCGCGCGGCATCCGTCGCGCCGGGCTCACCGGCGTGCTGCCGCGGCCGCGGCTGGTGATGGCCGCCGGCTGGCTGCTCGGCATCGCGCGCGCCCTGCGGCTCGACCGCCTCGCGCCCGCCGCCCACCGGGCCTCCTCCCCGCCGGTCTCGCTGACCGAGCTGCGCCGGCCCATCCCGCGGACGCTCGGGGAGGGGCCCCTGGCGCGCGTCCTGTCGGGCTGCGTGATGGACGTCGCCTTCCGCCCGACGCAGCGGGCGACGATGCGGGTCGTGGCCGCGGCCGGCTACACGGCGTCCCGCACCACGCCGGCCGGCTGTTGCGGAGCGCTGGCGATGCACTACGGGCAGCCCGAGGCGGCCCGGGCGATGGCACGGGCCCGGATCGCCGAGATGGAGGACGCCGAGATCGTGGTCGCCAACGCCTCCGGGTGCAGCGCCCACATCCGCACCTACGGCGAGCTGCTCGCCGACGACCCCGCCTGGGCCGCACGGGCCGAGCAGGTCGCCGCGCGCACGCGCGACCTGATCGAGCTGCAGCCGCCGCCGCGCGACGCGGGCCTCGGGACCGTCGCGGTCCATGACGCCTGCCACCACCTCCACGCCCAGGGCATCGGCCCGCGGGGACTGCTGGCCGGGGCCGGCGCCCACTGCGTCGACCTGGGCGACGGCGGCCGCTGCTGCGGCGCGGCCGGGCTCTACAGCGTGCTGCAGCCCGAGATGGCGGCGCGGCTGCGGCGCCAGAAGGCCGAGGCCGTGGCCGCCACGGGCGCGCCCGTCGTGGCGGTCGCCAACCCGGGCTGCGCCATCCAGATCGCCGCCGGCCTGCGCGAGCTGGGCTCGTCCGTGCGCGTCGCCCACCCCGCCGAGCTGATCTCGCCCGAGTAGGCCCCCGCCCCGGGCGAAGACCCGGACCTCACGGTCGCCCGTGTGACGAATGGGTTGCACGCCTCGGGCGCGACGTTCGCCGCGCCAGGCGCTCATCCGCGTGGCCATGCTGCTGCGCGCCCGGCCAGGCCTCGGCGCTCCCGGTTTCGACGGGGTGAAGATGGTGTTGGAACGTCGTTCCCCCGTTGAGCCGGCGGTGGGAAGAGCCTTACGTTCGGGGCGATGCCGATCAACGGACGACTCACAGCCTCGCCAGGCCCCGCGATCGCCCTGAGCGGCGGCACACTGCCGCGCATCCGGGCGCTCGAGCCCTCGCTGCGACCGGCTGACAAGAAGTTCGCCCGCCTCGTCCTCAGCGACCCGGCCTCGCTCATACACGTCACGGTCAGCGAGGCCGCCGCCCTCGCCGGCACGGGCACGGCGACCGTGGTGCGCTGCTGCCAGGAGCTCGGCTTCCGCGGCTTCCACGACCTGAAGCTGGCCCTGGCGACCGAGCTGGTCCCGACCGGCCAGGCGGTGCCGGACGACATCGGCCCGGCCGACTCGCCGTCCGAGATCGTCCGAAAGGTGCTGACCGCCGACGCGGACGCCGTCCGGGACACCCTCTGGATCCTGGATACGGCCGCCTTCGAGAGGATCGTCGCGGCGCTCCACGGCGCCAGGAGGATCCTGTTCGTGGCAGTCGGCTCCTCGGCGCCCCTCGCCCAGGACGCGGCCTACCGCATGGTCACCATCGGGGCGGGCGCCGAGGCTCCCGCGGACGCCCACGTGCAGCACGTCGCGGCCAGCCTGCTCACCCCCGCCGATGTCTGCTTCGCGGTCAGCCACACCGGGTCGACGCGCGAGACGGTCGCGGCGGCGACCGCCGCCCGGGACGCCGGAGCCCGGGTCGTCGCGGTGACGAGCTTCGCGCGGTCCCCGCTGACCGAGGTCACACACGAGCACCTGGTGGTCGCGAGCCGCGAGACGCGCTTCCGGATCGAGGCGATGGCGAGTCGGATCGCCCACCTGAGCGTCCTCGACGCGCTGGTCGTCTCCCTCGCCCTCAGCGGCCGTGCGGCCGCCGAGGCCTCACTCGAGCGCTCAGGGCGCGCGTTGTCGGAGCATCGGTTCTGACGGGCACGACCGCCACGCCGGTTGGTGGCGCCAGGCTCTCGGCCCGCGCAGCTCGCAGGCTCGGTGAGCACGTGCTCGGGTGGCTGCTGCTGGCGCCCGCCCTCACGATGCTGGCCGCCTTCGTGCTCGTCCCGATGGTCCTCAACGTCGTCATCTCCTTCCAGGACCGCACGCTGACGACGCCGGAGTGGGATTGGGTGGGTCTCGACAACTGGCGGCTCCTGCTGGAGGACGGCTCCCTGCGCTCGGTGGTGCAGTTCACCGCCCTCTACACGGCCGTCACGGTGACGGGCGCGGTCGCGCTCGGCCTGGCGTGCGCGCTCGCCCTCTTCGACCGGCCCTGGCTGCGGCGGGTCGTCGGAACGCTCATCCTCCTCCCGCTCGCGACCTCCCTGGTCATCGCGGCTGCGGGCTGGCGGCTGGTGTTCGACCTGGCCGGGGTGCTCAACGAGGCCCTGCGCGCGATCGGGGTGGACGGACCGAACTGGCTCAACGAGCCGCGGCCCGCACAGGCGGCCGTGATCATCGTCGGGCTCTGGGCCCAGGTCGGCTTCTCGCTGCTGCTCTATCAGGCCGCACTGGCCCAGGTCCCGGGCAGCCTGGTTGACGCGGCCCGCCTCTACGGCTCGTGGCGGGGGATCGCGGTCAAGGCGCGGCTGTTCGTGCCGCTCATGCGCCGGACGACGGTGGTCTGCGTGGTGATCAGCACGATCATCGCGATCCGGGCGTTCGATCAGGTGTACGCGCTCACTCAGGGCGGCCCCTTCGGGGAGAGCCGCACTCTCGCGTACCTCTCCTGGGAGCAGAGCTTCCAGTTCTTCAACCTCGGCGCCGGTGCGGCCGCCTCGAGCGCCCTCGTGGCGCTGGTACTGGTGGTCACGGCACTCGAGCTCGCCGTTCTGGGCCGGACGAGGCGACGCAGGTGACCGCCGTGCGGGAGGTCCTCACCCGGGCGGGGCTGATCGCCTTCGGGGCGCTCTTCGCGGTGCCGTACGCGCTGATCCTGACGGCATCGTTCCGTCCGTCCGAGTCTGTGGCGCGGGCGCCGCTCGACATCTTCGGAGGCGGCTGGTCGCTGGGCAACTACCGCGCCGTGCTCGCCGACAACGACGTCCTCGGCTTCTACGTCAACTCCGTGATCGTCACCACCGCGATCGTCGCGGCGGAGGTCGTCCTCGGAGCGGCTGCGGCGATCGCGCTGGGGCACCTCCGGCCGGCGGGCGGCCGCGTCGTCGGCGCGCTCGTGGTCGCGACGATCAGCGTCCCGATCCAGGCGATCGCGGTGACCAACTACCTCACCATCGACCGCCTCGACCTCGTCAACACCCGCCTGGGCCTGATCGTCCCCTTCGCGGCGAGCGCGTTCGGGATCTACCTGATGACCGAATACGCCGCCGCGGTCCCCGCGAGCCAGCTCGACTCGGCGCGTGTGTTCGGCCTGGGTCCGCTCTCGCGGATACGCCACATCGTCCTGCCGCACATGCGGCCCGGGATCGTGGCGTTCGCCGCCTTCGCGTTCGTGGGCTGGTGGAACGAGTTCTTCTGGCCCTTCATCGTCCTCCAGGGCCCGGAGCTCGCCACCGTGCCCTTCTCGATCCAGACCTACATCGTGAACCCGGGTGGCCTCCCCGACTGGGGGCCGATGATGGCGGCCGGAGCGCTCGCGCTGCTGCCGCTGATGATCCTCCTCGTCCTCGTGCAGAGGTCCTTCGTCCGAATGTTCGCCTTCTCGTCCTGAACCACGCGGTGCGCACCCCGCGCCGCGCCCTCAGCGCCGTCCGATCAAAACGCTCTCGTCAAGAGAAAGGCTCCTCCATGCTCCGAGACGCCTCACCGCCCACGCGCACCGTCCGTGGCCTCACCGGGACCGCGGTCATCGCGGCGGCGGCCCTGCTCCCCCTCGCCGGGACCGCGACGGCGGCCCCCGTGGACGCCAAGAACCCCATCACCGTGGTCATGCCCTACGGGGACTTCTTCAAGCCCGCCGTCGACCGGGGACTGGCGATCTGCGCCCAGCGAACGGGGATACCGGGTCGCGCGATCACCGACCCCGCGACGTACGACGAGCTGAACCTCAAGCTCCAGGTCCAGGCCGCCGCGGGCAAGGCGCCCGACGTGGCTGTGCAGGGCCTGAACGAGGTCATCTCGATGGGCGACAACCGCTACGTGACCAACCTGGCCCCGTTCGTGCGCGGCAAGCGCGCCTATTCGGCCCGGGTGCAGCCGACCCTGTCGGCAGGTCGCGTGAAGGGCCGTCAGGTCGCCATCCCCTGGGGGATCTCGATGCCGGTGATCTTCGTCAACACCGAGATCTTCCGCGACGCGGGCCTGAATCCGAACGCCCCCTTCCGCACCTGGCGGGACGCGGCGGCCGCGGCGAAGCGCCTCACCGACACCTCCGCCGGTCGCTCCGGCATCGTCTTCGCCGAGCAGGAGGGCTGGATCCCTCTCCAGTTCCTCCTGAACGCGGGCAGCAACTTCGTGGACTCGTCGGGGAAGCCGCGCTTCAACGACGCGGCCGGCAAGCGGGCGGCGGGCTTCCTGAACGACCTCTTCACCACGAAGGCCGCGGCCGCGGTCACCGAAGACCAGGCGAAGGACCTCTTCATCAAGGGCGAGAGCGCGATGTTCGTCGGGAGCACCAGCTTCATCCCGGCGTTCGCCGACACCGACTTCTCGTGGGTGACCCTCAAGTTCCCGGTGCTGGACGCCTCCGTCCCGACGAGGATCGCGGCGGGCGGCGCGGGAATCGCCGTCTTCGCCACGCCGGAGCGGCGGGCTGCGGCCACGCGCGTCGTGGACTGCATGATGGACCTGCGCGTCATCAAGGTCGTCGTCGAGAAGCTCGGCTACATGCCGGTGCGCACCGATGCCCGGAAGGTCCTCAAGAAGGGGCTGCTGACCCGCTCGCCCTTCAAGGCACCCAGCTCGCAGTTCAGCGCGGTCGTCCCCTGGTACGCGTTCCCCGGACGCAACGGCGCCCAGGCGCGCAAGCTCTTCAGCGACTCCTGGGCACGGGCGACGCAGGCCTCGAGCGACCCGGACCCGCTCCTCGATCAGGCAGCCTCCCGGATCGGGTCGTTGCTGAGGTGAGCGGAGGTGGCGTGGTGACGACCGCGCCGGAGGATCCCTCGAGCGCCCCCGCGACCCTCGCGGTCGCGGGGGCCGGTCGTCGCTTCGGGACCGTCCCGGCGCTCGACGAGGTGGACCTGCGCGTCGAGCAGGGCGAGATCCTCGCCCTGCTCGGCCCCAGCGGGTGCGGCAAGACGACGCTCCTGAGAAGCGTGGCCGGACTCGAGCGGCTCGATCGAGGCCGCGTCGAAGTCGGCGGGCGCGATGTGACCGGCTGGGCTCCCGAGGATCGAGGGGTCGCCATGGTCTTCCAGGACGCCGGGCTGTTCCCGCATGTGCGGGTGCGAACCAACATCGCCCTGCCGCTGCGGGCCGCGCGGCGCGCGAAGCGCGCGTACGCCGAGGGTGTCGTCGAGACCATCTCGGCAACGCTCCGGATCGGACATCTACTCGATCGGTACCCCCACGAGCTCTCCGGTGGAGAGCGCCAGCGCGTCGGTATCGCACGGGCCCTGGTGGTGCGGCCGGCCCTCCTGCTGATGGATGAGCCCTTCGCCGCGATCGACGCCGACCTGCGCCTCGAGCTGCGTCGCGAGATCCGGCGCCTTCACCGGGCGGCCGACCTCGCCGACACGCTGTTCGTCACCCACGACCAGACCGAGGCCCTGGCCATCGCCGACCGGGTCGCCGTGATGTTCTCGGGCCGGATCGAGCAGGTCGATACTCCCGCCCGGCTTCTGGCCCAGCCCGCGACCGTCCGCGTCGCCCGCTTCCTGGGGGTGCCCCGGATCAACCTGCTGCCCGAAGCGAAGGGCCAGATCGTCGCCGTGCGCCCGAGCGACCTGCGCCTCGACGGCGGCCCGTTCGCGACGACGGGAAGGGTCGTCGACTCCGAGCCCTTCGCGGGCGGCTGGCTCGCGACGCTCAGGACGACGAGCGGCATCGAGCTCGAGGTCCTCGTCGACCGCGAGCCGGTGCCCGACTCGGCGCTGAGGTGCGGATGCGCGCCGGAGGCACTCCACCGGTTCGACGCGGAGAGCGGTGCACGGCGCCCCGCCGACCTCTCGGCGGCGCGCGACCTCTGGAGGGCCCTCGACCTCGACGGCGGGCCGGAGTGACCCCACCCACCGGGGGCGCCGTCCTCAGGATCGGAGTCGTGTCAGACCCCCACGTCCGGGTCGGGGACGGACCTGGGGTCGTGTGGCACAACCGCCTGCTCCTGGAGGACTCGCTGGCCAGGCTCGATTCGGCGGTCGCCGACCTCGCCCGCCGGGGCGCGGATCTGATCGTCGTCGCCGGCGACCTGACGCACGACGGCGATCGCGCGGCTGCGGAGGCGGCCCTCGGCGCTCTCCGTGCGTCGCCCGTCCCCGTATTCGTCGTCCCCGGCAACCACGACCTGGTCGGCGGCGCGTGCATGATGCGCGAGCTGGTCGGTCCGGGAGCAGGCCGTATCCGGCTCGCATCGGGGGCGGGCGAGATCGTCCTACCGGGACTCCGGATCGCGGGTGCCTCGATGCTGCGGGGCCGCGATGATCTCTGGGCGTCAGGTGCACCGGACGTCGCCGGCTGGGGCGCGGACCTCGTCGTGTTCCTCTCCCACTTCCCGGTGATCTCCCTGGGGCAACGCTGCGAGCGGGCGGATCTGCGCTACGCGGGGGACGCGGCCGATCGCGCGCAGACGGAGGCCCTCATCGCGGTCCGTCCCGGCCCGACGATCGTCGTGAGCGGCCATACCCACGTCCGGGACGTGGTCGCCGCCGGGTCCCTCATCCAGTGCAGCTGCCCGGCGCTCGTGGAGCCCCCCGCCGAGGTGGCGCTCCTCACGGTGCGCCCGGCCCGCCTCGGCGGGGGGCTGCGTCTCGATCTGGACCATCACGGCGTGGCTGCGGACGCGCCGGTGAGGCTGCCGGTGCTCGCCCCACGGGCGAGCAGCTGGCGGCACCTCGGCACGGCCGGATGGACGGTGGCGCAGGCACCGCGGACGCCCTCCGCCCGACGGCCGGGGGCGACCCGATCCGAGGGTGTCGCCATGCTGGCCTGCGACTGGAACGGAACGCTGACCGATGACGCCGAAGAGGCCCGGCACGCCACCAACGCCGTCCTGCGCACCCAGGGGCGCGCCGATCTCTCGCGCGCCGGGTTCCGCGCAGCGTTCCGCCTGCCCCTGTCCGCGTTCTTCGCGGAGGTCGGCGACCCGGGCTCCGCAGAGGCCGCGACCCGGCTCTGGGACGAGCAGATGGCGCTGGCACGGCCACCGCTTCAGCCCAACGCCGAGGCTCTGTTGCGCGGCGCCGCCGAGCTCGGTGTCCGAGTCGGAATCGTGAGCGCCGCGGCGCCCGAGGTGGTGGACGCGCAGATCGCCCACCACAACCTGTCCGACCTGGTGGATTTCGTGGACGCAGGCGCGAGAGTCAAACGCGCCACCCTTGCGGCCCTCGTCGCGGCCCATCCCGGAAGGGTCATGTACATCGGCGACACGGAGTTCGACGTCCGCGAGGCGATCGCGGCGGGCGCCCGGGCCATCGGCTACGGGCAGGGCTATCGGCCGGGCGCAGCGCTCCGGGCCGCCGGCGCGGAGATCGTCGTGGACGACCTGGCGGCGGTACTGCGCCGGCTTCAGCTCCCGCCGCGGGGCTGACTCACGGCAGGATGTCCGGCGGGCGCATCACCGGCGACCGGCGTCCACGGGAGCGAGGACGGCGGAAGCGGGGGCGCCGAGCAGGGCACGGGCGCGCAGGGCGAGGGCGAGGGCGAGGCGCACGTCCGGGTCGTCGAGGTCGCGGCCGGTGAGCTCCCGCGCCCGCTGCAGCCGATAGAGGAGCGTGTTCACGTGCACGCCGCGGCGGCGCGCCGCCGCGCGGGGGCTCCAGCTGACGCTCACGAGCGCCTCGGTGGTCGCGACGAGGGGGGCGGCCGACCTGCCGCGCGCCTCCTGCCGCTGGAGGGGCCCCAGCCACTCCTCGACGAAGTCGGCGAGGCTCCCGGCGGGGGCCACGGCGAGCAGCAGCCGCTCCACGCCGAGGCGCCGGAAGGGGTGCGCCTCGCCCGTCCGGTGCAGCCGGCGGCCCACGCGCACGGCGAGCCGCGCCTGCTCCATCAGCTCGTGGAGCTCGGCGGGCCCGCCGGGACGGCCGCCGATGCCGCAGGAGAAGGACGCGCCGCCGGTCGCCCCGCCCGCGGCCACCAGCACCGAGCGGGCGCAGACCTCGGCCTCCTCCGCGGTGGTGGGCCCGGGCACGAGGATCACCAGCGTCCCGGCGCGGGCGACGACGATCGCCCCGGGGTGCCGCGACCCTGCGGCCTCCGACACCGCGCGGAACACGCGCTCGGCGCTCGCGCCATCGACGAGGGCCCGTGCCGCCGCCGGCTCGTCGGCCTCCAGCACCAGCACCCACATGTCCTGCCGCAGCCGGTGGCCGAGCGGGCCGGCAGTCCGTCCGGGCCGGGAGGGGCGATGCGCTCGCCGTCCGGATCGAAGAGCGCCGCCGCCCCTCCGGCCTGGCGGCCGATCTCCTCGCAGACGGCCGCGACGCCGCCCCCCGGTGAGCGCGAGGTCGGTGAAGCGCCGGTGCACCTCCTCCGAGCTGCGCAGGTCGCGGACCTGCGCCTCGAGGCGCGCCTGCATCCCGGAGGGCTCCAGCGCGCCTGCCAGCTGCGCGGCTATGGCGGCCATGAAGGTCACCTCGTCGCGGTTGAAGTGGTGCGGCTCCTCGGTCTGCACGTTGAGGACGCCCACCAGGCGGCCGGCCGAGATGATCGGCACCGAGCAGATCGAGACGAAACGCGCCTGGTCGACGCCGGCCAGCCAGCAGAAGCGCGGCTCGCCGGGCACGTCGTCCACCACCACCGGGGCCCGCTCGGCGGCCGTCGTGCCCGTGACCCCCTCGCCGACGCGCAGGCGCACGCGGCCGACGCCGCCCTGCGAGAGGCCGTTGGTCGCCGACCGCACCAGCGACCGCCCACCGGGCTCGGTGAGGTAGACCGAGCAGACGTCGACGCCCATCGCCTCCGTCGTCTCCGCGATGACCAGGCGCACGAGCGACGGCGGATCGAGGGTCTGGGCCGCGGTCAGGGCCAGGCGCTGGAGGTACTCCAGCTCGCGAACGGTGTCCACTCGCGCCGAGGATGACCGCCGCCGAGGACCCCTTCCTTCGCCGCCCGGACAGTCATGCGGCCCGCGACGTGGGCCCGCCGTACCGACACCGCCGGGGACCGGGCCGGCGGCCCGGCCCCCGACGGCCGGCTACGGAAGGATGTCGACCGGGGAGCCGGCGGGCACCGTGCGGCCGATGCGCGTCGCCACGCTGTTCGCCAGGCGCACGCACCCGTGGCTGACGGCCTGGCCGAGCAGCTCCGGCCGGTTGGTGCCGTGCAGCGCGACCCGCCCGTCCCCACCGTCGAACTCGGACAGCTTCTCCGAGTGGGCGCTGAGGGTGAGGATGTAGGTGCCGAAGAAGCCGGCGGGGTTGCGCTGCCGGACGATCTCGCTGAGCGCGAACGCCCCCGTCGGAGTCGGGTTCTCGCGGGTGCCGACGGCGACGGTCCAGGAGCCGACCACCTTCCCGGCCCTGCGCAGCTCGAGCTTCCGGGCGCCGAGGCGGACGGTCACGCGCCACGGCGTGCGCTCGACGCGCACGGCCTCGGCCGGCACCCAGCCGGCGGCGTCGTTGGGGCGGCTGTTGAGCAGCACCCGGTACCAGACGCCGTGCGCCTTCGTGGCGCGGGCGCCGATCACCAGCAGGACGTTCGGACCGTTGTTGTACGGCGCGGTGGGTCCGAGCTTGGAGGTCTTGCGGGCGCTCGCACGGGGGGCCGACCGGGTGTGCACGGGAAGCAGCACCCGGGCCGTCCAGGCCTCCCTGGTCGTGGGCCGGCTGGCGATCGCCCGTGGGGTCGCAGCCGTCTGGGTGGACGCCTTGGCGCCCCCCGCGGAGGGGGCCGCTCCGGCGGCGCCGGCGGTCGCCGCCAGCGCGCAGGCGGCCACCCCCCCGGCCAGCCAGAGGGTCAGCGGGCGCCTGCGCGCGTGGAGGCCCATCAGCCCGTCACGCCCCCGGCACGCGCCACCGGCACCGGCCCGACGACGCGGGTGACCGCGGTCGAGCGGCGCGGCGGCAGGCCGTCGGCCGTGACCGTCGCCGTGTTGCGGATGGTGCCCGTGACGTTCGGGTTGACGCGCACGTTCATGCGGAGCGTGCGGCTCGCGCCCGCCCGCATGTCACCCACCACCCAGGTGACCACGCCGTTGCGGATGGTGGCCCCCGAGGGGATCGACACGAGGGTCAGGCTCACCGGCACGAGGTCGGTCACCTGCACGTTGCGCGCGACGAAGGCGCTGCGGTTGCGCACCACGATCGAGTACTGGAAGGTCGCGCCCGCCCGGGCGGTCGCGGGGCCGCGCTTGGCGATCGTCACGTTGGGCGCGGGCCCGCCGGAGATCGTGGCGCCGTTGCCGCTGATCAGCCCGAAGTTGTTGTTCGGGCGGCCCTGACCCGAGGTGATCGGGATGTTCGTGATGGTGCGCGCGGTGGTGGCCGTGAGGCCACCGGGGACGGCCATGGCCACCGCGTACGTACCGGGCAGCAGGCCGTCGAAGCTGTAGCTGCCGTCGGCCGCCGAGAGGATCTCGCGGGTGGCGACCGTGATCGCGCCGGGGCGCGTGCCGGTCAGCGTCAGCCGGACGCCGGCGCGGCCGACCTCGCCCGCGTCGCGGATGCCGTTGCGGTTGGTGTCGATGTAGACCACGCCGCTGATCGGGGCGGGGCGGACGTTGCCGGCGACGAACGTGCCGAGGCCGCCCGCCGGAACCGTGACCTGCCCGACCGGCGGGGTGATCGCTGCCCAGAGCGGGTCGACGACCTCCTCGACGGTCCACACGCCCGCCGGCACGCTGCCCACCGTCACCGAGCCGTCGGCGCCGGTGGAGATGACGCTGCCGTTCTGCTGCGGGTTGGTGAGGCGGAAGGTCCACCCGGGGACACCGGGCTCACCCGACTCGCGGATGCCGTTGCCGTTGATGTCCTCGAACTTGATCACCTGCAGGGTGCCGAGCTGGTCGGCGACGTCGAAGACGACGAGGGCGGAGCTCTCGAGCGTGCCCGGCGACGAGAAGAAGTCGACCGTCGCCCGGTAGCGGCCGAGCGGCGCGGCGGCGGAGGGGCTGAAGGTGCGCTGGGCGTTGATGGGGCTCGGGACGCCCGCGACGCTCTGCGTCTCCTGCTGCACGATCGCGCTCAGGGGATCGGTGAAGCGCAGCGACCAGCTCGACGCGACGGTCTGGTACGTGATCGAGAAGTCGACGGCCTGCGTGCCGCCGCCGCGCTGGATCGCCGACGGCGGGGCCGGCGCGCGGTTGAGGGTGATGCCGATCGCGGACGCCACCGCCGGCATCGCCATGACCGCCGCCAACGTCACGAGCAGGAGGCGGCGCCACCCGCCCAGAGGTCCTCGTCTCATCTCCACGCCTTCCCTCGACTCCGCTCGGACCACCGGACGTGATCCATGGGCGCAGCTTTCCCTGCAAACGGGGCGGCGTGAACCCCGGGAGGGTGAGCGAACCTACGACAACCTGCCGCTGCAACGTTGCAGGTGGCCTTTCAAACGCAAGTCAAGCGGTGCGCGCGCCCCGCAGGCGGTCGCCGCGCGGGTGCGCGAGCCCGGCCAGCAGGGCGGCGATCACGAGCAGCACGAGAGCGACGGCGGCCACCCACACCGTCAGCTCGCGCAGCTCGGGCACCGGCGCCACGATCGATCCGATGTCGGCGAACACCGCCTGGAGGTCCTCGGTGGTGGTGGTCTGGGCGAAGAGTCCGCCGGTGCGCGTGGACATCGCGGCGAGGGTCTCGGAGGGCAGCGGCTGATCGGGGCGTCCGGGGTCGTTGCCCAGGAGGATGGTGTAGACGGGGACGCCGGCCGACGCCGCGCGCTCGGCGGCGGCCTCGGGCGTGGTCGCCCGGCGGATCGAGTTGGCCCCGTCGGTCAGCACCAGGATCCGGCCGGCCGAGTCGGACGGGTCGGCCGGAGGGGTCTCGGGAATGGCCCCGGAGGCATCGAGCGCGGCGAGCGAGGTGGTGACGGCGGTGCCGAGGGCGGTGCCGATGCGAGTCTGGGTGACCCCCTCCAGCGCCTCGCCCAGGGCGGCGCGATCGGTGGTCGGCGCGAGCACCACCTCGGCGCTCTCGGCGAAGGTGGTCACGCCGATCGCCGTGTCCTCGGGCGCCTCGTCGGCGAAGCGCTCGGCCGCGTCGATGGCCGAGCCGAGCCGGCTCGGCTGCAGGTCGGTCTTCACCATCGACTCGGAGACGTCGATGGTGATCATCACGCTGCTGCGGCGCTCCTCGGCCGTCGCGTCGACCGACGGCCGGGCCATCGCCACGACGCCGGCCGCGACCGCGAGCAGCGCGACGGCCGCGGCCGCGGCCCGCATGGTCCGCGCGCGGCGGGTGGGCCCGACGGCCATGACGGCCGGATCCGCCCATCGCTCGCCGGCGCTGCGCCGCTCGTTCGCCCACGCGAGCAGGCCCGCGGCCAGCGGGATCAGCAGGAGGAGGGCCCACAGCCACCCGGGCGACTGGAAGCTCATGAGAGGCGCGGCCCAAGCCGCCAGGCGGCGACGCCGGCCATCACCAGCAGCAGGGCCCCGAGGCCGGCGGCCCAGGCGGTGACCTCGCCCTTCACCCGCTCGGTCCCGATGAAGGTGCCGAGCTGCGCGTAGACCGAGCGCACCGACTCGGCGTCGGTGCTCTCGAAGGCGTCGCCCCCGGTGATGTCGGCGATCTGCTGCAGCCCCTCGGGGTCGGGCGGCACCGGGGTGCCGTCCGAGAGCGTGCCGGAGGAGGTGCCGAGCGCCACGGTGAACACCGGCACGCCGGCGGCCTCGGCGTCGTCGGCGGCCAGCGAGGGCGGGATGCCGACGGTGGTGGCGCCGTCCGAGAGCACCACGATCCGGGCCGCCTCGAGCGTGCCGTCCTCGGTGGCGCCCGGCTGGGTGGCGCGGATCGCCTCGAGAGAGGTCGCGATGGCCTCGCCGACGGCCGTCGCGCCCTCGGGGCGCAGGCCCTCGATCGCGCGCGCCAGCGCGTCGCGGTCGGTGGTCGGCGCGACGAGCAGGTTGGCCTGGCCGGAGAAGCTGACGAGGCCCACCTGGTACTGGCGCGGCACCTCCTCGGCGAAGGTCAGCGCGGCATCTTGGGCGGCGCGGAGCCGGTAGGGGTCGACGTCGGTCGCCGACATCGACCCGGAGACGTCGATGGCGAGCATGATCGTGGCGCGCTCGCGCGGCTCGTCGCGGTAGGCCTCGGGCCGCGCCAGGGCGACGGTGAGGGCCGCGAGCGCCAGCAGGGCCAGCACGAGCGGGAGATGACGGCGGCGGCGCGGGCCGGGATCGGCCCGCGCGATCAGGTCGAGGTCGGGGTACGCGACGCCCTCCACCGGGCGCTGGCGGCGCCACCAGGCGACCGCCGCCGCGACGAGCGGCACGGCCAGGAGGGCGAGGAGGACGAGCGGCTGCTGGAAGCTCACGCGTGCGACGCCCGTCGCCGGACCACCGGACGGCCGAGCGCGCGCGCCAGCGGCAGCACCCAGTCGTCGCCGGTACGGGCGATCACGTGGCGCACCCCGGCGCGCGCGAACATCGCATCGCGGGCGCGGTCGGTCGCCTCGACCGCGGCGGCGAAGCGGCTCTGGAAGCGGGGGTCGGCGGTGTCGACCAGGTGGCGGCGGCCGGTCTCGAGGTCACGCAGGTGCACCGGGCCCACGTCGGGCAGCTCGCGCTCGCGCGGGTCGCGGATCTCGATGGCGATCACCTCGTGGCGGCGGCCGAGCGCACCGATGGCGCGCTCCAGGCCCGGCTGCAGGGGGAAGTCGGAGATGACCACCAGGGCGCCCCGGTGGCGGGCGATGCGGCCGGCCGACGTGACGGCGCGTGCGAGGTCGGTGCGGCCGTCGCCCTCCTGCGGGGCGGCGACCCGCTCGAGCGCGGCGAGGGCGGAGATCAGCCCGCGGCGGTCGGCGCGCGGCGGGCGCACGAGGTCGATGTCGCCGGCGGCGGTGGCGAGCAGACCGAGGCGGTCGCCGCGGCGGCGCATGACGACGCCGACGCCGGCCAGCACGTCGCGGGCCAGGTCGATCTTGGTCTGCGACCGGGTGCCGAAGTGCATCGACGGGGAGCAGTCCACCAGGGCCCAGGCGGTCAGCACGGGCTCGATCTCCGGTACGCGCACCATGGGCTCGCCCAGGCGCGCGCTGAGCGGCCAGTCGACCCAGCGCACGTCGTCGCCATCCTCGTAGGAACGCGTCAGCGACGGCTCGCCGCCGGGGCCGGGCCGCCGACCGCGCCGCTCGCCCTGGAGCAGGCCGTCGAGGCGCCGGCCGATGCGGAGCTCCACGCGGCGCAGCAGGGCCTCCGGGGTGGAGGCGGCGCGAGCGGGCGTCGTGCCGGGCTCCCGGCTAGCCGACGGAGCGGCCACTGCCCAGCTCGACGTCGGGCTGCGGGATCGCGTCGATGATCGCGTCGAGCACCTGGTCGGGGCGCACGTCGGCGGCCAGCGCCTCGTAGGAGAGCACGATGCGGTGGCGCAGGACGTCGTGGAAGAGGCTGTGGACGTCCTCGGGCATGACGTAGGTGCGCCCGCGGATGACCGCGAGGGCGCGGCCGCCGCGGATCAGGGCCAGCGAGGCGCGCGGGGAGCCGCCCATGTCGAGATAGGGCTCCAGGTTCTGGAGGCCCTCCGAGGCCGGGTTGCGCGTGGCGTTGACCAGGCGCACGGCGTAGGCGCGGACGCGATGGTCGACGAAGACGGTGTCGGCGACCTCCTGCAGCTCGCGGATCTGCGCCGGGTCGAGCAGCTGCCGCGGGCGCGGCGGGTCGGAGGCCATGCGACGCACGATCTCCTCCTCGTCGGCCATCGAGGGGTAGCCGACGATCAGCTTCATGGCGAAGCGGTCGACCTGCGCCTCGGGGAGGGGGTAGACGCCCTCGCTCTCGATCGGGTTCTGCGTGGCGAGGACGAAGAAGGGCCGGGGGACCGGATGGCTCTCGCCGGCGATCGTCGCATGGCCCTCGGCCATCACCTCGAGCAGCGCCGACTGCACCTTGGCGGGCGCGCGGTTGATCTCGTCGGCGAGCACGAAGTTCGCGAACACCGGGCCGAGGCGCGTGCTGAAGGCGCCGTCGCGGTCGAGCACCTGGCCGCCGACGACGTCCGACGGCACGAGGTCGGGCGTGAACTGGATCCGGCTGAAGTGCCCGCCGCACACGCGGGCGACCGTCTCGAGCGTCAGCGTCTTGGCGAGCCCCGGAACGCCTTCCAGGAGGACGTGCCCGCGCGCGAGGAGCGCGACGAGAACGCGGTCGAGGAGCTTGTCCTGGCCCACGACGACGCGGCGCATCTCGTAGAGGACGGCCTCCATGCGCTCGCGGGGGGTCGCGCCCGAGGGGGGCACGAGGGTCGGCTCGGAGCCGTGGCTCCCGTGATCGCGGTCCATGTGTCTGGCGTCCTGGGTCGTGGGGTCAGGGGGCGCTCTCGACCATCGCCCGCACCCGCGAGGCGGGGACGGCGAAGCCGATTCCGACGTTGCCCGAGATCGGGCCGAAGATCGAGGTCGGGATGCCGACGAGGCGGCCGCGGAGGTCGAAGAGGCCCCCGCCCGAGTTCCCGGGGTTGATCGGGGCGTCGATCTGGATCATCGGGACGCCCTCGGGGTTGGTGCGGCCGACGGCGCTGACGATGCCGGCGGTGACGGTGTTCTGCAGGCCGAACGGGCTTCCGATCGCGAAGACCTGGTCGCCCTGGCGCAGGCCGGCGTCGGGCTCGTCGGCGAGCTCGGCCCCGCGGCCGACCTCGCCCTGCGGCTCGAGGATCGCGAGGTCCTGGCGCTCGTCGCGGTTGACGATCGTCGCCGGCACCCGCAGGCCGCCGGCCGTGATGAGCGTGACCGACCCGGCGTTCTGGATGACGTGGTAGTTGGTTACCACCAGGCCCGACGGGCTGAGGATGACGCCGCTGCCCTGGCTGCCGACGTCGGTCTGCACCTCGACGACGGTGGGCGCGACGCGGGCGACGGCATCGGTCAGGCCGGGCTCGGTGTCGGCCGGCGGCGTGACCGTGGCGGTCACCCGCGGCGACTCGGCGGCCACCGTGACGGGCGCCGGGTCGTCGTCGAAGACGCGGGCCGAGACGCCGCCGACGGCGCCGGCGGCCACCACGGCGAGCGTCACCACCGCGGCGGTCCGCAGCCCTCGCGGGGCGCGGCGCACCGGGCGGGCCGGGGGCGGAAGGGGCCGCGTCGGCTCGTCGGCGAAGGGGGGCAGCGCCCCCGGGCGGGGGGGCGCGGTCTCGAGAGGAGGGAGGTTGCCCTGCCGGGCCTCGCGGGGGGCGACCGGCGGGAGCCCCTCGGAGCGCGGGCGGGGCTCGAGGGGTGGGAGTTCGTTGCTCACGGGGACAGTTTGTACCGGCCGAAGGTGAAGGAAGGGTTAGGCGGTGCTTAGAGCACCTCCCGCGCAACCTGTGGATCCGCTGTGAGCCGTGCGCAGACCACCCCGCGCCGCCGGCCTATCGATGCGTCGCGGTGTTCCTCCGCAGGCGTTCCCGCTGCACGTCGGCCATCTGGTCGGCCAGCTCGTCGGCCATGCGGGCCCGCCCGGCGGCGCGGGTGCAGCGCATGCGCAGCACGACCAGCCGGCCGCGGCCCTCCTCGTCGAGCTCGCCGAGGGCCTCGATCTCCTCGAGGGCGGCGACGCGGGCGGCCATGGTGCGCACGCGCGCCCAGAGCGCGTCGGCGACCGCCTCGGAGCGGTCGGTGGTGCTCACGCGGTGGGCGCCTCGGGCGGAGGCGCGCCCCCGGACCCCGCGCTGCGGGGACGGCGGCGCCGGCGGCGGCGCTTACGGGCGGGCGCCCCGTCGGCTGCGGCGCCCTCGGGGGGCGGCGTGGCGGCCGGGTCGCGGCGCTCCTCGCGCCGGGGCGGAGGCCCGTCGGTGGGCGTCGCGGGCGCTCCCTCGGGGCCCGCGTCCACGCGCAGGCGACGACGGCGGCGGCGGCGCGGGCGCCCCGGAGCGGGCGCGCCCTCCTCCGCTCCGGCCCGCTTGCGCGGCTCGCCGCCGACGCCCACCACCTCGGGCTCGGGCAGGCGGGGCAGGCGGGTGCGGAGCGCGTTCCAGGCCCGGCGCGAGAGCAGCGCCTTCGGCTGGACCGCTCCGACGGCCGCGCGGAGGGCGCGGCGGGCGTCCGGGCTCGAGAGGTCGAGCGCGTCGAGGTGGCCGCGCAGCTGCGCCCACCCCCCCACGGCTCCGGCGGCGCGCCCCGCCAGGCGCAGGTGCTCGCTGCGCGCCGGCACGTCGCCGGGGCCGAGCACCACCAGCAGACGCGCCGCCTGGCCGAGGCGCAGCACCGAGGGGTCCTCGGGTGCGACGGGGTCGGGGGGCGGCTCGCCCGCGGCGCGCAGCCAGAGGCCGATCAGCGCGAGCTCGCCGCCGTTGGAGATCAGGTGGTGCGCCTCCCAGGCGGCGATGCGCGCCACCTCCTGGTTGCGGCCGGGGCGCGTGCCGTCGGCGAGGACGCGCGAGACGTCCCACGCCCAGCTGGGCGCCCAGACCGACGCCTCGTCGAGGGCCGACCAGCGGCGGCGGCGGTCGCTGGAGCGGCCGAGCTGCTCGAGCGTGGCGAGCCGCTCCCAGCGGTCGGTCTGGTCGGCGTGCCACCAGAGCGCCCGCAGGCGCTCGCGGGAGGTCATGCGCAGCCGGTCGAGCACGCGGCGCGGCACGTCGTCGGGGAGGGCGCGCCGCAGGTCGGGCTGCACGAGCAGCGCCGTGGCCCACGCCCGCCAGAGGGGCTGGTCGGCCCCGTCCTGCATGCGCCGCGCCACGAGGCCGCTGAGCGCCCACCAGGGAACGGCGGCCAGCGGATCGATGCCGGCGGTGACGCGATCGATCAGCTCGTCGACCGTGACGTCGAAGCTCGCGGCCTGGACCCACTCCTCCATGAGGTTGACGGGGAGGAGGCCCGGGTCGGCCTCGCGCCAGCCGCCGTCGGCGAGACCGGCGGCGATGAGGCCGGGGGCCGCGGCGGGGTTGACGAGCTTGGCCGAGTCGCCGTCGCGGTCGGCGAGGACCGCCGCGGCCTTGGCGAGCTTGCCGCGCTCGCCGCCCTCGGGCGGGCCGGCCACGCGGCCGAGCGGCTTGTACCAGCCGAGCCCGAAGACCTCGTGGCTGGTCTGCACCCCCATCGGGTCGCCGGCCGGGAGGAACTCGACCGACACGGCCTCCTTGTCGGGGGCCGGGCGCATCACCCGTCCGAGGCGCTGCACGAAGACCCGCTCCGAGGTCGTCGGGGCGAGGTGCATCACCACGGCGGCGCGCGTCTCGTCCCACCCCTCCGTCAGCAGGTCGGCGTTGCAGAGCACGTCGATCCGGTCGGAGGCGAAGTCGAAGAGCACGCGCTGGAGCTCCTTGGGGGGCGTCTGCCCCGACACCGCGGCGGCGCGCACGCCGCGCTCGGTGAGCTCCTCGGCGAGCGCGTGCGCCTGTGCGACGGTGGCGGTGTAGGCGACGCCGGCCAGCTTCAGCGGCTGGAAGTGCTCCACCCAGACCTCGGCGCAGGCGCGGTGCCAGCGCGCGCGATCGAGGGCACGGCCGAGGCTCGCCTGGTCGAAATCGCCGCGCACGCGGGCCACGTCGGAGAGGTCGACGGCCCGCTCCACGCGCAGCGAGCGCAGGGGGCAGAGGATGCCGCGCTCGATCGCCGAGGCCCGGTCGAGGGTGGCGGCGACCGGGCCGAACACCTGCTCCACATGGCCGGTGGTGGTGGCGCCCGTCGCCGTGAAGCCCACGACGACCGCGTTGCGCGCCCGGTCGAGCAGCTTGCGGGTCTGCGCCCCGAGGGTCGCGTGGGCCTCGTCGCAGATCAGCAGGGTCACCGCGTCCCAGTCCATCCGGTCCTGGTGGCGCAGGGCCGCCTGGTAGGTGCAGACCGTGACCCCGGGCTTTCCGGCCGCGTCGGGTCCCTCGGGGTTGGAGGGGACCGCCGTGAAGTGGCGGGCCAGGCCCGCCGCGGTCTGCTCGGCCAGGTTCCGCCGCGGCACCAGGACCACCGTGCTGCCCCCGAGCGCCTGGGCCAGCGCCAGGAACATGATCGTCTTGCCCGACCCGGTCGGCGCGTCGACCCAGGTCCGCATCGTGCCGTGCGTCAGCCGACCGGCCAGCTCGTCGAGGGCCTCGATCTGATGCTCGCGGAGCACGACGTCCGGCCAGGCGGTCGCCGGTTCGGCGAGCGCGCGCGCGAGTGCCTCGCCGGGCGACGCGGTGGCGGGCGATTCGGTCATCGGATGCGGTGCTTCGGGCATCGCGTGCCAACCTCCAGGGCACGGGCGCAAGCCGGGTCTGATGTCCGGCGCGTCAGCGGTCGCGGTCCGCGCGCGTTCGTCTCGTCACCGGCGAGGGACCGTTTTTCCGTTCGCCGGCAGCGCGGAGAGATGCGACCGGCCGCAACCCTATCACCGGGCCCGGCGGAGATCACAATCCCTGACGACCGGGGTGGGGGGTAGCATCGCGGGCGGTGACACGGACTCCATGACTCCCGAGACCGACACGGTCCCGCCCGAGCGCCCGGAGGGCGGCGGCTGGATCCGCCCGGTGGCCCTCGTCGCCTCGTGCCTGGTGATCGGCTTCGTCGGCGGCTGGGTGCTGCGCGGCGACGAGGGCCCGGTGACGGTGCTCGCCCCCGCGGCGCCGGTCGACACGGGCGAGACGGGGTCGGTGACGACCGGCGGTACGTCCACCGCGCCGGCCGCCACCACGAGCACGGCCCCCACCACCGCGCCGGCCGCCCCGGCGCCGCCTCCCGACCGCTCCGACATCCGGCTCGTGGTGCTCAACGGCACCAACGAGAACGGCCTCGCCGGACGCATCGCGGCCCAGGCCGAGAGCCTCGGATACAGCGGCGTGACGGCGGGCAACGCACCCACCTCCACGAGCCCGTCGGTCACCTACTTCACCCCCGGCCAGCGGCCCGCGGCGCAGCGCGTCGCCCGCGACCTCGAGATCGAGGCCATCGAGGCGCTGCCCACCTCGGGCGCACTGGCGGCGGCCACGCCCGAGGGCACCGACGTGGCGCTCGTCCTCGGCCCCGGGTAGATGCCGGGTGGGCGGCCGCCGCCCCTCGATCGGGGTCCGGATCCCCCAGTACGGGTCGAGCTGGCCCGAGATCCGCGCGGCGGCGGTCCGCGCCGAGCAGCTGGGCTTCGACGGCGTCTGGGCGAACGACCACTTCCAGTCGCCGGGGAGGGTGAAGCAGGACACCGCCTTCGACGCGTTCGTCACCCTGAGCGCCCTCGCCGAGGCGACCGAACGGGTGCGGCTCGGCACCGTGGTGCTCTCGGCCGCCTACCGCCCCCCGGCCGTCGCGGCCAAGATGGCCACGGTCCTCGACGTCATCTCGGGCGGGCGGCTGGTGGTGGGCCTCGGGGCGGGGTCGAACGTCGAGGAGCACCGGGCCTTCGGCATCCCCTTCGGCACGCCCCCCGAGCGCACCGAGGGCCTCCGCGAGGCGCTCGACACGATGCGGGCGATGTTCGACGGCGACACCTCCGGCGGGGCGCCGCCCAACCGCCCGCCCCCGGCGCAGCCCGACGGGCCGCCGATCTGGGTGGCGGCCCACCGGCGGCGGCTGCTGCGGCTGGCCGGGGAGCGCGCCGACGGGATCGTCGCCGCCTTCCACGGCCCCGGCGTGGTCGCCGCGCGCCTCGCGATCGCCGACGAGGCGCGCCGGGCCGCCGGGCGCCCACCGCTCGCCTGCGCTTTCTACACCTTCGTGCTGGTCGCCCCCACGCGGCGCGAGGCGGAGTCCTGGGTGGCCGCCGAGGCGCGGCAGCTCGGGACCACTCCGGCCGGCTACCTGCGCTGGATGCGGACCACCGGGGTCGTCGCCACCCCGGCCGAGATGCGCGACGCGATCTCCGCCTACGGGGCCGCCGGCGTCACCGACATGGTCATGGTGCTCCCCTCCCGGGTGCCCCCCGAGGCGATGGAGGCGCTCGCCGAGGCGTCGCTTCCGGAGCCCCTGCCGGCCCCGCGCCCGCCCGGCCCGCGGGTCGCCGCCGGAACCGATCCATCGCACAACCTCGTGAACCTGCTGGTGGAGCGCCAGGCCGAGGCCGGGCTCGACGCCCAGGACGCGGTGGTGGACGACGACGGCGCGTGGACCTACGCCGAGCTCTCGCGCGCCGCCGCCCGCGGGGCGGGTGCGTTGCGCGACGCGGGGGTGGGGCGCGGCGACCGGGTGGTGGTCGCGCTCCGCGACGGCCGTCCGTGGTTCCAGGCCTTCCTCGGTGCGGCCCGCCTGGGGGCGGTGCCCGTGCCCGTCGACCCCGCCGGCGACCCCGCGCGGCTGGTCGGCCTGATCGACGACTGCGAGCCGGCGGCCGTCGTGGCGGAGGAGGACGTCGCGGGGGTCCCCGCCGGGCCCCGCCTGCTCCGGCCGGAGGCGCTCGAGGCCGGAGCGGAGCAGCCGCTGCGGGCGGTCCACCCCGAGGACCTCGCCTACCTCATCTACTCCTCCGGCTCGACCGGCCGGCCGAAGGGGGCCATGCACGCCCACCGCGACATGCGCGTGGGGATCGACACCTACGCGCGCGAGGTCCTCGGCCTGACGCCCGGCGACCGGTGCCACTCGATGGCGCGCCTGTTCACGTCGCTCGGCTTCGGCAACGGGTTCTTCCGGGTGCTCGGCCGCGGGGCGACGGCCGTCGTCTCGGGGCTGCTGCCGACGCCGCGTGCGGTGCTCGGTACGGTCGCGCGCGGTCAGGTGACCGTTCTCACGGGCGTGCCGACCTTCTGGTCGCAGCTCGCGCGCTTCCTCGAGCGCCATCCCGACCGGGAGGCCCTCGCCGGCGTCCGGCTGGCCGTGTCGTCGGGCGACAGCCTGCCCGCCTCGGTGGCCGCCCGCCTGCGCTCGGTGACCGGCATCGACCTGATCGAGGGCCTCGGCTGCTCGGAGTGCTCGAACGTCGTCATCTCGACCCGCCCGGGCGAGCCGGTCCGGCCGGGGACGCTCGGCCGCACGGTGGCGGGCGTGGAGATCCGGCTGGCCGACGACGACGGCCGGCCCGTCCCGGCGGGCGATCCGGGCCGGCTGTGGATCCGCAGCGAGTCGAACACCACCGGCTACTGGCGCCGCTCGGACGAGACGCGGGAGCTCGTGATGGGGCCCTGGCTGAGGATGGGGGACGTGCTCGCCGAGGAGGACGGCGTCTACCGGCACCTGGGTCGCTCGGACGACCTCTTCAAGGTGGACGCGCGCTGGGTGAGCCCCTCCGAGGTGGAGGCCGCGCTGGTCGGCCACGACGCGGTGTCGGAGGCGGCCGTCGTCGGGCGAGCCGACGAGGAGGGCCTGATGAAGCCCGCCGCCTACGTCGTGCTGTCGCCCGGAGCGAGCGAGGAGGGCCTCGCCGCCGAGCTGCGCCGCCACGTGGCGCGTGCGCTCGGCCCGCACACGGCCCCGCGCACGGTCACCGTGCGGGCGGAGCTCCCCCGTTTGCCGTCCGGGAAGCTCGATCGGCGGTCTCTACGCGGGGCCTGAGCCGGGTGGGGAGGCGCAGCACGCGCATCTCGCGGTCGGCCGTCACCTCGTAGAGCATGAAGTCGCCCGCCAGCAGATGCGTCAGCTTCCGACGCGCCTCGGCGGCGTCGCACGCGTCCCCCCAGCCCCGCTCCGAATGCTCCGGCATCGCTCCGCTCCCGGCGGTCGTGGTGTCCACACCCCCACAACGCCGGCACCGAGCACGCACCACGGCCCAAATGTTCGGGAATTGTTAAGAGCCACTCACGAACCAGGAGACCCGACAGGGCGCAGTTGACCTCCGGATCGTCCCTCGCCGCGCAGACACGTGGTCACGGGACGGAGGCAGGCACCGGACGGACGATCCGTCCGGTCTCGCGGACGTGAACGTCCCATGCGGCCATCCCTGAAAGCGCAGGGCACTCGGTGTTTCGACGGCCATTCCCGGCGCAAGCCGGTGCCGTCAGATGCGAATCGCCCTGCTAAGGGCGTCGACGCACGTCCTGGACGCGGCGCCCTGCGGACGCACAGGCGATCGTCCCCAGCCAAGGCACCGTGACCACGCCGAAGCGCGGCGAGGCACCGAGACCACTTCGGCCTCAGAGAGAGCCGAGGAAGTCCAGGAGGAGCTCGTTGACGCGGTCAGGGACCTCCTGCTGCACCCAGTGGCTCACTCCCGGGAGGCGCTCGATCCGCAGGGGCCCCGTAACGGTGGCCGCCGAGCGCTCCAGCAGCACCGGGTCCATGTATGCGTCGGCCTCGCCCCAGATGATCATCGTGGGCACGGGGACGGGCGGCGGGTCGGGGGGGTCGCGCAGCCAGGAGGCGGGCGGCATGTTGGCCCGGTAGTAGTTGAGCGCCGCGGTGAGGGCCCCGTCGCGCCGCAGCGCCTCGACGAAGACCTCGCGCTCCTCGTCGGGGAACGTCCCCGGAGCGGCGGTGTCGAACACGAACTGGCGCAGGTTGGCGAAGTCGTCGGCCGACAGCCAGGCCTCCGCGACGCCGGGGAACTGGAACAGCAGCATGTACCAGCTCTTCGCGCGCTGGGCGGGGTCCTCGCGGCGCAGCCGCGCCGACACCGGCCCGACGGGGGCGTTCAGGATGGTCAGCGACCGCACCATGTCGGGCAGGTTGCCCGCGAGCCCCCAGGCGAGGCCACCGCCCCAGTCGTGCCCCACCACGTGCGCGCTCTCGTGACCGAGCGCGCGGATCAGCCCGGCGACGTCGCCCACGAGCTTCGGCGCGGCGTAGGCGTCGACCGCCGCGGGCCGGTCCGATCCGCCGTAGCCGCGGAGGTCCGGCGCGACGGCGTGGAACCCGGCGGCCGCGAGGGCCGGCAGCTGATAGCGCCACGAGTGCCCGATCTCCGGGAAGCCGTGGAGCAGGACGACCGGCTCACCGGCGGGATCCCCGGCCTCCGTGATCGCGAGGCGGACCTCGCCGACGTCGATGCGGCGCGTGCTCATGACCGGAGACTATCGGGGCTCGTCAGCCCGGCGGCCGAGGGGTACGGTTGCTCCATGGCCAACACCCCGGACGTCGCACTGGAGACCGAGATCCTCGAGGCCCTGCGCCGCGCGGGCGAGCCGGTGCGGGAGGCGGCCCTCTACGAGCGCGTGGTCGCCAGGGGATCCGACGCGACCCCGGAGCACTTCCTGGCCGCGGCCGCGCGGCTCGAGACGCTCGGGCACCTGCACCTCACGGTCGATCACGACACGCCCGCCCGCGACCCGGAGCCGTTCGAGCCACGGTACCTGCGCGTCGTGCGCTGACGGCTACCCCGGGCCCTCGACGTCGGCGCGGGTGAGCGGCGGGTCCACGATCACGCCCTCGCCTCCGATCGACTCGACGCGCTCGCCGTCGATGAGGAACCGGACGGACTCCACCGTGGGGAACCCGGTCAGCGTGTAGACGACCTGGGCGACGCGGGTCAGCATCGAGAGGCTGCCGCCGCCGGAGGCGAACTCGCCCGACAGGTCGACCTCGGCCACGCCGTCGGCGATCCGCAGTCCCAGCAGTGAGGTGCCCGCGGGGATCGAGGTCGAGAGGCCGCCGGCCGTCTCGTCCTCGCCGGGCCCCTGCAGCAGCTCGGTCATCGCGGCGCGGGCGACGGCCGGCGGGACGACGGAGCGCGACGCGGCGGCGATGCGCTCGTCGCGCACGAACCAGACGTCGATGTCCACCTGCTCCGGGGCGGGGGCGGTCGTGCCGGGCGCGGTCGTGGTGGGCGCGGTCGTGGTGGGCGCGGTGGCGGTGGCCGGCGGGGCCACCGTGGTCGCGGCCTCGTCGTCGTCCCCGCACGCGGCGAGCGCGAGCGAGGCCAGCAGGACGGTCACGATCAGGGCGGCGGTGCTCGGACGGCGCAGGCGCATCGGTCCCTCCCATCGGGGTCGTTCACAGGCTAGCCCGCCTTCGTCCGTGCCCGGGTCTAGGCTGCCCGCATGAACCCGACGACGCGCGGCTCCCACCGTCTGCTCGCGCTCGCGCTCGCCGGGGCGCTGGCGGCGCTCCTCCTGGCGGCCGCCACGGCGCACGCCCGCACGGCGACGCCGATCGAGCGGCCGGCGATGATCGCCGCCTGGTACGACGCGAACGACCTCGACGAGCCGGTGCGCTGTCGCAACACGTGGGTGACGCGGGTCTCGGCCTACCGCCCCCGGACGGGGATCATCTACGCCAACTCCCAGCTGCGCGAGAAGCGCGGCTGCAGCATCGGCGACGGCTACGGGGTGCTGCGCCGGCCGACCCGCACGAGCACCCGGTGGCGGGTCGTCTACCAGGGCTCCGACGTGCCGCCCTGCCGGCTCATCACCGCCCGGATGGCCCGCGAGCTGGGCCTCGGCTTCGTCTGCGACCCGAGAGGATGAGCGTGGATCTGAACGACGCGCACGTGCTGATCACCGGCGCCTCCCGGGGGGTCGGCGCGGGCCTCGCCCGCGAGTTCCGGTCGAAGGGGGCGAGGGTGACCCTCGTGGCCCGCTCGGCCGGGCCGCTCGAGGAGCTGGCCGCCGAGCTCGGCGGCGTGGCGATCGTGGCCGACCTCATCGATCCGGCGGGTCGCGACGGGCTGATCGCCCGCGCCGAGGAGCAGGCCGGCCCGGTGGACGTGCTGGTCAACAACGCGGGCATCGACGCCACCGGGGGGTTCACGGATCTCTCCGCCGACGCGCTGGCGCGCCTCGTGGCGCTCAACGTACTCACGCCGATGGAGCTCTCGCGCCAGGTGCTGCCCGGGATGGTCGCGCGCGAGCGGGGCCACCTCCTGATGATCTCCTCGCTCGCCGGCGTCGCCGTGCTGCCGGGCATGACCGCCTACGCGTCGAGCAAGTCGGCGCTCACGCACTTCACGTCGGGGCTCCGTGCCGAGCTGCGCGGCCTGCCGGTCGGCACGACGGTCGTCGAGGTGGGTCTGATCCCGACCGAGATGAGGGACGCCGTCGTCGCCTACGCCCCCACCGCGGCCGCCTTCCGCCGCTTCTACCGCCTCGGCGTGCTGACCGACACGTCGCTCGAGAAGGTCTGCCGGGCCTCCGTCGCCGCCGTCGCGCGCGGCAGGCGCCACGTCCGGTATCCGCGCCGTGCGCTCACGTTCCCCCTGCTGGCCGAGGCGCCGCGGCGCATGACCGAGCTCATCCTGTCGGGGGTGCCTCCCCGCTGAGCCGCCCGGGATCGTCGTCGCCGCCGGTGATCAGGCGGGCGCCGCGGCCGCGGGTGAGGAAGCTGACGGTCCAGCGCACGAAGACCAGGAACCGGTTCTGGAGGCCGGTCAGGTAGAAGAGGTGGATGAAGAGCCAGCCGAGCCAGGCGATCGTGCCGCTCAGGCGCAGGCCCTTTATCTCGCCGACCGCCTTCATACGGCCGATCGTCGCCAGGTTGCCCTTGTCGACGTAGCGGAAGGGCTTCGGGGGCTCCCCGCCGGCCAGCCGGGCGCGGATGACCTTCGCCGCGTGACGGCCCTGCTGCATCGCGGCGGGCGCCACACCCGGGAGCGGGATCTGGCCACCCTCGCCGTCGGACACGCGCACCATGTCGCCCAGCACGAACACCTCGGGGCGGCCCGGCAGCGAGAGGTCGGGCTCCACGGTGACGCGGCCGGCCCGGTCGAGGGGGGCGCCGGTCGCCTCGGCGAGCTGCGCCGCGAGCGGCGAGGCGGCGACCCCCGCGGCCCACACGATCGTGCGCGAGGCGAGCCGCTCCTGCGCGTCGCCGCCGGCCGCCTTCAGGGTCACACCCTCGGCGTCCACGTCCACCACGAACAGCTCGGTGCGGACCGTGACGCCCAGCGTGCGCAGCTGGCGTTCGGCCTTCGCCGACAGCGACGGCGGGAAGGCGGTGAGCACCCGGTCGGCCCCCTCCACCAGGATGATCGACGCGGTGGTGGGATCGATGTGGCGGAAGTCGCGCTTCACGGTGTCGCGTGCGATCTCGGAGATCTGACCGGCCAGCTCGACCCCGGTGGGCCCGGCGCCGACGACCACGAACGTGAGCAGCGCCCGCTGGATCTCCGGGTCGGGCTCGATCTCGGCGGCCTCGAATGCCGACAGCACCCGCCGCCGCAGCTCCAGGGCGTCCTCGAGCGACTTCAGCCCCGGCGCGTGGGCCGCCCAGTGGTCGTTGCCGAAGTACGAGTGGCCCGCGCCGGCGGCCACCACCAGGGTGTCGTAGGAGATCTCCGCACGGCGCTCGCCGGCCTGGCTCACGGCGATCGTGCGCCCCTCGAGGTCGATGCCGGTCACGTCGCCCATCACCACGGTGGCGTTGCGGTGGCGCTTCAGCACGCCCCGAAGAGGCGAGGCGATCTCGCCCGGCGAGAGCGCGCCGGTCGCGACCTGGTAGAGCAGCGGCTGGAACAGGTGGAAGTTGCGGCGGTCGACCAGTGTCAGGGCGACGGGCGCCCTACGGAGCCTCTGGGCCACCTGGAGGCCGCCGAAGCCGCCTCCGACGATGACGACGCGGTGGGGCTGGGGGGATTCGTCCATCTCACGAGTATCGCCCAATGGGACGCCGGCACGACCGCCGGGGCAACGCGCACGCGATCGGGGGTGCGTCACGACGCGGGCTCTCGACCCGCGAGGGTCACCGCTTGTATTTTCCGGCACGCACACCGACCGCTCCCGGAGAGGACGAGATGGCCGACGAGACCACCCACGAGGTGCGCGTTCACCTCACCCGCGAGAAGCCCCCGATCCGACGGGCCGTGCTCGAGATGACGGGCGACGAGGTGACCTTCGGGACCCCTGGATGGCAGGGCGAGCACTACGGCTTCGCACCGGGGTCGGTTCCCGAGCACCCCGGCACGCTCGACTATCTGGTGGCGTCGGTGGCGGGTTGCCTGATCGGGACCTACGGCGGCGCGCTGAAGGCCCGAGGCATCGACAGCGCCGGCGACCGCCTGACGGCCGACGCGATCGGAGAGGTGGTGGTCGATCCCGACGGCGTGCTGCGGCTGCGCTCGATCGTGGTGCGGTACACGCTCCACGCGCCGGAGGACAAGCGCGACGCCGCCGAGCGCGCCAACGCCCACCACGCCGCCCATTGCCCGAACGCCCGGTCGGTGGCCGCGGCGATCGACATCACCACCGAGCTCGACTTCCAGCCCCTCCGGGAGACCGCCGCCGCCCCGGGCTGAGCCCGAGCTGCATGGCGTCCCCCGCGCGGCCGCCGGCCGCGCGGGGGGTCATCCCACGGGGATCGCCCGGCTGCGGGCGCTGCTGCAGCGGTTGACCGAGATCTGCGCCTGATCGGCGGCGATCCGGCCGCCGGCGCGGGCGGTGATCCGGAGGCGGTGCTCACCGATCGCCGCAACCTGCACGCGCCACACGTGGGGACCCGGCGCCAGGCGCGCGCGGCGGAGCGACACCTGGCGGCCGCCCCGGGTCATCCGCAGCGTCACGTCAGCGCGCTCGGAGACCGTGAAGCGCAGCGCCACCGGACGGGGCGGGCAGGCGACCCGGATGCGCGTCACGAGGCCCGCGCCGCCGCGCTGGATCGGCCGGCGGAACGAGATCGCGAGCAGCCGCCGCGGAGGCGGCGATCCGGTCGCGGCCGGCAGCGCGGCCGCCACGAACCGGATGCGGTTCGAGAAGGTGTCCGCGATGAGGAACCCGCCGCCCGCGGCCGCGGCGACGCCGCCGGGCTTCCAGAGCGTCGCGTCCTGGGCCGGCCCGGCGTCGCCGGAGATGTTCCCTCGCCCGGTTCCGGCCACGGTGACGATGACCCCGTCGGGGCGCACGCGCCGGACCTGGTTGACGCTCGCGATCAGCAGGCCGCCGTCGGGGGTCGCCGCGACGCCGGTGGGTCGCGGCACGCCGGCTGACGTCGCGGGCCCGCCGTCGCCGCGCGCCCGGGCCGAGCCGTCCCCGGCGACCGTCGTGATCACGCCGTCGGCACCGACGCGGCGGACGCGGTTGGAGCCGTCGGCGATGAGGAACGCGCCGTCGGGCGCGCTCGCCACGCCGACCGGGCGCGCGAGCCGTGCCGCCACGGCGGGGCCGCCGTCGCCCGCGAAGCCGCGCACCCCGTCGCCTGCGACCACGGTGACCACACCGGAGCGGCTCACGTGGAGCACGCGGTTGTTCAGGCGCTCCACGACCAGCACGCCCCCGTCCGCGGCGGCCGCGACCCCGTCGGGCCAGCGCGCCTCGACAAGGGTCGTGATCGTCCCCCCGGCATCCACCAGCCGCACGCGGTTGTTGCGCTGATCGGCGATCGCGATCGCGCCGTCGGCCAGAACCGCGACGCCGCTCGGGTAGTTGATCCGGGCCGCCGTGGCCGGCCCTCCGTCGCCGCTCAGCCCGGCGCGGCCCGTGCCGGCCACGGTGGTGATGACGCCGGCGGGCGAGACACGCCGGATGCGGCTCGCGTACTGGTCGGAGACGAGGAAGCCCCCGTCGGGGGTCGCCGCGACGCCGGTGGGGAAGTCGAGCGGGGCGACTCCCGCGGGCCCGCCGTCGCCGAGCGGTGCCCGGTAGGTGATCTGGTCGCCGAAGAAGAGCCCGGTGCCGGCCACCGTGTGGATGGTCCCCGTCTCCTCCGGCAGCGTCGGCGCGGTCGCCGATTGCGCCATCGCACCGGCGCACAGAACCGCACCCGCGGCGACGGCGGCCCCCGCCATCCGGCGACGGAACCTGGTCATGACACGGACGCTACTCCTCCCGCGCCGCGCCCTCCTATCCGCTCGGGGCGGGACCCTCGTAGGTGTTGCCCTTGTCCGGCTCCGCGTCGGGCCGGTCGGGATCGGCCTCGTCGCGCGGGCGCGTCTCACCGGTGTCCGGACCGGGCGGATCGTCTGCCGGGCGCTCCTCGTCCGGCGCGGCGCCGGGCACGGTGGGGTCGGTGTAGTCCCGCTTCTCCCCGTCCTCGTCGGGCGTGCGTGTGCTCATGCCGTCCCCCTGCCGCTCGGACTCCCTGTCCCGCGGGTGTACCCGGGGCGGGGTCGCGTCAGACCTGGAAGCTGCGCACGAACGCCTGAACCCAGTTCACGTCGTCGTGTCGAGCTGGAGTTGAGCCGGCGAAAGTTCGAACGGATCCTCTTCCGCCCGAGGCGGGCGCGAAGCTCTGATGCCTTGCCAGATGCCGTGCATGCGCTCGGAGCCCACGTAGACACGAGCGCGGCGTTCTCCCGAGGGGACGAGGAGGCCAGCATCCACTAGTTCCTTCAGATCCCGGGTGGCAGTGAGCGGAGCAATCTCCTCGCCGTCAGCCAGTCTGACGGTCGCGATGTAGCCGGCACGGCGAATCCGGAGCCCCTGCGCCGCATCCATCAGCGCGTTCAGGGCTCGCTCCGGCAGGTCGTTCTTCTCTACGAGGTCCGTGCAGGCCAGCCACAGGTGCTCCGTGGCCTCGACGCGACGGAGCAACGTCCTGGCCTGCCTGTAGTGGGCCGTGAGGCAGAAGCGAACCCACGGTCGGGCGTCGTTCTCGGGATGCCACGAGCCCTGGCCCACCTGCTCGAGGATCTGGTAGTACGCCGCGGTGTTGCGCCCCAGGTACTCCTCGATGCTTGAGAAGACTGGCGCGATGATCTTGTCGCGGGCGAGCACCAGGGTCTGCAGCGCGCGACCCATCCTCCCGTTGCCATCGCTGAACGGGTGGATCATCACGAGGTTCAGATGGGCCATCGCTGCGCGAACCATCACGGGTGCCTCGTCACCCTCCAGCTCTTCGAGAAGGTTCCGGATCAACGAAGGGACTTCCTCGTACGGCGGCCCCTCATAGACCGTCTCGCCACTCGGCTCGCGGCGGACGAAGATGGCCCCTGGACGCCACCTGCCCGGGTTCTTCGAGAGGTCGTGCTTGATCATCATGAAGTGCAGGGACTTGAGCAGTCCTTCATCTACCGTCAAGACGGTGTCCTCTTGGGCAAGCTGGAGGACATAGGTCATCGCGTCCTGGTAGCCGCCAAGGGCTCGCTGCGTCTCGCGGCTCGCGTCGAGAGGCTCCTCCCCTCCCTCGACCGCCAAGACATCGTCCAGGCTGGCCTCATAACCCTCGATGCTGTTCGAGCCCTGAACGGCGCGCGCCAGGGTCTGGCGTCGCAGTCGACCGACCCAGCGCCGAGGCTGGCGCACCTGGTACTCAAGCTCGTTCCGCAGGGCATCGATGCTTGTAACCACCCGGCGCTCGTCTTCCGAGACGAGGGGGGTCTTGTAGACCGGATAGGCCATGATGTTTTGATACTAGCATTCGATCTTGAGCGTCAACCCCTTGGAAAAGCCGCTTCCGCGCTAGTGATACTTAGATTTAGTCATTTTCCGAAGGCAGGGGGTGGGTGGGGTCAGGTCGAGTCCGTGAGGCGTCGCACGCGCCAGGCGCGCGCCAGCGAGCGCGAGAAGAGAGCGGACTCCTGCGGCCCGAAGCGGAAACGACAGCAGGCCTCCTGGCTGCCGAGATCGCCGTCGATGCCTGGCGGTTCGCCTTACAGAAGCGATGCCCCCGGCAAGAATCGAACTTGCGACACCAGGTTTAGGAAACCTGTGCTCTATCCACTGAGCTACGAGGGCGTGGGGCTCAGGATAA
>LNFM01000828.1_pt1 | contig 73028 bp, 62 predicted proteins | sample 596031 | NCBI WGS metagenome assembly LNFM01 (sample SAMN04254537, study PRJNA301005) | activated carbon metagenome | isolation source: dual media filters at the Ann Arbor, Michigan drinking water treatment plant | place: USA: Ann Arbor
AGTCGCTTCGCCTTCAATGCATCGTGAATCGGCATGCCTTCGGTCGGCGTCACGATCAGCGCAACGCCGGCTGCCACTGCTTCTTCCATCGCACCGAGCAGCTGTTCAGCGCCGACGAACATGATGCTTGCCTTCGCGCCGGTTGCTGCAACTGCATCGGCGCACGTCCCGAATAGCGGCACGCCATCGATGTTGCCGCCGGCAGAGCGGGGCGAGACGCCCGCCACGATGTTCGTGCCATAGGCACGCATCAGGCGAAAGTGGCTTTGGCCGGCGCGACCGGTGATTCCCTGCATGACGACGGGGGTGCTGCGTGTGATGCGCGGGTTGATCATGCTCGCGCTCCCACGTCGGTTCCGTGCGCGGCCAACGCCTTGCGCACGAGTTTCAAGGCCTCGTCCAGATCCGGCTCCACCGCGATGCCCGCCTCGCCGAGCACGGCACGCGCGTCGTCCAGACCATTACCGACCAGACGCGTCACCACGGGCACCTTGAGCACGCGAGCCTCCTTCAACGCCTGCACGAGCAGACGCGAGAACTCACCCAAGTGCGTGATCCCTGCAAACACGTTGACCAGGACGCACTTGACGTTCGGCCCTTCGGCGATCCAGTTGAGAACCTGCACGAGTCGGCTCGCGTCGCCGCGCAAACCACCAGTGCGTACATCCAGGAAGTTGTATGGGGTGATGCCATTGGCGCGCAGTTCGTCGATCAGCATCATCGACAAACCCGCGCCGGTCGTCAGCAGACCGAGTTCGCCATTGCGGTCCACGACGACGTAATCGAATCCGTACTTGTACTTGGTGTAGGTCTCGACGTAGGCCTGCGAGCGAGCCTCCAGCAGGGCGGCCGCCTCGGGCTGGCGTGTGATGGCGTTGTCATCGATGACCAGCTTGGCATCGCCCGCGAGCCAACGGCCGTCGGGCTGCACGAAGAGCGGATTGACCTCCAGCAGCACCGCGTCGCGCTGCAGAAAAAAATCGCCCAGCGATCGCCCCGCCTCGATCATCGCATGGCGGATCGGCTCAGGTGCCGATGATGCGAGATCGGTGACCGCCGTAACGAGCGCCTCGAGTTCCGGCGCCACGATGCGCGATTGCACACCGCCGGATGTCTCGACTTCGACGCCGCCGCTCGGCGTGGCGAGTACACGAACCTCGCCCGTCTCGGGCGCCAGCATGAAACCCAGATACACCTCATTCGGTGCCGAGCGACAACTCTCGATGCGACACGATCCGACGACGTGGCCCCGATGCGTCCTGCCTAGCATTGCGCCCACGAGCGCGGACAACTCATCGAGCGACTCGGTGATCTTCACGAGCCCGGCTTTGCCGCGCCCACCGACCGGCACCTGCGCTTTGACGACCCAGGGTCCGGGCGGCAGGGCGACGCCGGCGAGCGCCTCGACCGTCTCCACCAGACAACCGGGAGGCACGGGCACCCCGGCTGCGCCAAGCAATGTCTTGGCGTCATGCTCCAACAAATACATTGTTCAATGCTCCTTGATCGGCAACGGCGACTGGGGCCGGGCCAGCAGATCGAGTACGGTATTGATGTCTGCCGCCGCGCCCAAAGCGAGCAGCGACGCTGCCAATCGCCCGGCCTCGACGCGCTCGATTCCGGCAAGACCGACGTTGGCCGTGAACTTCTGCATGAGTTCCTCCGGCGTCAGCGGATTGTCGGGATGTCCCTTGGCCTGCGCCGCTTCGACGCGCACGGTGCCGAAGGGCCCCGACGCTTCCAGCACGCATGCACCGATATCTCGGGCCGCACTTGGCATCGGTTCAGCGGACAGCCGTTCGATCCACGACTGCACGGCGGGCGATGGTGGCACTTGTTCCAGCAGATGCTTCGGTGAGACGCTGCCTTGCGACAGGGCGACGGCGACTGTCCAGAACACGCTGAACTGCGCATCGAGCCATCGTGTGGGACGCAACCGGAAAGGAACGGCACGCCCCACGACGTCATGCGCCTGCTTGCCCATCGATATCGTGACGAACTCGACCTGAGGCAGATGCTCGCCGAGCTTTTCGCGCAATTCCAGTGCGGCACTCACCGCGGGGTGCGTGAGGCGACACGAGGGATACGGTTTCATCGACAGACGTGCAGTTTCGAAATCCTGGCCGAGATCGCGTATTGCCCGCTCGACATCGAAGCGCCCGTGCAGATACGCGCGCGCAAAGCCATCCTCACCGACGAACGGGGCGCTCACGCCCTTCAGCCCCTTTTGCGCCATCAGGGCCGCCTTCACGCCATTGCCTGCCGCGATGCCGGGCTGCAGATGCTTGGTGGGCGCCCCCTCACGCGACGACTGATGATTGCCGCACGTGAAGCAGTAGGCGATCCCGAGCGCTTGACGCGTCTCGTCTTCAGAGAGGCCGAGCACATGCGCCGCCGCGAGCGTCGCGCCGAAGTGGCCGAGCAGCGCAGAGTAAATCCACCCGCCCTCGACGAGACTCATGTCCGTGGCCACGCCCAGTCGACAGCTCAACTCGATCCCTGCGACGATGCCCTCCATGACCGTCGCACCGCTCGCACTGCCGCGCAACTCGGCTGCAGCAAGTGCCGCCGGGATCGCACTTGCACCAGCATGCAGCACGGCAATGTCGTGGGTGTCGTCGAGTTCCAGCACGTGGCCGTAATAGCCATTGACCATGGCTGTCGTCCATGCAGCAGCATGATGACCGCCTGCGATCGTGGCCGACTTGCTGCCGGCCTCGTCGAGGAGCACATCCAGCCACGCAGGCATCCCGATGGCCGCGCGACCTGCGACAAGATCACCGATGAAATCGAGCAGCTCCTGAGCGGCCGCTTGCTGTACTCGAGCGTCGAGTCGTCCCCAGCACAGTCTGCATGACCAAACGGCAAAAGCGGCCGCCACCGGATCTTCGATCTGGGAGGAATGATGAGAAGCCAATCGACGTTTCGCTCGCGTAAGACTTTGGGGGAATAAGCCGATGCACCGCGTCTCCTCGAACATCGGCGCACCGAGTATAGCACCGCGTCCCCAACGACTTCGGCACCGAGGAAGCAGGATGCCCGCATGTTAGAATCGATCCTCCCTTCGATGACCCTCGCTCGACGCGACGCCACATGACCCCATCTTTCAAGCGCATTGCGCTCGTCCTGCCAGCAGTATTCGCCTACGGCGCGACACCGTCGTTCGCGGCCGAATTGCCCAAGGACTTTCCGACCCGTCCCGTTCGGCTGATCGTTCCATTCCCACCCGGCGGCAGCAACGACATCCTGGGCCGCTTCATGGCCGTGCGCCTCACCGAAAAACTCGGCCAGCAGGTGATCGTCGACAATCGCCCCGGCGCGGACGGCATGATCGGCTCCGACATCGCAGCCCGATCGGTACCCGACGGACACACCATCCTCATCGTGTCGACGTCGTATTCGATGAACCCGGCCATCCACAAGAAGATGCCGTTCGATCCCGCCAAGGATCTCGCCCCGATCGCGATGATCGGCACAGGCCCGAATGCGATATCGACCAATCCCGGCCAGCCGATCACCAACATCAAGGAGCTGATCTCGGCCGCGAAGGCAAAACCCGGGGCGATCAATTACGCATCCTCCGGTATCGGCGGGTTCAACCACTTCGGCGGTGAACTGTTCAAGATCGATGCGGGCATCGACATGACGCACGTGCCCTACAAGGGCGGCGGCCCGGCGATGATCGATCTCATGGCGGGCCATGTTCCCGTGCTGTTCAGTACGCTGATCCAAGTGCTGCCGCATGCCAGAAGCGGGAAGCTGCGCGTCATCGGCACGGGCGGCGTGAAGCGCTCGCCCGCCCTGCCCAACGTACCGACAGTGATCGAGGGCGGTGTTCCGGGATACGAAGTGCCGATCTGGTGGGGTTTTCTCGGTCCTGCCGCCTTGCCGCAGAACCTCGTCGCCGGCCTCAACGAGGTCGTGGCATCCATCCTCAAGGAACCCGAGACCGTGAAGCGCCTGGCCACCGAAGCGGCGGAACCGGCCTTTGCGTCCCCGGCAGAGTTCGGCAAGACGATTCGCGACGACATCGGAAAATGGATCAAGGTCGCACGCGACGCCAAGATGCAGGCCCACTGATCGCATATCTGGTTCTTCATTGCGTACCACGACGCCTGCACAGGCATGAGACGGAGATTCGAACGTGATCGAGTTCAAACTGACTGACGAACAACGCGAGATGGTGGATCAGCTGCGGCGCTTCCGGCAAAAGGAGCTTGCGCCCAAGGCCATCCGCTGGCTCAACGGCGACTACCCCTACGAGAACCTCAAGCAACTTGCCGACATGGGCATCCTCGGCATGTCCGTACCCGAGGAATACGGCGGCTCCAGCGCGAGCGTGCTCGATGCCGTGCTCGCCATGGAAGAAATCGGCAAGAGTTGCTACGTGACGGCACTCGCCGCGCTGGGCGAAGTCGGCGTGCAGAGCCGCATCATCAGCGAGTACGCCCCCGAACCCCTCAAGCGCAAGTGGCTGCCCAGGATTGCCGCCGGCGAGTACATCCTCGCCATCATGCTCACCGAACCGGATGCGGGCACCGACGTGCCGAGCTACCGGACCAATACGGTGATCAAGGGCGACAAGGCGATCGTCAACGGACAGAAGACGCTCATCTCGCGAGCGGACATCGCCGATCTCATGATCGTCTTCACGCGCGTGAACGGCGTACCTGGGGCGGCCGGCATCGGCTGCGTGATCGTCGAGAAGGGTGCGAAAGGCTACACGGCCACCGGCAAATACCACACGATGGGCGGCGAACATTTATGCGAAGCCGTCTTCGACAACGTGGAAGTGCCACTCGAGAACGTCATCCTGCGCGATAACGGCATGAAGAAGCTGCTCTCCGCCTTCAACATGCAGCGCTGCCTCAACTCCTCCATTTGCCTCGGCATGGCCGAAGGTGCGCTGGAAGAGTCGGTGAAGTACCTGCGCGAGCGCAAGGCGTTCGGCAAGCCCATCGGCGATTTTCAGGGCATGCGCTGGAAGGCGGCCGACATGATGATCGAGATCGAGGCGGGACGCGGCCTGCTTTATCGTGCAGCCGTGAGCGGCAACCCCTTTCCCGATCCCACTATGGCCGCAATGGCGAAGATCTACTGCAACGAGATGGCGATCCGTGTGACGAACCAGGCCGTGCAGATCCACGGCGGCTATGGCTACGTGGACGAGTTTCCCGTCTCGCGCCTGTTCCGCGGCGCACGCTTCGGCAGCCTCGGTGGCGGCACCACCGAAACCTTGCGCAACCTGGTCGGACGCAAGGTCGTGGAACACATGGATCTTGCCACGGGAGTGGGGAGCCTCGGCTTCTAGGTTCTTTCGACTACGGCAGCGAACCTGAACGGTACGTCTGCCGGCCTCACGATCGTTGCATCACCGGCACACAGTGACGAAGACGGTTCGGCACTGTGTGCCTCAACCCGTGAACCTCGACGCCACTCCTCTCGACACGCCACGCAACGACCGATGAACCCGCTCCAGAAACTCGAAACGCCGACCCTGCTCCTCGATGAGACGCGCATGACGCGCAACATCGAGCGCATGCAATCGCGCATGAATTCCCTCGGGGTCCGGTTTCGGCCGCACGTGAAGACAAGCAAGTGCATCGAAGTGGCCAGACGCCAGCGGGATGCCGGCGCCACAGGGATCACCGTATCGACCCTCAAGGAAGCCGAAGCGTTCTACGCAGCCGGGTTCACCGACATCCTGTACGCGGTCGCAATCGCGCCGACGAAGTTCGATCATGCGATGCGGCTCGTGCGGGCCGGCGCGAAGCTCACGCTTCTGGTCGAATCCGCCGAAGCTGCCCGGCTCCTCTCGCAGCACGGCGCGCGACACGGTCACCGTCATGAGGCCCTCATCGAGATCGATACCGACGCGCATCGCTCCGGCGTGGCTCCCGATGATCCGGCGCTGCTCGACGTGGCGCGCGAACTTCGCTCGCACGACGGGACAGGCTCGCGACTCGCCGGGGTACTGACACATGCCGGCAGTTCCTACGCGCTGAACACGCCCGAGGCCCTGCGCGCGATGGCCGAACAGGAACGTGCGGGCTGCGTTCATGCGGCCGAGCGCCTGCGTGCTGCCGGGCATGCCTGCGAGACCGTCAGCGTCGGCTCCACACCCACCTCATTGAGTGCAGAACATCTCGAGGGCGTGACCGAAGTCCGCGCCGGCGTCTACGTATTCTTCGATCTCGTCATGGCCGGCGTCGGCGTCTGCACCCTCGACGACATCTGTGTGAGTATCTTGTGCTCGGTGATCAGTCATCAACGCGCACGCGGTTGGATCATCACCGATGCCGGCTGGATGGCCATGAGTCGCGACCGTGGCACGCAGAATCAATCGATCGATCGCGGCTACGGCCTCGTCTGCGACGTCGATGGCAACCCGATCGAAGGGCTGCGCTTCAGCGAAGCCAACCAGGAACATGGCGTCGTACATCTGACGGACGCATCGATCGACGTGGTGCGGCAGTACCCCATCGGATCGCAGCTTCGCATCCTGCCGAACCATGCGTGCGCCACGGGTGCGCAGTTCGGTTCGTATCGAGTGTTTCAGGCCTCGCGCCCGGATCTGCAGACGTGGCCGCGCTTCAACGGATGGTAAGGGCGATCGCAGGCGTATCGTCGCGCCGCGATTGGCTACGCAGGGGATGGGCAGCACGATGAACCCGTACTCGCCCGCCGCCCTGACCCTGACATCGGGCCGCCTCAGCATTGCCCCGATGATGGACGTCACCGATCGCCACTGCCGCTATTTTCTGCGTCAGATCTCTCGCCATACGCTGCTCTATACCGAGATGATCACGACGGGAGCGCTTCTGCACGGCGACATCGATCGCCATCTGCGCTTCCACCCGGCGGAGCATCCGATTGCGCTGCAGCTCGGCGGATCGGAACCGGCCGAGCTTGCCCACTGTGCACGCCTCGGCGAGCGCTACGGCTACAGCGAGATCAACATCAATGTCGGTTGCCCGAGCGAGCGAGTGCAGAAGGGCGCATTCGGTGCATGCCTCATGGCCGAGCCGAATCTCGTGGCCGACTGCGTCGACGCCATGCAGCAAGCGGTAGGCAAACCGGTGAGCGTCAAGCACCGCATCGGCATCGATCGCGTAGAGGACTACGACTTCCTGCGCCGCTTCGTCGACACGATCGCCACCCGCGGGTGCCGCACCTTCGTCGTCCATGCACGCAACGCGATCCTGAAAGGTTTGACGCCGAAACAGAATCGGGAAGTCCCGCCGCTACGATACGATTTCGTGTATCGGCTCAAGCGCGAGTACCCGCAGCTGCATGTATCGATCAACGGCGGCATCCAGAACTGGCCGCAGATCGATGCGCATCTCAACGAAGTCGACGGCGTAATGATCGGCCGCGCCGCCGAAAGCGACCCGTGGCTCTTCGCAGAGGCCGATGCGCGCGTCTTCGGTTCGACCGCACCGGCACCCACTCGCAGGAATGTGCTCGTCGCCATGGCGAAGTACGCCGACGAAACAATGAAGGAAGGCACGCCGCTGCGTCACATCGTCCGTCACCTGCACGGGCTTTACCGTGGACGTCCGGTGGCGCGCCGCTGGCGCCAGATGCTCTCCGATACGACGGCGCTGCGCGCGAATGATCCCGGGCTACTGTGGCGAGCCCTCGAAGCCATCGAACGCCGGGAGTTCGATTTGAACGAAGCCTGAGTTATTCGCGAATCCGCAGGCTTCGCATCAAGGCGCCGACGAAATCATGCGCCGCAAAGCCTGCGTTTCGCCGCCTGATACTCGGACTCGAAGCGATCGACGAGTTCGCGCACGCTCGGCACGTCATCGATGTTGCCCACGCCCTGCCCCGCTCCCCAGATCTCTTTCCAGGTCTGCGGACGATCGGCTCGCCCCCGGTAGAGCGACTTGCCCTCCGCGACCGGAAGATTGTCGGGGTCGAGCCCCGCGTTGCGTATGCTGCCGCCGAGATAGCTGCCGTGCACGCCTGAGAAGAGCGGGGTGTAAACGATGTCGCTTGCGGTCGAATCGACGATCATCTGCTTGTACGACTCGTTGGCAGCCGACTCGCGCGTCGCGATGAAGCGCGTGCCGATGTACGCCAGGTCGCAGCCCATCGCCTGCGCTGCAAGAATGCCGGAGCCATTGGTGATCGCACCGGACAGCACGACGGGGCCATCGAAGAACCGGCGCACTTCGTTGACCAAGGCAAAAGGACTCGTCGTGCCGGCATGCCCGCCGGCACCAGCGCAGACCAGGATGAGTCCGTCGACCCCGCCTTCCAGCGCCTTCTGCGCATGCCTCACCTTGATGGCGTCGTGGAGCACGATCCCGCCGTAGGCGTGTACCTTGTCGACGACATGCCGCGGCGCGCTGAGGGACGTGATGATGATCGGCACCTTGTGCTGCGCGCAGATTTCGAGGTCATGATCGAGCCGCGTGTTGGCGGGATTGACGATCAGGTTGACCGCGAACGGCCCCACCTTCGCCTGCGGGTGCGCTGTTTGGTGTGCGGCGAGTTCGGTTTCAATGCGCGTGAGCCATCGACCGAGCTCTTCCTGCGGACGCGCATTCAGCGACGGGAAGGAGCCGATGATACCCGCCTTGCATTGCTCGATCACCAGTTCGATGCCGGAACACAGGAACATCGGCGACGCGAGCACGGGCAGTCGAAGTCTGTCAGTCATCGATGTGGGCAATGCCATGATTTCTCCCCTGAGATTGGTCTACGTTCGAGTTCTGGTTTGCTGCGGCGGGTCGCCACCGCAGGTGGGTCAGGTCGAGTCCGTCGTCGGCAGATCGATCTCGCCGCGCCCGATTTCAATAACCCGTCCCGAGACAAAGATGCGCCGCTGGTCGTCCACGGTCAAGCCGAGCCGGCACGATCGGCCGAGGTGATCGCCCTGCAGCACATCGAATGACAAGGGCAGCACCGAGCTTTGCGCAAGGAACCAGCCGCCGAGATTCGCACAGGCCGAACCCGTGCCCGGATCTTCCACGACGCTGCCGAGTCGATCGAAAAAGAAACGCACGCGGATTCGTCGATCGTCGACCCGCGCCCAAACGTAAGCCAACCCACGCCGCTTGTCCCCTACTGAAAAGCGCGCCAGATCGGACGCCGCCGGCCGGCAACGCTCGACGGCCGCCGGCGTGACAAGCGGAATCACCCATTGCTCCGACCCCGTGTCTACCCAAAGGTCGTTGTCGCCGACGTCGCGCTCCTCGATCCCCAACATGACTGCGATCTCGGCGCGCGTTCGTCCCGAAGCATGCCATTTGGGTGAACCTGCCTGCAGCGTCCAACGATCGGCCTGTGCATGAACGGGGATGATGCCCGCCTGCATCTGCAGATACACGGCATCGCCGACGCCCGTGAGGCTGCGCACGACATGAGCAGTACCCAACGTCGGGTGACCGGCAAACGGCATCTCGAAGGTGGGTGTAAAAATGCGCACGCGCTTCGTTGCGGTCGGCTCGCTGCCGTCGAGTATGAACGTCGTTTCCGACAGATTGAACTGCAGCGCGAGTGCCTGCATCGTGGCGGCATCCAGTCCCTCCCCGTCTTCGAAGACGCACAGCGGATTGCCGCCGAGGGGCGACTCCGCAAACACATTGAGGATGCGAAACCTTCGCGGTAACGACATGGCGAGCAATTTCCAGGGCAGGGAGACAACCGCCATTGTACAGCCCTCATGCGCACCGCATTGCCCGACGCCGACCGCGACGAACGATGACTACGCCGACAAGCTACTGGGTCCGGGGCCCTCACGGGCGAGTTGCGCCCTGTGTAGAAGCGACTTCTCGTCGCTGACGCACATGCCCAGATCGCGGAGCAGTCCGTCGCTGACGTCGTAGACCCACCCGTGCAACGATACGGACTCGCCTCGTCGCCACGCGTCTCGCACAATGGTCGTCTGCCCCACGTTCACGACCTGCTCGATCACGTTGAGTTCGCACAATCGATCCTGGCGCGCCGATTCATTCACCAGCACGTCGAGCTGTACCTGGTGCCGAACGCGCACATCCTGCACGTGACGCAGCCAATTGTCGACGAGCCCATGACGCTCGTTGCGCAACGCTGCACGAACACCCCCGCAGCCGTAATGTCCGCAGACCACGATATGTTTCACCTTCAGCACATCGACGGCGAACTGCAGCGTCGACAGACAATTGAGATCAGTGTGCACAACGAGATTGGCGACATTGCGCTGGACGAATACTTCGCCCGGCAGCAGACCGGTGATCTGGTTGGCCGGAACGCGACTGTCCGAGCAGCCGATCCACAGATGTTCGGGCGCCTGCTGATTCGCGAGGCGCTGGAAGAAATCAGGATCCGTCCGCACCATCTCCTCGGCCCAGGCCCGGTTCTTCGCGAAGAGATGCGCCAATCGATCCACGAGCGTCACGACCTCCAGAGAGCCACCATGAAACACACCCAACCGCACAAAAAGGCTGCACCGCCGAAGGGTGTGACCATGCCAAGTGCACGCACCCCGCTCGTCGCGAGCAGGTAGAGGCTGCCGGAGAACAACAACGTCCCGAGCACGAACAATGCGCCACTCGCCGCGAGGAGACTGGACGGATACCTTACGTAGAGGCACCCGATACCGATCAACCCCAGCGCGTGATACATCTGATACCGCACGCCGACTTCGAATGTCGCCAACAAATCGGCTGGCAAGTTCGCTTTCAGAGCATGCGCAGCGAACGAGCCCAACGCAACGGCAAGAAAGGCCGACCCTGCGCCGACGACCAGCAAAAACCGCTCCACGCGCCTGCCGGGGCTCACGAGTTGACGCTCACCCTTGCCCGCTTCACGACATCACGCCACTTTGCGACATCGCGCTTGAGCACCTCGAAGAACACTTCTGGGCCGCTATCCTCGATCTCGAAGCCCTCGCTCAACAGGCGTGCCTTCAAGTCCGGCACCTTGGTCGCCGCGCGAACCTCGCCGTTCCAGCGTTGGACGAGCGCGCTCGACAGCCCCTTCGGACCGAGCACCCCGTACCAGAGAACCACTTCGTATCCGGGCACACCAGCTTCGGCCACCGTGGGATAGTCCGGCAACGCCGACGACCGCTGGGTGGTCGTCACGGCAAGCCCCCGCAATTTGCCCGCCTTCACAAGCGGAATGGTCGCCGGCGCGCTGCCGAAGATGAGTTGAATCTGTCCGCCCAGCAGATCATTGAGCGCGGGCCCCGTGCCTTTGTAGGGCACGTGCGTCATTTTCGTGCCTGCGAGGATGTCGAACAGTTCGCCGGACAGATGCGCAATCCCCCCCGTGCCGGAGGAGCCGTAATTGATCGAAGCCGGCTTCGCTTTCGACAGCGCCACCAGATCCTTGATCGTCCTGGCCTGCACGCCTGGATGTACGGCGACGATGAAGGCGGTGTTGCCGATCAGTCCCAACGGCAGGATGTCCTGAACCGGATCGAACGACATCTTGTATACGGCAGCGTTGGTGGTGTAGCTGCCCGACATGAGTATCGTCGTGTAGCCGTCCGGCACCGAGCGCACTGCCGTTTCGATTCCGATCTGCCCGCCGCCGCCAGCACGATTGTCCACGATCACCGACTGTTTGAACGAGGTGGTCAGCTTCTGCGCCAGCATGCGCGCGACGATGTCGGTCCCACCCCCGGGGGCAAACGGCACGATGAGGCGAACCGGCTTGGACGGGAAGTCCTGTTGGGCGATGGCCACGCTGCTACCCCCAGCAATGGCCCATATACCGACGGCAACAAACGCCGCCCGGTGCGAAGTCGACATTTTTATATCTCCCTGTACGACGATGCTCGGCACATGCACGCTGAACGGCGACGCCGAAGTAAAGGGTTATGGACGCGATAACGACGGCATCCGCCCCCCGATCCAATGACGAAGCGTTACGCCGCCGCAGCGCGTCGTCCTTGCCGCGGCGTCAGCAGATCGATGAACGACCTGGCATCGTGACGCTCGATCTGCATCGCCATGTCGGCAATGGTATCGACCGGGAGCTGCGGATTGTTGGCTTCGAACTTGGTTCGAGCCGCAGCAAGATCCACGGGCTTGGCGACAGAGCCTGTGGGATCGAGAATGTCGACCTGCATCCACTGGTCGTCGACCCTGGCCGAGACCCACCCTGCGAAGTGCACGGGGTAGAGCTTGTCGAGGCCGGGATCGTCCACGAGATCGAGGCGCTCGGCGAGGGCACACAGCGCGGGATCGCTCATCTTCTGCTCGCTGAACTGCGCCGGCAGCACCTGTCCGTCTGCCAGCGCAGCAGCGACACAATAGCGCAGACTCATTTGCGCATTGAGCGCGGAACTCGGCTTGTAGTCAAAGCCGCACTGGACGTCGACCACCTTGCTCAAGCCGACACGCACCGGGCGCATCGGATCCCAGTCATTACCGAGGCGACGACGGATTTCGAGCGCCGCATCGATATAGGCATGGGTGCTGCCGCAGCACGAATAGGGCTTGATCGATACCCCATCGGTGTGGAATCGCGTGCCGAGTTCGCGCGTGAGCGGCGCAGGATCGGACTTGTCCGAAAAGGCCTTCAGGAAGCCGCCGTCCTGCGTCTCGTAGATCTGGGTCGGCCCGCTGAAGCCTGCGGCGGCCAATTCGGCGGCAAGCACTCCCGAGTGCGCCGCCTTGCCGGCGTGCAGCCGCTTGCTCATGGTGCCGTCGGCGTTGAATGCCCACAAGCCTGCTCCCTGAGTGCCGGCTAGACCGAGGGCCCACGCAGTGCGCTCCGCATCGAGCCCCATGAGGATGGCGCAGGCAGCGGCGGCGCCGAAGGGACCGCAGGCGCCGGTCAGGTGCCATCCGCGCAAGCGCGCTGCCGACGGCTCCAGAGCGAGACTGGAGCGAATCATCACCTCGTAGCCGGCGGCAATCGCCGTCAGCAACTGCTCGCCGCTCGACTGCAGATGTTCCGCCATGGCCAATGCAGCAGGGATCACGACTGCGCCCGGATGGAGCTTTGCGTTATGGTAATCGTCGAGTTCGAAGGCGTGCGCGGAAGTACCGTTAACGAGTGCAGCATCGGCGACACGCAGCCGCGGCTGTACGTCGTTCCAGATTCTGGATGCGCCCCGCCCACCGCCGGCCAACGCCCAAGCGAGCAGTGCTTTCGTCCAGGCCGTCTCGTATCCGTACGTCCCGCAGCCCACGGTATCGAATAGCGCGAGGCGCGCCACCGCCTTTGTACGTTCTGGCAAATCCGACGCTTTGAGCGTAGAAATCCAGCGCGCCAGTTGCAGGGTGGGACCGTTGCCCAGTTGTTCAGACATGACTTTCGCTCCGTTACGCATGTTCGAGGCCGGCGACTCTTCGCGCGACCCGCCGGACAGCGCCAATCCCGCGCTGCGTCCCTCGATTCTAATGGAGTCGCCCCGATCGCTGGACAGACGACCTCCCCATGCGGCAGCCGGGCGTTAGAATGACCCCGTCGTCGCACACCCACCCAAAGGAGACCCCATGAAAATCGCAGATGCGAAGTGCCATCTCGTTCGCCTTCCGGCCGACGAACCGCTCGCAGGCGGCCCCACCATTCCCGGCGCTGTGCGGGAACTCGTCACCCTGGAACTCAAGACCGACCAGGGGATCGACGGCGTGGGCATCACGTTCTTCGGTGCTGCGATCAGTCGGGCCCTGCTCGCTGCGGTGGAAGACCTGGCCGCGCTCGCCAAGGGCGAGAACCCGCTCAACATCGAGGGCGTGATGGCGAAACTGCGCACCGCAGCGGGAAATTCCGGCCCGGGCGGCATCCTGGCCCTCGCCCTCTCCGCGATCGACATCGCGCTCTGGGACATCAAGGGCAAAGCGCTGAATCTGCCCGTGTGGGCACTCGCCGGCGGCTACCGCCCCCGCGTACCCACGTATGCCAGCGGTGCCCTGATGCGCGGCTTCTCGCTCGACCACATCGTCAAGGCCGGCCCGCTTCTCAAGGAAAAGGGCTTCCGGCAGATGAAGACACAACTCGGCGGCAATGGCCGACCCGAGCAGGAAGTCGAACGCATTCGGCTCATGCGCGAGGCGGTGGGCTTCGACACCGACCTCATGTGCGACATCAACCAGCTCTGGAGCGTGCATCAGGCCGTCGATATCGGAACCCGCATCGAAGACCAGCGACTGTTCTGGCTCGAAGACGTGACGGCACACGACGACTATCCCGGATTGGCGCGCATCACCGATGCCTTGTCGACGCCGATCGCCGGCGGCGAGTACGTCTACGGCAGCGTGCCGTTCCGGCACATGCTGGAGCACCGCTCGGTCGACATCGTGATGATCGATCTGATACGCGCGGGCGGCGTCACGGGCTTGCTGAAGATCGCAGGCATGGCGCAAGCGTTCAACCTGCCTGTGGTTAGCCACCTCGTCCCGGAATTCCAGGTCCATCTCATCGCGGCGATCCCGAATGGTCTCACCGTGGAATACATGCCCTGGTCGGCGCCGTTGTTCGAAGAAGTCCCCGTCGTCGACAAGGCGACTGGCGAACTGGTCGTGCCGCAAAAACCGGGCTTCGGGCTGGCGTTCGACCAGAAGGTGTTGAAGCGGTACGGGGCGTGACGTTCGCTACGCGAACGTCACGCGTGAACGGTGAAGCGTAAGCGGTGAAGAGGGATTCGCGATCGGCGGCACGGCCTGTCGGGAATCCCGCGGCCACATCCCGAAGGATGGGCATCACTTTTCACTGCTCAATTTTCACTCAGCCACCTCGACCACGCACCTTACAAGGCCTCGATCGGCGTCCTCCCCCCCACTCTTCTTGCCTTCCAGGGCCGTGACTCGGTCTGATTGTTGGTGCGCGCCGTGCCTGTGATGGTGTCGCCGTCGATTCTGCCTTCGTAGCGCGTCTGCGCCAGCGAACTGCCCGCCTCTTCGGTGAGCGTGAAGGTGATCCGGTCGCCCTGCAGCTTCATGTCGCGCAGGTAGACCGGACTGTTCGGGGTCGTCGCCTTGCCGTCGACGAACTGGAACTTCTGCGTGACGCTCATCGCGTAGTCCCGTCCGAAGCCGATGCCGTCGTGCGTCCAGCGCCAGTCTCCCATCGCAGCAGCCGGCACGATCCACAGATGGACGGTAAGGCCGCTGACCTGGGCAACCTGATCCGGTTGCCAATCGCCCATATGAAACGCATAGGTCACGACGCGCGTCCCGGGTTTCATCTGCGCCAGTGCCATCGGGCGCACACGCCGGTTGAGATGGGGCAGCAAATACGTCATGAGCACCGTCGTCTGGGTCAGATCGGCCTTGAACATGTCCTGGACGACAAATTCCGCGTGCTGGCTCACACCGAGTCGCTCCGCTTGCTCTTTCGAGAGTTGAACGAGGTCGGCGTTGAGTTCCACGCCGCGCGCCTTGATACCGCGCTTGGCCGCACCGAGCACGATGCGTCCGTCGCCGGAGCCAAGATCCACGACGAAGTCCTTCGGCGTCGCCTTCGCCATATCGAGCATGAAATCGATCACTTGCGGTGGCGTGGGGACCCAGACGACGTCCTTGCCGGGCATGCCGATGACCGGTTCGAACGCGTACTCGCTGGCTGCCTGCTCGGCGGCGAGCGCTGCGCCGGACAGCGGCGCGCCGATGACAGCAGCAGCAAGAACCGCTCCCAACAAACCCATGAACCGTCTGCTTCCCACTTTTCGCCCTTCCTTCATCGTTCCGGTGCGGCCGTCGGCCGGTCAAGATCGCCGCGAAATCCGGGAACACGTCGTCGATCCCAGTGCTCGTCGAATGCACGATGGTGTCGATTCCCGGCCTGGTAGCGTGCCCCCGTCGGGACGAGATGCCTCCTTCCGAAAGCCGATCGTCCCGGACCTCCGAATTGCGCGCGAATTATATCCGCGCCACAGGCATGACTGCCCGAACGCCCCACGCTGCAGCATGTGGTTGAGCCCACCCGCCGTTTTTGTTCAAATACTCTAATTTTCGGGGGCAAGTATGCGTACCGAAGTTCACGTGCACGGCAACCTGCGCTTCCTGAAGGGAGTCACCGCCGGCCAGATCGAATCTGCGTTGAGGCCGTGGCTCAACTACCTCGACATCGATTCGATGGAAGAAGCGCGCAGCCTCGAACAGGAAGAGCCCGGCATCACATTCGATACGAGTGGACGCGAACTCGTCATTTGCTGGACGGGTGAAGTCGGGCGCAATTTCCACCGCTGCGTGGAAGAATCGATGCAAACGCTCGGGCCGCTCACCGACGGCACGACCGTCATCGAGCTCACTTATTTCCACGACGACGGACAGGACGAGTCGCAACTCATTTTCGTCGGCCCGTCACCCGAGACGATCCACGAGGCGCAACGCGTTCGGATGATAGAAGACGTGCAGTACCTGCTCGGGCGCCACTTCGGCAAGGACGCCATCGAGCGTGTCGCGTCGGTCGTGAACGAGCTATTCGACCAGGACTGGTCGGACCGCAAGAAGCTCGGGGAACTGCAGAATTCCGAACATCTCCCCCATACCCGCCACAAACATCTTCACTGATGCTGCAACGTTGTCGCATGGCGCCCTGTCAGGGCGCCGGGCGGCGCCCCGACGGTGGCATGTCGACGGCATGACGACGCTCTGGATCCGTCTCGCCGGGCGGCTGGCGGCGCAGTCCGCTGACCCCGCCATCGCTCGCTAGCCGCCGCGCGTACTGAATGTTCTTTTCGGCCTCATCGACGTAGAGATTGCGCTGCTCCGAACGCTCGGCGGCGAAACGCATCATGGCATCTAGCTGCTGGTGCAGTCGCTTCATCGCTGTCTGGTAGAACTGCGGCGTACGCATCACGAGATCTTCCGCCGAGGCGAAGATGAGTTCCTCGCGGCCATCGGCGTGCTTCTTGCGGTCGACCTGACCCACGACGAGTTCCGGGTACAGCCGGCCGTAACACTTCTCGAGATAACATCGATCTGACATCTGGGCGATGATATCGGCGGAACCGAGCATGTTCCCGATGAGCCGAAAGACGGGATCCGGCACTCGGATCCTTTGTGCCGCTCGTTCGTAACCGGTGAAATGCAGTGTGGGCGCTGCGGCGGCGCTGAATTTGCCCAAACCGACTTCGCGCAGATAGTCGCGCAGGAACCGTCCGCTGCGCGTCACGTGAATCTTTGTGTACTCGGCGCCGTTCGAATGCAAGGCGTCGCTGGTGCGTCGTATGTAGCCGGCGTCGTGAAACAGAGCGGCGATCACCCCGAACGCGAAAAGATCCGCGTCGATAATCCCGTTTCGCTCTTCGCGCACGTAGCCCGCCATGATACGTGCCATCGCGAGACAGACATCGAGCGTATGCTGCAGATCATGGTAAGCGGTATCGCATGCGGCATAGCCCGGATACTCGCCCCGGAACAGCCGGGCTGCATCGCCGATTGCCTGCCGGATCTTTCCATCGGTCCGACGCGGATACAGCAAATGAAACATCCGTCCGATTTCCGCCTCGACGTCGAACGGATCGGTGGTTTGCACCGTGTTGGTCACGTCGTAGTCGTTGCGCCGCTGCTTCATCCCGCGTGAGTCTCCCGGTCACGGATCGACTGGAATGTCGTGATCCGCTCCGCAATCAGCCCGCCCGGTGCAGGACCGAGCGCAATCGGCCCCGATACGATTTGAGCCACTTCCGCGAAAGACTACGCGTAGTTTGCCGAAATAACATGCCAACAGCTTCTCGTTGTACCTAAAGATCCAGGGTGAAACGCGCAGGCTGTGTCAAAACCGCTGCAAAAGCGTCCGAACGTCCCGGAGGCACGTGGCTTCCCCGGCAACCGACGGGGCGCTCCGCGGATTACAGAATCGGGGCCCGCGCCTTACAATAACGCGGATACACGCCGCAGCCGAAGAAAACGTCAGGACCATTCCACGAACCCCCCGAGGGCCGACGACGCATGAGCGAGCAGACGATTTATACGAAGACCGCCAAAGGCGTGTTGGAAGTCAGGAATCGCACCATACGACTGCCGCGCGAACTTGAACGCGTATTCGCCCTGGTCGATGGCAAATCCAGCGTGTCCGAAATCCAATCCAAATCGGATGGCATGGCCTACGACGAGCTGGTGTCCGCTCTCACGAAGCTCACGAAGGAAGGATTCGTCAAAGTATTCTCGACCGGCCCGATGCCGACCAGCGCCGCCCCCCGTGCAGGCGCCCCATTTGATCCGAATTCCACCCAGAGCATACGCCCCACCACGGTTCGTTTGGGCGAAACGGCTGCCGACATGGGCGACCTCGACTTCACGTCGCCCGATTCGCTCAACAAGCTCAATCAGGTCGCCGAGGCACGCGCACGCGCCGAAGCAGAAGCGAAGGCACGGGCCGAAGCACAGTCCCGGGTCAGACACGAATCGGAGGCGCGCGCTGCAGTCGAGGCCAAGGCAAAGCTCGCCGCCGAAGCCCTGGTGAAGGTCGAAGCCAAGGCGCGCGTGGAGGCGGAGGCGCAAGTCCAGGCCGCTGCCGATGCTCGCGAGAAAGCGGAGACCGAAGCCCGCGTCGCGACCGAAGCCAAGGCTCGGGCCGAAGCCGAGGCCAAGATGCGCGCCGCGCTCGAAATGAAGCTGCGGTTCGAAAAGGAAGCCAAGGTCCGCGCCGAAGCCGAAGCCCGGGCACGCACGGAAGCCGAAGCGCGTGCGAAGGCCGAAGCCGAAGCTCAGGAGCGCGCACGCGTCAGCGCTCTGGCCGAGAGCGAGGCGCTTGCCCGTGCCGAAACCGAAGCGAAGGCACGAGCTCAGCTGGAAGCCAAACTGCAGGCCATGGCGCGTATGCTCGCGGAAGCCCAGATTCGCGCCAAGGCCGAAGCCGAAGCGCGTGCCCGCCTGGAAGCCGAAGCCAAAGAGCGGGAAGCCGCCAGTCTGCAAGCGCAACAAGAAGCGGAAGCGCGCATGCAAGCCGAAGTACAGGCTCGCGAACGAGCAGAAGCCGAATCCCGTGCCCGCGAGCAGGCCGAGCGCCAGGCTCGTGAAGAGGCCGAGCGCCGAGCCCAGCAGGAATCCGAAGCACGGCAACGTGCTGAAATCGAAGCCAAGGCCCGCGAGGCGGCAGAACGCAGGGGTCGCGAACAGGCCGAATTGAGGGCGCAACAGGAAACCGAGGCCCGCCAGCGCGCGGAAATCGAAGCACAGGCCAGGGAGGCCGCCGAGCGAAAAGGTCGCGAAGAAGCGGAAGCTCGGGCGCGCGAAGAAGCTGAGGCTCGGACGCGGGCCGAAACCGAGGCCAAGTCACGTGAAGATGCCGAACGCAAGGCACGCGAAGAGGCCGAACGTCGAGCCCAACTTGAAGCCGAAGCACGCGTGCGCGCTGAGGTCGAAGGCAAGGCGCGCGAAGAGGCCGAGCGAAAGGCGCGCGAAGATGCCGAACTGAGAGCGCGCCAGGAAACCGAAGCCCGCCAGCGCGCGGAAGCCGAAGCCGAAGCCCGAGAGGCCGCTGCACAAAGGGCTCGGGAAGAAGCGGAAGCCCGTGCGCAGGAAGAAGCCCAAGCGCGTGCGCGGGCCGAAGCGGAAGGCAAGGCACGAGAAGACGCAGAACGCAAGGCGCGCGAGGAGGCTGAACGCCGGGCCGCGCAGGAAGCCGAAGCTCGCGTGCGAGCCGAGGTCGAGGCCAGGGCACGCGAAGAGTCCGAGCGGAAGGCTCGCGAAGAAGCGGAACTGCGTGCCCAGCAGGAGACCGAGGCACGGCAACGTGCAGAAGCGCAATCCAAAGTTCGGGAAGAAGCCGAACGTATCGCCCGTGAAGAAGCACAGGCAAGCGCCCGTGAAGCGGCAGCCGCCCGGGCCCGCGAGGAAGCCGAAACCCGTGCTCGGGAGGAAGCCGAACAACGCGCCCAGAACGAAGCGCAGTCACGAGCGAGGATCGAACGCGAAGCGAAAGCCCAGGAAGAAGCCTCACGGCTGGCTCGCGAGGCAGCCGAGGCCAAGGCGCGTGCTGCTGAGGAGGCAACCCGTCAGGCACTTGCCCAGCTGGAATCGGAAGTCCGTGCGCGCACCGAAGCTCAGGAATTGGCGCGCCGCGAGGCCGAAGCGCGCGCCGCCGCGCAGTCCCTCGCTCGCGAACAGGTCGAGACCCAGATCAAGGCCGAAGCAGAGGCTCGCGCCCGCGCCGCAGAGGAGAAATCCGCCGAGGCCCTCGCCAAGCTGGACGACGCCATCCGTGCCCGGCAGGAAGCCGAAGAACGGGCACGCGAGGAAGCGCAGGCCCATGCCGCCGCGACCAATCGTGTGCGGGAGGAAGCAGAGGCCAAGATCGCCGCCGAGCGCCGCGCCCGCGAAGAAGCAGAACGGCGCGCCCGCGAAGAAGCCGATCTGAGACTGCAGACCGAACGCGCTGCACGCGCCGAAGCCGAAGCCAGGCTACACACCGAACGCCAAGCTCGAAACGAGGCTCAGCGGCTGGCTAACGAAGAAGCCACGACACAGACAGAATCCGCAAGGATCGCGCGCGAAGAGGCCGAAGCAAAGCTCGAAGCGGCACGAGTCGCACGCGAAGAAGCCGAAGCTCGCGCCGAAAACGAACGCAAAGCCCGCGCAGACGCGGAAACGCGGTTCGAGACGGAACGTCAGGCCCGCGAAGCGTCGGAACAGCGCGCCCGCGAGGAAGTCGAGCGGCTTGCGCAGGAGGAAGCCGAGCGCCGCGCCCGCGACGAAGCCGAGCGCAAGTCGATGCAAGAGCGCATTGAACGCGAACGCGAGGAGATCGAGGCCCGCATCGCCGCGGAGCGCAAAGGTCGCGAGGAAGCCGAAGCCAAGGCCGAGACGGAGCGCAAAGCTCGCGAAGAAGCCGAAGCCCGCGCGCGCACGAACATGGAAGCGCAAGTCGAGGCCGAACGCCGGGCACGCGAGGAGGCCGAACGACGCTCGAAGGAGTTCGCCACCGATCACTCGGAGCAGGCCCGAAAGGCGCTCGAAGAGGCCGAGCACAAGGCCGAGCAGGCGCGCAGGATTCGCGAGGAAGCCGAAACCCGCCTGGAAGACGAAAAACGCGCACGCGAGCAGATGGAGGCTCGCATGGCACGCGAAGCGACCGTCCGTGCAAAACTCATTGCGCGCATGGAAGACGAACGACGGGCTCGCGCCGCTGCGGAAGACCGAGCAAAAATGGAAGCCGTCGCCCGCGTCATGCAGCAGCGCGAGTACGAAGAGAAATCCGATAGTCAGGTCAAGGAGCGGGTCGAGGGGGAGTTGCGCGCACGCCAGCAGGCCGAACTCGACGCGGAGGTCAAGGCACGCCGGGAAGCCGAAGAACGTGCCAAACTTGCCGCCGAACAACGGGCACGCATGGCCCAGGAACAGGCTGCCCAGGCCAGCGTGATTCCGCGCAAGAAGCGCAGCGTCCTGGTTCCGGTCGTCGCCGGCACGGTGATTCTCGCCGTTGCAGCGGGCGGCCTGCTGCATATCATGCCGCTTACGCCCTGGATCGCAGACGCCGAGAAAATCGCCTCGGAGCGCTTCGGCGAGCCCGTCACTGTCGGCACGATGCGCTACTCGTTGTTTCCCAGCCCGGCCCTCACGCTGGAGAATGTGATCGTCGGCCGGCAGCAGGACGTCAAGATTCCGAACGCCATCGTCGCCCTCGGCATCGGCAGTCTGTTTGGCACCCACAAGGATATCGGGACGATCGAGCTGCACGGCGTCACGATCGACGAGGATGCCTTGCCTCGCGTGCTGACCTGGACGAGGCCTCCGGTCGGCGAACCTCGCGCCAGCGTGGAACGCATCTCCGTGCGCAGCGCCCGCATCACGCTGCGCGACATGGAGCCCATTTCCGTGTCGGCCGAAGCCCAGTTCGACAGCGCCGGCGGCGTCACCAAAGCGACCGTCAAGCTGAGCGACGGTTCGCTCGCTGTCGACATCGTCCCTAAGGGTACAAGCGCGGCCCTCACAGTTCGCGGCTCACGTTTCAAGTCCCCCGTCGGGCCGGCCTACGTGTTCGACGATCTCGATCTCACTGCGACCGTGACCACAACCCAACTGTCCGACATCAAGGCCGAAGGGACCGTGATGGGCGGGAAGTTCAAAGCCGACGGTCAGGCGCGTTATGGCAACGGCATTACGGTGGAAGGTCGATTCGCCGTGGAGAACATCAATATCGAACCCCTGCTGGGACTATTCACCAGCGGCGTCTCGATTACCGGCGCGGCGGATCTACAAGGTGGATTTTCCCTGCGGGCCGACAGCATCCCCAACCTCTTTGCGCAAGACCGAGTCGAGTTCAGGTTCAACGGTACCCGGGGAACGATCAACAACGTCGACCTGATACGAGCCGCACAGTCTGCCACTCGTGACGGCGTGCGCGGCGGCCGGACACGCTTCAACACGATCAGCGGCAGCGTCTCGGTGGCCGGAAACCGCGCATCTTTCCAGCAGGTCCGGATCGACTCGGACTCGTTGAATGCGGCCGGGGCCTTCGACGTACTGCCCAAGGGCGAGTTGTCCGGCCGGATGAACATCCAGGTCGGCTCCAAAGGCCGCGTGGTCGCAGTGGGAAGCGTCGGCATTGCCGGGGATGTTCGCAACCCCGTCCTGAAATGACGAAGGGCGCGCTGTTCGGCGCGCCCTTCGCTGGATGGTCAGTGCGCTGTACTCAGCGCCCCCACTCGTTCGCAATCTGGGGCGCCCCGGCACGCAACGCTGCGATTCGGTCTTCGAGGGGCGGGTGCGTCATGAAGAGCCTGGACAGCCCCCCGCCGCCGCCGCGGATGCCGAACGCCTTCATTTGATTCGGCAGCATGGCATCACCTTCCTGCACGGCCTTCAGGCGCGCGAGCGCGGCGATCATCTTCTCCCGACTGGCGAGCCGGGCGCCGCCGGCATCAGCGCGAAACTCGCGTTGCCGGCTGAACCACATGACGATCGTGCTCGCCAGGATGCCGAGCACGAGTTCGGCCGCGATGGTGGTCACGTAGTAGCCGATGCCGTACTCGCGATCATTCTTCAGGATGATCCGGTCAACCACGTAACCGATGAGCCGTGCCAGGAAGAACACAAAGGTGTTGACCACCCCCTGGATCAGCGCCAGCGTCACCATGTCGCCATTCGCGACGTGACTTACTTCGTGACCGAGAACGGCCTCGGCTTCATCCCGGGACATCGAATTCATCAGACCGGTACTGACGGCGACCAGCGCGTTGTCCTTGTTCATGCCGGTGGCGAACGCATTGACGTCGGGCGCATCGTAAATCGCCACTTCGGGCATGCCGATCCCCGCTTCGCGCGCCTGCCGCTGTACCGTTTCGAATAGCCAGTGTTCGGTCGGGTTGGATGGGGTTTCGATGACCCGTGCCCCGGTCATCATCTTGGCCGACCACTTGGAGATCGCCAACGAAAACAGCGCCCCACCGAAGCCGAGAATGCCCGACATGACCAGGACTGCCCCGGCATTGAACCCGGTGCCGGCAAGCGCACGATCGAGCCCGAGCAGTTTCATCGAAATGCTCAGCACCACCATCACTGCCAAGTTGGTCAGCACGAAGAGGAAGATGCGTTTCATGCACTGCTCCGTAGAAAGTAGCGATCGGTTTAGAGCGGTCGGCCGCGGTTCGGTTCAGGTAACCTGCCACGCCCACTGAAGTGGGGGCGCCAGACTCCGCCTTCAAGGCTGAAGTCACTGGCCGCCGATTCGGCCGCAGTATAAGGGGGCGAGCTCGACGCGACAACGACACGGGCGCTGCCCTGTCGACCATCTGCACACTTTTCAACCCGCCCATGACGAGCGCACGTATCATCGTCGGACACGAATCCGTTCACCCCGATCGATTGCATGCAGCATCGACGACGACTTCTGATGGGATTGGGCGCCGGCGCGGCAGCGGCGGCGGCCGTGAGCTGGAAGTTCTGGCCGGAACAGGGCTGGATGAATCCCTGCCAACCCGACCTGCCACGTTCCGTGCGAAACCACGACATCGTGCGTGCTGCCTGGGAAGGGATCTCCCCGGAGCGCGTATGGGATTGCCACGCGCACCTCGTGGGTACGGGCGATTCCGGCAGCGGGATCTGGCTCAATCCGGCGATGCATTCACCGCGCGCACCCCTGCAATACGCTCAGCGCCTCTTTTTTCTGAACGCCGGCTGTGCGCACGAACAGCCGAGCGAGGTCGATCGAACCTACGTGGAGCGCATGAAAGCGCTGCTGACCGGGCTGGGCCCCGGTTCCAAGCTTATGCTGATGGCCTTCGATCACACCTACGATGCCGAAGGCAAGCAGGATCTCGCGCGGACCGCGTTCCATACGCCCAACGCCTACGCGGCGCGTACGGCAGCCAGCGCCCCGCAGCATTTCGAATGGATTGCCTCCGTACATCCGTATCGCGCCGATTGTGTCGAAGCCATGGAGTGGGCAGCCCGCAACGGCGCACGCGCGGTGAAATGGCTACCGCCGGCCATGGGCATCGACCCGGCCTCCGCGCGCTGCGATCGGTTTTACGAAGCGGCGCGCAGGCTCGATCTGCCCCTGTTGACGCATGCGGGCCAGGAACGTGCTGTCCACGGGGCGAACGAACACGACATGGGCAATCCGCTGCGGCTGCGGCGCGCCCTGGAACACAGGGTAACAGTGATCGTCGCCCATTGCGCCACGATGGGGGAGGATCGCGATATCGACAAGGGCACCGACGCCCCCCATGTGCCGAGCTTCGAACTATTTACACGTTTGATGGACGACCCGCGCTACGAAGGACGGCTGTTCGGCGAGATATCCGCGGTGACCCAGCTCAATCGCGCGGGTCCGTTCCTGCATCGGATTCTGCAGCGTACCGAGTGGCACTCACGCCTGCTCAACGGATCGGACTATCCCCTGCCCGGCATCATGCCGCTGTTTTCGGTCGACACGCTGGCGGCACGCGGCTTTCTGGACGAGCGCAGTACTGCCGTCTTGAAGGAAATTCGTCCCTACAATCCGCTCCTGTTCGATTTCGTGTTGAAGCGCGAGCTGCGCTCGCGCGGTCGACGCTTCGCCGCCGGCGTTTTCCACACGCGCGAATTCTTCGCGCGCGAAGCTTCGGCAAACGCCGCTTCGATTTCTGCCGCTGCGCAGGGAACGGGGCGTTCATCGGCGTCGCAGGAGGCGCACTGAATTGCAGCCCCGGGACGATCAGCCGAAGCGCGGCGCAGAACCCGCACGCCCGCGCCGGTTATGGTCGCTGCCCACCTCGCGCAAGGTGCATGGGCCATCCGACGACATCGAAGGCATCGTACCGACGCTGGAGCGTGCGGGTTGGCTGCTGCTCGGTCTCGTTCTGATCTACGCAGTCGCGATACGGGCTCAGCTGTCGTCGGAGGCCATCCGGCTCGTGTGGGGCGGGGCGTTCGTGTATGCCGCCGCCCTGCTTGCCTTGCGGCTGTGGCCCGACGACGCCCGCCCATCGCCTTGGCCCATGCTGCTGCGCTGTTGGGCGATGATCGCGTACATCACCGGCGTGCTTTGGTCCGTACGCATCGACACCGGCGCCCTCGTCACGCTCTACCATCTCGCGGTCATCGCGAGTGCAGCGTCCCTGCCACGCCGACTCACCCTGCTCAATCTCGCCATCATCGGCATTTGCCTCATCGCACTGGAGCACCCGGGCGTCAGTGGCCATCCCCAGGGCCCGGTCTCCGCATTGACGCTCTTCGTGCTCCTTGGGCCGATGCTGCTGGTGGCCTACGTCGCATCGGAGGTTGCGAGCGACATTCGCGCGGCGCTCGACCGCATCCGCTTCGTGTCGGAAACCGACGAACTCACCCGCCTATACAATCTACGGGCATTCATGCGCATCGCCGAACGCTTTCACCGGCAGGCGAAGCGCTATCGTCGGTCGTACGCGCTGGTCATGCTCGACTCGGACAACTTGAAGGCCGTGAACGATGCCCACGGCCACCAGTTCGGCAACGACCTGCTGAAACTTACGACAGCCTGCGTCAGACGCGAACTGCGCGAGACGGACATCGCGGCCCGATACGGCGGCGACGAGTTCATACTCCTGCTCCCGGAAACCAACGCACAAGGCGCACGGGAACTCGCGGAACGGATACGCCGTACCCTGGAAGTCCAGCGCCTCGACGCCCGCGGCACGAAGATAGGCACGACCGTCAGCATCGGCGTCGCCCAATTCCCCGCGCACGGCCCGGATCTGCAAAGCATACTCAACAAGGCCGATCAGGCGATGTATCTCGCGAAGAAGACGGGACGAAATCGCGTGGTGGTGTTCGACCCCGGTTGATTGCATCGATCCCGCCACGTCGATGCAATGCGAGGCTGGTTTAGAATCGGGCCACACGTGCCCGGCACGCATCCCACTCTCGCATCGGAAAGTTCAAGTCCATGGAAACCCTCGATTGTGTCGTGATCGGCGCCGGTGTCGTCGGTCTCGCCATTGCCCGCCGTCTGGCGCTGGCCGGGCGTGAAGTCATCGTGCTCGAAGCCGAGAACTCGATCGGCAATCACACCAGCTCGCGCAACTCGGAAGTCATCCACGCCGGCATCTACTATCCCACCGGCAGCCTGCGCGCGCAGATGTGTCTGGCCGGAAAGAAGCTTCTGTACCGCTACTGTCCCAGTCGGGGCGTGGGGCATGAGCGCATCACCAAAATCATCGTCGCGACTGCCGCGGACGAGATTCCGACCCTGAACAAATACAGGGAGCAGGCCGAGCGCAACGGCGTGGACGATCTCGTGTGGCTCGAAAAGGCCGAGGTCAATGCGATGGAACCGAACGTCGTGGCGGTGGCCGGCGTGCTGTCGCCCTCGACAGGCATCATCGACAGCCACGGCCTCATGCTCGCCTATCAGGGCGATGCCGAAGCCAACGGCGCCGCGCTCGTGTTCGAAAGCCCTGTGCTCGGCGGCAAAGTCACGGCCGACGGCATAGAGCTCGACGTCGGCGGCAAGGAGCCGATGCAGGTTCGCGCCCGGACCGTGGTGAACGCAGCCGGCCTCATGGCCCCTGCGATCTCGCGCTCGATCGCCGGCATTCCTGCGGCATCGATCCCGCCCCAGCACTTCTGCAAGGGACACTACTTCACCCTCTCGGGCAAGGCTCCGTTCAATCGGCTGATCTACCCCGTCGGCAGCGGACTGTGGCACGGCGTTCACGTCACGCTGGATCTTGCGGGCGGCGTACGCTTCGGACCGGATTTGAAGTGGCTCGACGGCATCGACTACAGCTTCGACGAGCAACGTGCCGCATCCTTCTACGAAGCGATCCGGCATTACTATCCTGCGCTTGCCGACGGCTCGCTCGTACCGGGCTATACCGGCATTCGACCGAAGATCACCGCGCAGGGCGAGCCCGCCGCCGATTTCATGATCCAGGGCCCGAAGGACCACGGCATTGCCGGCATGGTGAATCTCTACGGCATCGAATCGCCAGGACTCACCTCGTCCCTGGCGATCGGCAACCACGTCGCCCGACTGCTAGAACTTCCAGAAGTCGCCGAGGATTTCTAGACGGCGCCGCGCATTACCGTCGCTCGAACCGGCGCAGGAACTCACCGACTTGCGCAACCCACGCCGGACGCACGAACAGAATTCCTTCGTTGTGCCCGCCGCTCAGCTCGATGAAGTGCTTGGGCGCTCGTGCGTGATCGAACAACGCTCGACCGTGACGATAGGGAATGATTTCGTCCCCGGGGCTGTGTGCGATCAGGATCGGCGCGGAGATCCGCTGAATTCGTGCTCGCGTGTCGTAATCGTACCGACTGATCCAGCGTACCGGGAGAAAGCGATAGAGCTCGCCGGCGAGCGTGGGGATCGAGGTAAACGTCGACTGCAGTATCACGACCCGCGGTGTCGTGCGTGCGGCGAGCTCGGCCGCCACGGCACCGCCGAGCGACTCTCCGACGATCACGATGTCCCCGGGCGCCGTACCTCGTACTTGCGTGAGATAAGTCCAGGCGGCCGTCGCGTCGTCGTAAGTACCTTCCTCGGTGGGCGAGCCGGCGCTGCGGCCGTAGCCGCGATAGTCGATGATGAGCACTGCATAGCCGAGACCGTGGAACATGCGCAGCCAGTCGAGCCGCAGCGCGATGCTCCCGGCGTTGCCGTGAAAGAAGAGCACCGTTCCCCTGGCGTTCGGATGCGGCACATACCACCCGTGAATGTCGACATCGGGCGCCGATTTCAGCCAAATATCCTCGAAGGTCAATCCGATCCGCTGGGGTGTGTGGCTCACCTCTCGACCTACCTGAGGAAAATAGAGAAGCCGCGACTGAAAGACATAGACGAACAACACGAGCGCAGCATAGGCAAGCGCCAGCACCAGAACCAGGGTCGAGAGTGTATTCATGCCCCGGACTCGGTTCGCAGGCGCGGTCACGCTCGGCTCAAAGCGGTGACAGCGGCGGCTCGTCCATCGTCGCCATCTGCTCCTTGAGCGCAAGGACCTGATCCTGCCAATAGCGCTCGCTACCGAACCAGGGAAACGCTGCGGGAAAGGCCGGATCGTGCCAACGTTCCGCGAGCCAGGCGGCATAATGAATGATGCGCAGGGTTCGCAACGGCTCGATGAGCAGAAACTCCCGCGGATCGATCTCGCGGAACATCGTGTAGCCGTCCAGTACCACGCCGAGTTGTCGCGTCATGGCCGCTCGATCCCCGGACAACAGCATCCAAAGATCCTGGATCGCCGGTCCCATGCGGCAGTCGTCGAGGTCGACGAAGTGCGGTCCATCCGGCGTCCACAGGATGTTGCCTGCATGACAATCGGCGTGGAGTCGAATCGACGCCACATCGCCAGCCTGCGCGAACGCCTGTCGCACGCGCTCCAACGCATGTCGCGCCGCCGCTTCGTACTGGGATCGAAGCGACGCGGGCAGCAGGCTCCCCCGCAGCAGCGCCGACAAAGGCTGTTCGCCGAACGAACGCAGATCTACGCGCGGTCGGTGAAGAAACTCGGACCGGCTGCCCACCCCATGGATGCGTGCAATGAAGCGTCCCAGCCATTCGAGCGTCGATTCATCGTCGAGCTCAGGGGCACGACCGGGCTTTTTGGGAAATACTGCAAAACGAAATTCGCCATCTTCGATGAGGGTACGGCCATCCGCACACGCCAGCGGCGCGACGACCGGAATCTCGTCGGCAGCCAATTCGAGGCTGAACGCATGTTCTTCTGCGATGGCTTCGTTGCGCCAACGATTCGGACGATAGAACTTCACGACGATCGGCGCATCGTCCTCGATGCCGACCTGGTAGACGCGATTCTCGAAACTGTTGAGCGCGGTGAGTCGCCCATCGCAGCGCCATCCGGCCCCGTCGATCGCGTCGAGGATGCGATCGGGGACGAGATGCTGGAAGGGCAGCTTCGAGGCGGCCGCCATCAGGTGCCCCCCTTGGCCCGACCGTCGACTGCCCGAAGCATCAATGCTTGCGCGGTGCGCACAGGGCATCCCATTCGTCCACCCGCGGAAACAAGGGCACGCCGGCGACGCGCTCCGCCGGCAACACCTCGGTCCCTATCCGGACGTCGCCGATGCGGGCGTCCGCAAAGAGCTCGCACGCCATGCGCTCGATGGCCCCAAGATCGTCCAGTGGATGCAACGGCCAGTGGAACCCTTCCGCGAGATCCTGCGCGAACGGCGAACTCAAGGTGATCCGGACATCGGCACTGTCGTGGGCCGAGATGATCGCGACCGGGTCCCCCACCGCTGAGCGCAGCCGCCGCACCGCATTGCTCGCGAAGAGATTGAACGCGGCTTCGAGCTGCGCAGTACGCCCGCTGTGCGGCGCCATCAACAAATCCTTCGGCGCACGCGGCAGGGCAAGCAGCTGAACGCCGGGCGTTTTCAGCTGCTCGGCGATGGTTTGCGCGCACTCCCGTGCCCAGGTACCGATATTCGCCGCTGTTTCGGCAAATCCGGGCGCATCGGCCGGGCTCACACCGCCGCCCACCAGGAAGCGCAGATGTGTTAGCTCCTTGCCCCCCTGAATCTCCATATCGACGGGTGGCAGCGCATTGCCGATCTCGCTGCTCGCCTGACCGCGTACGCTCTGATAAAGAGACCGAGGCGACACCTGCTCGATCGCATCGAGCGTGCACAAGGCATTGGAGAGACCGAAGTTGCGGGTGGGCCCAAGCGCGCTGCTACGCTCGAACAACGCCTGCACGGCGCCGATATCGTTCAGCGCCCCTGGAACTCGTGCAGACCGAGCGCTCGCAGCCACGAACACGATCGGCAGCGCAAACGAACGGGTGACGACGCCGACCTCGCCCACGGCCGGCGTGTCCACGGTACGGGCGAGCGCCGACCAGAAGAGACGGTAGGACGACGCATCGGGAAGCGCGGCGAGCGCGGCGAGGACGCGTGCTTCATCGTCCTTCGCCAAGGCGGCTGCGAGTTCGCGCCCCAGTTGCGCCGACAGCGTCGGCCGTTCGAGCTCCGCAGCCGACGCCGCCTTCGTGCTCAGCACGACCAGATCCTCGGTTACACTGCCGCCACCGTAACGGCGCGGCTCGGGCAAGTGCGTCATGCGATCGATATCCGAAAAATGTGCGCCACGTCCCGTCCGAGCGCTTCGCAACAGCCGGTACGCCGTACCGACATCAAGCTTCTGCCGCTCCCGATGTCGCACTGGCGTGGCGGCGTGCGACATCAGGTTCGCCCGCCCGAAGCGGCATCACGAACGAGCGATGATACCTCGTCCCCACGTCCTCCAAGCCCGGATCGCACAATGACGAGCGCGGCGACATGACCACCGTCGTCGTCGCGATCTTCGTTCTCGTGTATCTCGGCATGATTCTCGGGGGCCTGCCCTTCCTGCAGCTTGACCGCACCGGCGTCGCACTCCTCGGCGCCATCGCTGTCGTCGGCCTCGGCGCCCTCGATACGACCCACGCCGCCGCGGCGGTACACCTGCCCACGGTACTGTTGCTCTTTGCGTTCATGGTGATCTCGGCCCAGTTGCGGCTCGGCGGATTCTACGGATGGGTGACCCAGCGCATCGCCGGCCTGCCGGTATCGCCCCCTGCCCTGCTCGCGGCTCTGATCGTCGTCGTTGCCGGGTTGTCCGCCATCTTCAGCAACGACGTGGTGTGTCTCGCTGCTGCGCCCGTCCTTGCGGACGCCTGCATGAAGCGCCGGCTGAACCCGATTCCGTACCTGATCGCTCTCGCGTGCGCAGCCAACGTCGGCTCCGCCGCGACCCTCATCGGCAACCCGCAGAACATGCTGATCGGCGCCAGGCTGCAGCTCGACTTTGGTCGGTATGTCATCCAGGCGCTGCCGGTCGTGATCTCTTCGCTCGCGCTCACCTGGGCCATCATCGCTTGGTGTTCGCGCGGACGTTGGCTCGCGCCGGCGCCGACCGGCGCCATCATGCAGGAACGACGCGATGTCGAGGAGCCACTCGATCTTTGGCAAACGCTCAAGGGTATCTCGGTCGCCGCCATACTGCTGGTCGTTTTCCTGGCGACCGATCTGCCTCGAGAGGTCGCGGCCCTTGCGGGCGCCGCCGTGCTGCTCACGAGCAGGAAATTTCATTCCCGAAAGATGCTGGGGCTCGTCGACTGGGAACTGCTGGTGCTTTTCATCGGACTATTCATCGTCAATCGCGCGTTCGAAGATACCGGCATCGTTGCTGCAGCCGTAACCGACTTGCGCCATGCAGGCATCGCCCTCGATCATCCGGCCGCGCTCTTCGGCGCAGGTTTCGTGCTCTCGAACATCGTGTCGAACGTCCCGGCGGTCATGCTGCTGCTGCCGCTGGCAACTCACGAACTGGCCGGACCGATGCTGGCGCTCGTCACGACGCTCGCGGGCAATCTGCTTATCGTCGGCAGCATCGCCAACATCATCGTCGTCGACGCTGCCTCACGTCAGGGCATACGAATCGACTGGAAAATGCACGCGCGAATCGGCATTCCGGTGACGCTCGCCACGCTGCTGGTCGCCGCGCTCTGGTTGATGCTGTCGATGTGAAACGAAGCGCTGCGCCGGAACGCTCGCATCGTTGGCCCGACGATACCGCACCCCATGCATCGTTCAGTGCCCATACGCCATTCCACCGCGCCGCCGCAGACTGCATAATCATCGACTTCGCAGCCATCGACCTCCCCCCTTTATGCACGCCAGCGAACGCTATACCGCCACGCCCTCGTTCTGGGCCGCAACCGCCAATCCGCATCCTGACCTCGACTCACTGACGCAAGACATCGACACCGATGTTGCGATCGTCGGCGGCGGATACACCGGATTGACCGTTGCGCATTACCTTCAGCGCAGCGGGACGTCGTGCGTGGTGCTCGAAGCGAACGACGCCGGCTGGGGCGCCAGCGGTCGCAATGGCGGCATGGCGGTATTGCGCTACAAGAGCGGATGGGCGGGCCTCACCCAGCAGGCCGGCCTCGACACCGCGCAGAGCATGTTTCGCCTGCTCCACGACGGCATCGATTCGCTGGAAGCAACCATTGCCGAGTACGGCATCGACTGCGGATTCAGCCGCTGCGGTCACGTGACGGCCGCCCATGGTCCTAAGCCGTTCGCCGGTCTCGAATCGGACGTACGCTGGCTCGAACGGGAGATGGGTTACGAGGGTGCCGCCTTGCTCGATCGCTCGGCCACCGAGAAACTCATCGGCACGAAAGAATACGTCGGGGCCTATCTGGAGCGTCGCTCGGGGGGCATCCATCCGCTCAACTACGCACGCGGACTCGCCGCCGGCGTTTCGAAGCACGTACCGGTATTCGTATCGAGCCCGGTCACCGGATATCGACGCGACGGCAGCGGATTCGTGCTCGACACGCCGAGGGCGAAGGTACGCGCGAAGCGCATCGTCGTCGCAACCAACGCGTACACCGAACTCTTTCCGTTGCCCACCGATCTCGCCCGCCGGATCGTGCCGGTGCCGAGCAATATCATCGCCACCGCACCGCTCAGCGAGGCCACCCTTGCCGGCATCCTGCCCGAAGGACAAATCGTCACCGACACGCGCCGGATCAATCTCTACTTTCGCATCAGCCCGGATCGGCGCATGGTGTTCGGCACGCGCGGCCACCTCTCGGGCAGCCACGAACCCTGGGCCTTCACCCACATCGAAGAGGCGATGCACCGGGTGTTTCCGGCGCTGCGCGGGGCGAAGATCGATTACCGCTGGAACGGCAAGGTCGGGTTCTCGCTCGACTACTTCCCGCACTTCGGGCAAGCGGAGCCGGGCATCTATTACGGCATCGGGTACAGCGGACGCGGCGTCGTGTTGACCCACATGGTGGGCAAGGCGCTGGCAGGCATGCTTCGGGGCGAGTCGATCGATGCCGGACCGATCAATCGCGGAAAGTTCGCGACCATCCCGCTGCACGCCTTCTACCCGATCGGCATTCGACTTTACACGGCGTACTACAAGTATCTCGACGCGCGCGAAGAAGCACGCTGATCGAACCTGGGCACACGCGCCCGATCACGCCGCCTTCGGCTCGAACACGATTGCCTGCGCGAACATGCGCTCGACATCCGACGCAGCGTAGCCCAGTTCGGCCATGACCGAGCGCGTGTGTTCGCCGATGCGCGGCACCTTCGAACGTGGCCCGTCCTGGGCGAACGGCTGCGGCCCGGGGATATTGGGGTGCGGCACTCGCCCCACACTGGGCTGCTCGGACCACGTGAATATGTTCATCGTCTGCGTCTGCTCGTGCTTGAATAGCTCGTCGTAGCCGTTGACCTTCTCGTTGAGGATGCCGAGTTCGCGCATCTGCGCGCACCAGTAGTCGGAGGTGTTCGTCGCGAAGGCATCGCCGGCAATGCGCAGGATCTCCTCGGCGCGCTCGCGGCGCTGATAGCCGCTCCTGAGTGAAGGATCGTCCGCCAGATGCGGATGCCCGATCATCCTGCAGAACGGCGGCCACAAGTGATCTTTGAGCACACTGACGTTCACCGAGCCATCGGACGTCTGGAACGTTGCGACCGGAAAGGCTCCGCCTGCGGCCGGCGCGCCGCCGGTGATGACATGTTCGATCATGCGCACCGTCTGCAACCCGGAGGCACCCGCCAGCAGACTCGCATCGATATAGCGCCCGCGCCCCGTATCGCGACGTGCATACAGCGCCATCGCGATGGCCTGAAACGTGAAGAGCCCGCTCGTGATGTCGATGGGCCAGCACTCCAGGCGGTGCGGAATGTTGTCCTGCTTGCCGCGATTGATGCTCATCATGCCCGTGAAGGCCTGCAGGATCGCATCGGTCGCGGGCTGGGACTGCATCGGCCCCTGCTGGCCGAACCCTGTGACGGACGCATAGACCACCTTGGGGTTGTATTCGGCCACCTGCTTGTACGCAAAACCCAGGCGCTCCATGACGCCGGTGCGAAAGTTCTCGATGAACACATCGGCCCGTTCGGCGAGCTTGCGCACCAGCACCGAGCCCTCGGGATGCTTCAGATCCAGGGCGATGCTGCGCTTGCCGACGTTGTTCGCAAGCGACATCGCCGTCATGCCTTCCTTGCCCGCGGTGATGGTGCGCGACCAGTCGCCGTCCTTCGGCTCCACCTTGATCACGTCTGCGCCGTAACGCGCGAGCATCATGCCGGCGCTCGGCCCGGCGATTCCCTGGCTGGCATCCAGAACCCGGATGCCATCGAGCGGAAACTCGTGACTCATGTCATCTTCCTTCCGAAAAACCAAAACCCCGTGCCAGGCACGTGCTTGGCACCGGGTTTTTCTCTTCGTTTCCCAAACAGAACAAATTCCTAGGCGGTGCCTGGCACGTGCCTGGCACCGAATATTCGATTATTCGGCGGGAACCTCGCGGCCCTCGTCGGACGCGCGCTTGATGCTGTCGACGAACTTGTGCAGCCCCACGGCCGTATCGAAATCGGCCTGTTTGCCGCTGCCCTCGCGGATCGAACGCGCGAACTCGCAATACATCTGGCCGACGTTGTACGGATCGCCTTTGGGCGTCGCTGCGGGCACGAGCACGAAGCGCGCCGGCACGGGCATCGGTTCGAGCTTGTTGCTCCCCTGCGCGCCGAAGAGTTGTGGCTCTTCGCCGAGTTGCGGCGAATCCTCCGAGGTCGCGACCAACGTTCCCTTGGTGCCGTAGATCTCCATCCGAAAGCCGCTCGACGCCCAGGGCACGGCAGCCACGTGCACCGAAGCGACAGCCCCATTCGCCATCCGCCCGCTCACGAGGATGTTGTCCGGCGAGGTGACGTCGATCATGCGCTTGGTGTCCGTCTCGTACCACTGCTTCACCTGCGTCGTCACCACCGCGGAGAGACGACTGAAACTGCCGGCGACATAGCGCAGCGCATCAATCGTGTGGCCGTTGGCGATGGTCAGCGTATTTGCGCCGAGACTCGCATCGTGCTGCCACGTGCGGCTCGAGTTGCGCGCAAGCACGCCGTCGCGTATCAGGCTCACGTTGCACGCGACGATCTCGCCGACGTAACCGCTGTCGATGAGTTCCTTCATGTACACGAGCGGCGGATTCACTCGCGCCTGCAGCCCCACGGCGGTCTTCACGCCCTTTGCGCGGGCCAGTGCTGCCAGTTCCTCGCCCTCCGCGGTGGTCTTGCCGAGCGGCCATTCGGTATAGACGTGCTTGCCCGCGAGCAGCGCCGCCTTCGTCGGTTCGTAATGCAGCGGCACGCGAACGACCACGGATACTGCATCGATGTCCGGCGACTTCACCATCTCGCGGTAATCATGGAACGCGAGCTTCGCCCCGTAGTGCTTGCGCGCGGCTTCGGCCGTTTCCGGTTTCGTTGTGCAGACGGCAGCGATCTCGAAATCCTCGCTCACCAGCAGCGCGGGAAAGTGCGAGCGCGAGGCCCAATGCGACTTGACGTTGGCACCGATGATGCCCAGGCGGATCTTTGCAGCCATGTTCGACCTCCTCCTCGTGGGTGGGTATGCTTGAACTATCGCGCGGCCAGCCGCTTGGCGCTCCAGGAAGCACTGGCATCTGGACGGATCGTATCGCCGTCGACGATTCCGCGGTACGTCGTACCGTTGACGCTGAAGTTGATGCGGTCGCCGCGCAGCGTCACGTCGGTCAGGGGCGTCGCCACATCGTTGAAAAAATAGGATCCGGTGACGACCTGATACGTCTGATCGAGTTGCAGCTGTCCCCCCATGAATTGCCACTCGCCGGCCACTTTCGCGGGCACGATATAGAGCAGCACGTCGCACCATACGGTGCAATCGTCGGCGCGAAACGTCTCATCGGGCGCCCAGTGAGACATGGCAAACGTGTTCAGCACGATGCGCGTGCCAGGTCTGAGGGCAAAGAACTTCTCGGCGAGCTTGTCCAGATTCTCCGTCAACAGAAAGAGGGCGAGCACGCTGGCCTGCGAAACGTCGGCCTGGTACATGTCGCCCTGAACGAACAAAGCCTTGCCCTCGACACCTGCCTTCTGCGCTTCCTGCAGCGCGTAGGTCACCATGTCCGGGTTGTACTCGACGCCGAGCGCACGCGCCCCTCGTTTCGCCGCAGCGATGATGTTGCGTCCGTCGCCCGAACCGAGATCCATCACGAAGTCGCGCGACGTCACCTGGGCGACATCGAGCATCATCTCCACGAGCGGTAACGGCGTCGGCACCCACACGACATCCTTGCCGGCCTGGCCCGAGACCGGTTCGAACGGTTTCTCGGCAGCCTGGACCGCAATCGAAACGAATAACACTGAGAACAGTACGAACAGGCGACGAATCGAGGTTGGACTCATGGCAATCCGGAAATAACGCAGGGATGAAGGATGATGCAAATGCCGCGAGGCCCATGGGGGCCTCGCGGTGACTTACGCGTCAATACGCATGCGAAAACGACATCAGACCTGGACGCCGATATCCTTGCGCAGATCGGCGATCACCTGGTCCTTCGTGCGCGTGTTCCAGCGCGGCCGACGACCGATGGCTTCGTTGATGACCTCCGGCAAGACCTTCAGCCACACGAATACAGGCCCCGGCCCGGCCAGCACATCACCGATGCCGCCGGTGAACTCCTCCACCGTGGTGAACTTGTAGGTCCGCTTGTAGCCCGAGCCGCGAGCGATCTCGTCATAGGCCACATGCTGAGCGTTCGGCACGGGCTGGCCGCCGGTGGTCGCATAGCACTCGTTGTCGAGCATGAAGTGATAGAAATTCGAGGGTGCGAGGTCGGCAATCGTCGGAAACACGCCCATACTCATCAGGATGTCGCCTTCCGAATCGAAAAGCACGATCTTGTTCTGCGGCCGGGCCAATGCGAGCCCGAAGGAGAACATCGCATGCCCGCCCATCGCGGGATCGCCCAGCGGTACGTCGCGCGTCGGGCGTTCGCTGATGTTGACCCAGTGGCGTCCACCCCGCCCCGGCACGACGACGGCATCTCCGCGGTGGCGGTTGAACACCTTGAGCATCTCGGCAGTCTGCATCATGGTCTTGGTCCTCTCGTTCGATCAGTTGAAGCCGTGATACTCGTCGCCCACCAGCACGGCGACAGGGCGGTTTTTCTTGCGGGATTCCTCGAAAGCCACCGAAATCCGGTCGGCATCCGTATCGCGCTCGACGAGGTAATACTTGATGCCGAAGGCGATGAGGAAGGGCTCGGTGAAGTCGGCTACCGTGTCGGTATTTACGCCGTGACGCGTGTAGCCGCGGTACCCGATGATCATGACCACCGGCACGTTCATACCGAGGCACCATCCGCGCATCGAATCACCTGATTCGAGCAAGCCCGTATTCTGAATCAGGATGCAGGGCTTGCCGCCGCCGGCGGCGATGCCCGCCGCACCGGAAAACGCAAGGCCTTCCCGAGTCACCGGCACGAGCGTGATCGACGGCTCGGCCTTCATGAGCGTGTACAGCCAGTTCGTTTCGCTGTCCGGCAGCCACAGCACGTGCGTGATGCCGTTCTTCTTCAGCTGGTCCAGCACCGTCTGCGGACTCAGAAACCCCTCTTGCGATTCCGACATCTGCTCCTCCAGAGGAAATGTGACTTACATCGAAATGCGGGCGCATGCCCAGACTCAGGCTCGCGCGCTCGCGAGCGGCTATTATGCCCTCGCGCGTTCCGCTTTGTACCGCGATCGGCGGCGTTTGTCATCGCAGCGACCCGGGCGCATACTGCCTGCGCCGTCACGACGCGTCGAAACCTTGGACGCTCGCACGGCACATTCAGGATGCAGCGGCCACCGTCCCCGGGGGAACGCAGCACGCACAACACAGGAGGAAGAGCCATGCACGGTATCGTCGGCATACTGGTCGCGCTGCTGGGAGGAGGGATCGCCACGGCATCGGCCGCCTACCCGAATCGTCCATTGCGCATGATCGTCGCCTCTGCGCCGGGCAGCGGCCCGGACATCGCATCGCGCATCATCGGCGCGCAGCTGGGCCGCCAGATCGGACAGCAGGTCGTGGTCGAGAACCGGCTCGGCGGCAGCGGCGTCATCGGCATGGAGTCGCTCTCCCGTTCGACCGCCGACGGCTATACCTTCGGCCAGGCCAACTTCACCACGATCAACACCAATCGCATCCTCATGCCGAAGCTCCCGTACAACCCGGACAAGGCATTCGAAGCGCTCATCTTCGCCTACATGAGCAACAACATGCTGGCCGTGAACAATGCGCTGCCGATCACATCCGTCGGCGAACTGATCGCCTACGCCAAGCGCAATCCGGGGAAGCTGCTCCACGGCGCGGGAGCGCCCGGTTCCAGCCTGCACTTCTGCGGTGCGTTGTTCAACATCATGGCCGGCGTCGAGATTACCCCGGTGTTCTACAAGGCCTCCAACCTCGCCGTCCCCGATGCCATTTCGGGTCAGATACAGCTCATCTACGACAACATCAATTCCATCATCCAGCACACCAAGCCCGGGCGGCTCCGCGCCATCGGCGTCACGAGTCTGGAGCGCTCCCCGGCGGTCCCCGACGTCCCGACCATCGCGGAATCCGGCGTCCCCGGGTTTCAAGTACAACCGTGGGCAGGCTTCGTCGCCCCATCCGGGATACCGCGCCCCGTTTTCTCGCGCCTGACTGCCGAGCTACAGAAAACGATGGCGGACCAGGACGTGCGCTCGCGCCTCACCGGCATGGGCCTCGAACCGAAGGGCGGCCCGCCCGAGCTCTTCGCCGATCACATCAAGAGCGAACTCGCAAAATGGAGCGACGTCGCGAAGCGCGCCAACATTCGGCTGCAGTGAAAGCGTCCGTCGGCGGTCCGCGGGATGCATCCGACCGAGCCGTGGAGCACAGCATCGCGGCCGCGTTCCCTCAGCCCAGCACACCGGCCGATCGCAGGGCCTCGATGCGTTCCGGCGAATAGCCCAGCACGTCGCGCAACACCGCTTGCGTATCGGCGCCGAGACCGGGAGCTGCCCCCTCTGCACGACCGAAGCTCGCGGACCACGGCAATCCGGGCAATACCCCGTTCCCGTGTACCGTCCAGAATCCACGTGCACGCAGATGCTCGCAGCGGACGAGATCGGTCGCATGCGCAAGCGCTGCCGCCGGCACACCGACCGAGATCAATTGCGCTTCTGCATCGCTTGCGTCCATCCTGCGCGCCCAGTCCGAGAGGGCGCGCTCGATGAGCATCCCGGCAAAACGTCGCTGCCCCACATTGCATGACATGAGTGATGCGAGGTCCGGCACAAGGCCGCACAAGGCGCGCCATTGGACATCGTCGGTGATCGCCAGGCTGATCCAGGCATCCTCTCCGCGACACCGATAGGCCGCGTGCGGGTAGTCGTCGATCGATGCGTTCCCCGCCGGCTGGGGTGGACCGTCGACCTGAGCCGCAATCACGGGGGCTGCCATCGTCCAGAGCATGGCCTCGATCATGGAAAAGTCGATGCGCGCAACGCGCCCCGTGCGTTCGCGCTCCCGCAGCGCCGCCGATGCGACGAACGACAACATGAGCGCGCACATCGGATCGCACCAGGCAAAGCCGATGCGGGGTTCGTTGCCCGGATGACGGTTCAGGCCCGCGAACCCGGTATAGCTCTGCAGCAGCGTGCCGTAGGCAACGGCGCGTGCTTGCGGCCCGGTGCGTCCCATGCCGGATGCCGACATGTAGATCAGATAAGGATTCACTTCGGCGAGCGCATCGGCACCGAGACCGAGACGATCCATCACGCCGGTCGCATAGTTCTCGATCAGGATGTCCGACTGGGCAGCCAACGCACGCGCAGCCTCCAGACCTTCGGGCTGCTTCAAGTCGAGAACGATCGCCCGCTTGGCCTGTCCGAGCACCGTATGCAGTTCGGACTGGCGTGCGGGATCGCCGGCCCCGGGCGCTTCGACCTTGATCACGTCCGCACCCATCGCAGCGAGATAACGCGTCGTCGTGGGCCCTGCGATCACCCAGCTGAAATCCAGCACACGCACACCGGACAGCGGCAGCTTCCGATTCGCCGGCAACGCCTTGGGGGTCGAGGCACGAAACGAACAACCGAAGGGTACGCCGGGGACCGAGACTTTCTTGCCGGCGCATTCGACCGCGCGAAAGAATCGACGATGGGCGAGTTGCGGCGAATCGAAATGCTCGCCCACCTCGCACAGCGGAAAGCTCGGTACGTGCGCCTTCTGCGCCGCGGCGGCTATCCAGTGCTTGTCGTGAAGCCGGCTCCACTCGGACATGAGCGCGTGCAGCGCATCCCAATGCTTGGCTCGATCCGGCTTGCGCGCGAAGCGCGGATCCGCGCCCCAACCGGGCGTTCCCATCGCGACGAGCCACGATGCCCACTGCTTCTCTTCACGCGGTGAAATGGCCACGTAACCGTCGCTCGCAGGAAGGATGGTTACGGTCGCCCCGTTGCCGTCGCCCACCCGCTTGCGCGACCAGTCCTTTCCCGTAAGCCCCGCGCGCGTGAGTTCCGACATCGCGAGGGTTGCCAACGCTTCGTGCTTCGACACATCGACGATCGAGCCATCGTGTGCGCCGAGGGCTGCCGCCAGTCCCGCGCTCGCTGCAGCCAGACCGGCGATAAACGCGGATTGCTCGCCCACCGGACGCAGCGGTGCTTCCGCGAGATCCTCGACTTGCCCCGTGAGCAGGCATGCCATGCCACTGGCGTAGAACAGGGTGAGATCGGTGGCCGGATGTGTCGCCTTCGCGCCATGACGGCCATAGGCCGAGACGACGACGATCGGCGCCGCGGCATTGATCCTGCGCAAGGATGCGACATCGTCGTCGGCGCAAGCCCAGGTGGAAGATCGTTCGACGACGATCAGCGCTGCATCACGAATTGCCGCGTGCTGCGCATCGGGATCGTCCACGTCGGTCTTGCCGTGCGCCAGATAGGATCGCAGCGTCCCGCCGGCTTCCGCCTCGACGCACTGAACCTTCGCACCGACATCCGCCAGCATGCGGCCGCACACCGCGGCTGCGAGCCCGCTGCCGACCTGAACCACGTTGAAATCCTGCAGCAACACCTCTGATCTCCTCCCTCGCCGAATCGAACGGCCCGCCTGCGGCCGATCGTATCCGCCCCCACCCCAGCCGGCAACGTCGAAACGCACCGAGTCTTCCCTTGACAGGGCTTTTCGCGCGAACCTATAAGGTGCGTATACGTCGACCGGAGGAGGCCCGCATGACGATCACCATCAATGCCGTTACCCCGAACTTCGCCGCCGAAATCGGGGACGTCGATCTCGCCCAACCGCTTTCCGCCGAAGATATCGCGGCCGTCAAGGCTGCTTTCTGGAAATACGCGGTGCTCGTCTTTCCCGATCAGGATCTCTCCGAAGAGGCCCACCAGGACTTCGCCCTGCAATTCGGTCCGATGGAGGCCGACCGCGTCCTGGACACGAAGATCCATCCGCATCGTGTCGATCCCCGTTTTTCGGACATTTCCAATCTCGCTCCCGACGGCAGGATCTGGGGCGCCGAAAGCCGCCAGCGCATGTACAAGGAGGGCAACAAGCTCTGGCACACCGACAGTTCGTTCAAACACACGCCGGGATTGTGCTCGCTGCTCTACGCCAAGACCGTCGTACCGATCGGCGGCCGCACCGAGTTTGCGGATCAGCGAGCAGCATACGACGCACTGCCCGAAGACATGAAGCAGCGGCTCACGGGCCTGATCGCGGAGCATTGCATCGCCTATTCGCGCCGCAAGACGGGCTTCGACATCTTCACCGAGGACGAAGCGAAACGGTTGCCGCCCGTGCCGCAGGCGCTGGTGCGCACGATTCCGGAGTCGGGCCGCAAGACGCTCTACGTCGCCTCTCACATCGGGCGCATCTACGGCATGACGGATACGCAAGCCGCCGAACTCGTCGAGCAGCTGACGGCCCATGTCATCCAGCGTCAGTTCGTCTACAGCCATCGGTGGCGGCCGAACGATCTGGTGTTGTGGGACAACCGATGTACCCTGCACCGGGGCACCGATTTCGACGATCTGCGCTACGTTCGCGAAATGCGCCGCGCGACGGTGAGCGACCGCGCGAACTCCTGCGTGCTCGAAGGACTGAGCGTACCCGCTTAGTTCGACAACACCCATCGCAGGACAGGACCTCGATCAGGGCGGCCCCCGTCTCGCAAGCAGGCGCGGTGCAGATCCGCCCGCTGTCGAGCCCGCTGCTCAAAGGTACCGGCGAAGAAACTCGGCGCTCACCTCCAAACCCTCGGGGCCGTCTTGCGAGTGCGGCCCGGGATACGCGACGAGGCGCTTGTCCGTCGAGGGCAGCTTGTCGAAGAGTTCCAGCTGCCCGTCGCGATCGAAGCGCTCGTCGTCCCACTGCATGGTGAACATCAGCGGAATCTCGACCTTGCACGCATGCACCTCGAAATGCGCATCGATGCCGCTGCGTGTCACGCTCGATCCGCGCATCCCCGCCTTGCCGAGGACCGCCGCATGTATCCGGGCATCATTCGCGAGGAACGGAATGCCGAACATCGTGCCCATCGATACGCCCCAGTAACCGATCCGCGACGAATCGACCGACAGCGTTTCGATCAGTGCATCCAGCGTTGCCCGCCAGTCCTCGATCATGCTCTCCACGATGCCGGGGCGCTGCCACATCTGCCGGTAGGCGGGATCTCCCGCGTCGGTCACGCCGCCGCGCGCACCGTGCACCGGCCCGTCGATGGCGGCGGCCTGCCAGCCGAACTCGCCTGCGAAAATCCGGGCCATCCCGAGCATTTTGGCGCTGCGCTTGTGTCCGCTGCCGCCGTGACCGAGGAGCACCAGCGGGCTCAGCGCTTGCGACTGCTCGGGTTGCCATAGCAGACCCGGCACCTCGCGCCCGTTGACAGCAACCCGAAATTCACGCTCGCGCACGTTCGCATCGCACGTGCCGTCGTCGACCCATTGCAGTTTGCTCATCAGCAACGCTCCTTTGCACCGCACTCGCTCGATCTCGCTCGCGCTCGTTCTCTGACGCCCCCCAAGCGAGGTTCGGGGATGTTACCTCGTATCGATGCCGGCACCAGTCGAGGGCAGCCGGATTCGATAGGGTAGACATATCGACCCCATTTGAACAAACAATTTCCCTGATCGAACTGCCTTACCTAACATTCGACCCACGCAAACGATTCATCCATTGCCTGAAGGAGAAGTCACAGTGAACACGACGTTGATCAACACCGAAATCCTCCCGTTCAAAGCCACGGCCTTCCATAACGGCAAGTTCGTGGAAGTCACGAACGCCACCTTGAAGGGCAAGTGGGCCGTGGTCTTCTTCTACCCCGCCGACTTCACGTTCGTCTGCCCGACCGAGTTGGGTGATCTGGCCGACAGCTACGCGCAATTCCAGAAGCTGGGCGTGGAGATCTACGCGGTGTCCACCGATACGCACTTCACCCACAAGGCATGGCACGACACCTCCGATACGATCCGCAAGATCACGTTTCCGATGCTCGGCGATCCCACGGGCGTCGTAACGCGCAACTTCGGGGTGATGATCGAAGAAGCCGGTCTGGCCGAACGCGGCACCTTCGTGATCGACCCGAACGGCAAGATCCAGATCATCGAGATCAACGCCGGCGGCATCGGCCGCGATGCCTCGGAGCTGCTGCGCAAGGTGAAGGCCGCGCAGTACGTCGCCAGCCACCCGGGTGAAGTGTGTCCGGCAAAGTGGCAGGAAGGCGCCGCGACGCTCGCCCCGTCGCTCGATCTGGTCGGCAAGATCTGACGAACGCCGAACCACTGCCACGGAACGGTTCATCGGGGACTCGCCCCGATGAACCGGCCAGCAAGGCACGAACCTCACTCGGGAACCATGCAGGAGTACGCAATGCTCGACACGAACCTCAGCAGCCAGCTTCGCACCTACCTCGGCCACCTTCGGCATCCGATCGAACTCGTCGCATCGCTGGACGACAGCCCGAAGTCCGTTGAGCTGCGTGACCTGCTGCGCGAGATCGTTACGCTCTCCTCGCTCATCCGCCTGCGCGAGGACGGCGACGATGCGCGTCGTCCCTCGTTTTCGATCGCATCCATGGGTGCAAAGCCGCGCGTTCGCTTCGCAGGCATTCCTCTCGGCCACGAGTTCACCTCCCTGGTCCTCGGACTGCTGCAGGTCGGTGGGCATCCGCCCAAGGCGGATCCGGCGCTCATCGAGCAGATCCGCTCGCTCGACTCCGGTCAGCCGCTGCGCTTCGAGACCTACATTTCGCTCTCGTGCCACAACTGCCCAGACGTCGTGCAGGCCCTGAACCTCATGGCCGTGCTCAATCCGAACATCGAGAACGTGATGATCGATGGCGCACTGTTTCAGTCGGAAGTCGACGAGCGCAAGATCATGGCGGTACCGGCGGTCTTCGTGAACGGGAAGGTCTTCGGCCACGGACGCATGACCCTCGAAGAGATCGTGGCGAAGGTCGACACCAATGCGGCCGCCCGAGAAGCAGAGAAGCTGGACGCGAGCCCCCCCTATGACATGCTCGTTGTAGGGGGCGGGCCAGCGGGTGCATCCGCAGCCATCTACGCGGCTCGCAAAGGCATACGCACCGGAATCGTCGCCGAGCGCTTCGGCGGCCAGGTCATGGACACCCTGGGCATCGAAAACCTCGTCTCGGTCCCGCACACCGAAGGACCGAAACTCGTGGCGGCCCTCGAGCAGCACGTCAGGGAATACGATGTCGAGATCATGAACCTGCAGCGTGCAGATGGCTTGGTGCCTGTGGGCAACGACGGGCTTGCGTCGATCCGGCTGGCGAATGGCGCAACCCTCAAAGCCCGTTCGATCGTGCTCGCACCCGGCGCACGCTGGCGCGAAATGAACGTACCCGGCGAGCGGGAGTACAAGGCGAAGGGCGTCTGCTTTTGTCCGCACTGCGATGGTCCGCTCTTCAAGGGCAAGCGCGTGGCCGTGATTGGCGGGGGCAACTCCGGCGTCGAGGCAGCGATCGATCTCGCAGGTATCGTGCGTCACGTCACGTTGATCGAGTTCGATGCCAAGCTGCGCGCGGACGCCGTTCTGCAAGCGAAGCTCGCGAGTCTCGCCAACGTTACCGTGATCACGAGCGCTCAGACGACCGAAGTACTCGGCGATGGCGAAAAGGTCAACGGACTCGCCTACAAGGCCCGCACGGGTGGCGAGACGCATCGCATCGATCTCGAAGGCATTTTTGTCCAGATCGGACTGCTGCCGAACACCGATTGGCTCAAGGGCACTCTCGCGCTCAGCCCCCGCGGAGAGATCGAGATCGACGCCCGCGGTCAAACATCGCTACCGGGCATCTTTGCCGCCGGTGATGCCACCACCGTGCCGTACAAGCAGATCGTGATCGCGATGGGCGAAGGATCGAAGGCGAGTCTGGGGGCATTCGATTATCTGATTCGCAGTTCGGTCCCCGCGGCCACGCAAGTTGCCAAGGCGGCCTAGCGAAAGCATCGTCGCGCCTCCAACGGCTCGCGGCTTCCCTGGCGCGGGCCGTGTCGTTTCTGGCGTTAGAATGAACGCCAGAAAACAAGTCGGCATTTCGGAGGAGACCATGCCCAGAACCGTCCGTCTCGCAGCCTGTGCGGCCATGCTTGGTGTGCTTCCCCTCCTCCCAACCAGCGCGTACACCCAAACATTTCCGACCAAACCGGTACGCATCATCTCGCCCTACGCACCCGGCGGCAGCACGTCGATCGTGGCTCGCGTCGTCGCGGCCAAGATGACCGAAAGCTGGGGCCATCAAGTCCTGATCGACAATCGCCCGGGAGCAGGCACGATGATCGGCACCGAAGCGATGGTGCGCTCGCCGGCCGACGGCCACACGCTCCTGATGGTAACGAGCACGATCACCATCAACCCGAGTCTGATGAAGCTGCCCTACGATACGCTGCGCGATATCGCTGCGCTCGGCACGGTCACGACGGCCGGATTCATGCTGGTCACGCATCCGGTGCTGCCGGCAAGGAATCTGCGCGAGTTCATTGCGCTCGCAAGATCGCGCCCCGGTCAACTCGACTACGCGTCTTCCGGCACGGGGACAGCCAACCACATCGGCATGGAACTGTTGAGCCAGATCGCCGGCATCAAGATGCAACACATTCCTTATAAGGGCGGAGGTCCGGCGATGATCGATCTGCTGGCGGGGCAGGTTCAGGTCCATCTCAACTCGCCGACGAATCTCATTCCCAACGTCAAGAACGGCCGCCTGAAAGGCCTCGCCGTTTCGGGCGATGCACGCATGACCGCACTGCCGGATCTGCCGACGTTCGCGGAAGCCGGCTTGCCGAAATTCACCTCGACCAACTGGAACGGTCTCTACGCCCCTGCCGGCACCCCGAAGCCTGTCGTCGACAAGATCGCCGCAGAACTGGCGCGCATCCTGCAATTGCCGGATGTCAGAACCAATCTGCAAGGTCAGGGATTGACGCCCTGGATCATGTCGCCGGAGAACCATGCCGCGCTGGTCAAGAACGAGATCGAAACCTTCGGCAAGGTCATCAGGGCCGCAGGCATCCGAATCGAATAGACCCTGCGACAAGCAGAAGAACACGCGCATTCGCTTGCTGAGCAAGCACATCACGCTGCGAATCGGCGACCTCATCACGACCGGCGCACACCTGTGGGCGTGTCACGCCTCGCCCCTGACGACCGTCTTCAGGCCGGCAACGGCGGCGGCGGAGAAATGCGCTTCGACGTGAAGGCCGACGCTTGATCTTTGGCCCAACCCTGGGTTGCAACCCAGGGTTGGGTAGATCTACGCAACGCGCGCGGCAGGACGTTCCGGATTGGACGACGCCACACGCTGCTCCAGCGCGTCCCACCGGACGAGTGCCTCGTCCATGGCCCTCAGCTTGATATGTCCGAACCCCCGCACGCTGGCGGGTAGTTGCGCGATCTGCAGCAGCCGGTCGGGATCGGCGTACGCGCCAGGATTTGCCAGCGATTCTGCGAACCGAACGTACCGGTCACGCCACGCGCGCTCGCGTCGGCGTTCGTCGCTGCGACCGAATACGTCGAGCGGTGTTTCGCGCAACCCGCGCAGGCGCGCAAGTATCGCGAGGGGCACGCGCAGCCAGGGTCCGAAGCGACGCTTCGTCGGCGGCGCATCGCCCGACAGCACAGGCGGCGCGAGGTTGTAGCTCACCTTCACCCCGTCGCCGAAGAGACGATCGACGTCTTGCCGGAATGCCGGGGAGGTCAGCATGCGGGCCACCTCGTACTCGTCCTTGTACGCCATCACGCGAAAGAGCTCGCGGGCCACCGTCTGCCGCAGTTCGTCGGACACCGACGCATCGATGCCGCGCACCAGGCGCTCGTAGCGCGACGCATAAGCGTCGTTCCAGTACGCACGCAGCCGCCGACGGCGGTCCGCGACGATGGATTCCAGATCTGACGCAACCATCGGAGAAGACTCACCCCGGAGCAGGCGCGCGGACAACCCGTGGTCGGCCGCAAGCTGGCAGCCGATGCGAAATGCTTCTACGTTCTTCTCGACCGCGACGCCGTTGAGTTCGATCGCACGCTGAAGACTCTCGCGCGAGAGCGGCACCCGCCCGCTCTGCCACGCGTAGCCAAGGATCATCATGTTGGCATAGAGCGCATCGCCCAGGAGTCGCTCGGCGAGACGGGCCGCGGGGAGACCGACGATGCGCCCGTCGGGGACGCGACCACCGATCCGCTGCATGAGAGACGCGACGGGAACAGTCCAGTCGCGCTTGCGAATGAACTCGGAAGTCGGCGTGCCGTCCTCGTTCAGGATCGCCATCGCGTTCGGGCGCAACCGCGACAACGTGGCGGAATGACCGGCAACGACCGTGTCCGCTCCGAGCAGCAGATCGCACTGCTCACCTGCGACCTTGGTCGAGGAGATCTGTGCGTCGGATGGCGCGAGTTGAACGTATGAATAGACCGTCCCGCCCTTCTGCGCCATGCCACCCATGTCCATCACGCAGACGGCCTTGTCGTCCAGATGCGCAGCCATGCCCAGCAGCGCACCGACGGTAATTACACCGGTACCGCCCACGCCTGCGAGCACGATGCGCACGGGCTCGTCCAACGCAGGGACCGCCGCATCGTTCGGCCAACCGGACGGAATCACTGGCGCATTGCCCGCCTCCGTTTTCTTTGCAGTACGACGAATGTCGCGCGCATGCACGGTCACGAAGCTCGGACAGAAGCCCTGCACGCACGAGAAATCCTTGTTGCAGGTGCTCTGATTGATGCGCCGCTTGAGGCCGAGTTCGGTCTCGACCGGCTCGACCGACAGGCAGTTGGATTGCTGCGAGCAATCGCCGCAGCCCTCGCAGACCTCCGTGTTGATGAAGACGCGTTCGTCCGGATCGGGATAGGCATGACGCTTGCGCCGGCGACGCTTCTCGCTCGCGCAGGTCTGCGCGAAGATGAGCGCGCTCACACCCTTGACCTCGCGCAATTCACGCTGCACCTGCTCGTGCTCCGCGCGATGACGCACCGTCACGCCCGGCGCGAGCCCATCGAACTGCCGTACGAGATCCGGCTCGTCGCTCACGATCACCATCGTGCGCACGCCTTCGGCCGCGAGCTGGCGGGTGAGCTGAGGCACGCTCAGGATGCCGTCGACAGGCTGACCACCTGTCATGCCCACCGCATCGTTGTACAGGATCTTGTAGGTGAGGTTGACGTTGGCGGCGATCGCTTGCCGGATCGCCATGTAGCCCGAGTGGAAGTACGTGCCGTCGCCGATGTTCACGAAGACATGCGACTCGTTCGTGAACGGCGCGGCGCCGACCCAGTTCGCCCCCTCGCCGCCCATCTGCGTGAAGGTTTCGGTGCCGCGATCCATGAAGAGCGCGAGAAAGTGGCAGCCGATGCCGCCCAGCGCCCGACTGCCCTCGGGTAAGCGCGTCGACGTGTTGTGCGGGCAACCGCTGCAGAAGTACGCCCGACGCTCGGCGATGTCGATCACCCGTTTCGATTCGCGCTCCGCATGCTCGATCTTCGCCAGCCGCGATTCGATCAGGCCGCGAACGTCCTCGGGCATCTCGAACTTCAGCAGCCGAACCGCCAGCATCTTCGCGATCGGCTCAGGCTGCAGTTCGAAGTGGCTGATGAGCGGCGCATCGTTCTGCGGCGTGCTCCATTCCCCGTGCCCTTGCGCCGACTTGCCGACGACCCGCGGGCGCTGGCCATCCGGCAGCGCGTAGAGTTCGTCCTTGATCTGCGCTTCGAGGATCGGGCGCTTTTCTTCGACGACGATGATCTCTTCCAGCCCAGCGGCGAATTCGCGCAATCCGAACGGTTCGAGCGGCCAGATCACACCCGCCTGATAAAGCCTGAGACCGATGCGCTGCGCAGGCTCGCCTTCCAGACCGAGGAGTCGCAGCGCCTCGACCATGTCGAGATAACCCTTGCCGCTGCCGACGATGCCGATGCGCGCCTGGGGGCTATCCCAAGTCACGCGACTCAGCCGATTCGCACGTAGATACGCCAGCGTTGCCGGAATGCGGTATCGGTACAGCCGCTCTTCCTGGAGGAGCGAGCGATCCGGCCAGCGGATGTTGAGTCCGCCCTCGGGGCGTTCAAACTCGATATCGAGCTGCGGCCGCACGCGATCGAGCGTGACATCGACCGAGGCCGAAGTCTCCACGATCTCGCTCACGAGCTTCATCGAGGTGAGGATGCCTGCGATCCTCGATAGCGCCACCGCATGCACGCCGTAATCGAGGATCTGCTGCACCGAGGTCGGATAGAAGATCGGAATCGCCGTGCCAATCAGCACGTGTTCGGACTGATGCGGGATGCTCGAAGATTTGCAGGAGTGATCGTCGCCGTAGAGCGCGACGACACCACCGTGGCGCGACGTGCCGGCCAGATTTGCATGCCGGAGGGCATCGCCGGAGCGATCGACACCGGGCCCCTTTCCGTACCACCAGCCGACTACGCCATCGTACTTGCCCTGGCCGGCGAGTTCTGCCTGCTGCGTGCCGCCCATTGCGGTCGCAGCGAGATCCTCGTTGACGGCAGGTCGGAAGACGACGTGATGGTCGGCAAGATGGCGACTCGCCCCCCACAACGCGGTGTCGAAGTTGCCCAGCGGCGAACCGCGGTAACCGGAGACGAACGCGCCGGTCTTCAGATTGGCGAGCGCGTCGCGGCGATGTTGCACGAGCGTCAGCCGGACGAGCGCCTGGATGCCGTTCATGTAGGCCTTGCCGGCATCGCAGAGATACTTGTCGTCCAAGACTACCGAACGCGCTGCGGTCACACGCACCTCCATTGTTTATTGCCGACCACGACCTTGAATGCCCCGAGCCAGAAATTCGGTGACAAAGGCGCTGATTCGGATCGCCTTGTCGCTGATGCACCCCACACCGTTCGGCAATGCGTCCACCGATCGCTGATTCACGGCACGGGTACAAAATAGCAAAATCTCGACCTGAAAGCTGCTATCGGCTCGGAAGCACCGACAAGGCCACGTCTTCGTTCGGGTCTTGATCGGCTTAGGTCATCACGGTATAAGAACCTGTACTAGAGACTTCCGCTGCTCCCACACGTTGGCAGCTTCATCCGCCTGACTTGACCTCGATCGCGCTCGGCCGCGTCACGGGTGCGAGTGCCTCCACGCGAGGCAGTGCGGGGTGCCACGGTCTCTCGGCTCAAACCGTATTTCGGAGATTCGAATGAACAAGCTCGTAAGGCCGCATGGTGGCCAGGCATTGCGGCCGTTGCTGCTGACTGGGAAGGAACTGGCAGCAGAACGCGAGCGTGCGCGTACGCTCAAGCAAGTGTCCGTCTCGTCGCGCGAACGCGGGGACCTCATTATGCTGGGCATCGGCGGATTCTCGCCGCTCGACGGCTTCATGTCTCAGGCTGACTGGAAGGGCGTATGCGACGATTATCGATTGGCTAACGGCTTGTTCTGGCCGATTCCCATCACGCTGTCCGCCGCCGCCGCGGCATCCGGCATCGCCATCGGCACGGAAGTCGCGCTGTTCGACCCGGAGGCCGGCGAGGCCATTGCCACGATGAAGGTCACCGAGAAGTACACCATCGACAAAGCACACGAATGCTCGTCGGTTTTCCGAACCACCGACGCCGCGCACCCCGGCGTGAAGATGGTGATGCAGCAGCCCGACGTCAATCTGGCCGGGCCGGTCAAGGTGCTTTCGGATGGCGGCTTCAAGGCCAAGTACGGTGCGCTCTTCATGACGCCTGCCGAGACCCGCGCGGAATTCGAGCGGCTCGGTTGGTCGCGCGTTGCCGCGTTTCAAACGCGCAATCCGATGCATCGTTCACATGAATACCTTGCCAAGGTCGCGATCGAGACCTGCGACGGCGTGCTGGTGCATTCACTGCTGGGCAATCTCAAGCCGGGCGACATTCCGGCCGACGTACGCACGCGCGCCATCGGCGAGTTGATTTCCAAATACTTTCGTGAGGGCACCGTCGTGCAGGCGGGCTATCCGCTCGACATGCGCTACGCAGGGCCGCGTGAAGCATTGCTGCACGCCTTGTTCCGGCAAAACTACGGGTGCTCGCATCTGATCGTCGGGAGAGATCATGCCGGTGTCGGCAGCTACTACGGCCCGTTCGATGCGCACCGCATCTTCGACGAGATCCCTGCGGGCGCGCTCGAAACCCAGGCCCTCCGGCTGGATCTGACCTTCTGGTGCTATCGTTGCGGCGGCATGGCGTCGAACCGCACCTGCCCGCACGGCGATGCTGATCGTCTGCAGGTCTCCGGGACCCAGCTTCGCAATTGGCTCTCGGCCGGCGAGCCGGTGCCGACGGAGTTCTCGCGCCCCGAAGTGCTGGAGATCCTGCGCGAGTACTACGCGCGTCTCGCTGTCGAAGAAGCAAGGCGCGGCAGCTGATCGGAATGGCGGGGCGCAAAGTAGATCCGCGGCAGTTCGAGCCTCAGCGGGTCTTCTTTCCGTTGTCGGTGGCCTGCATGGCTGTGAGCCTCTCCTTGGCGAATTCCACGAATCCGCCGACGAGGCGGGAATGGAACCTGTCCTTCGGATAAACCACCGAGAGATGCCGGATGAGACGTGGCGAAAGCGGGATGCGCACCAGTTCGCCCAGCTTGACCTCCCGCACCACCGTGGCTCGCGACATGATGGAAAAACCGAGCCCCGTGGACACCAATCCTTTCAACGCTTCGGGACTGTTGGCCTCCATCGCGACCCGAAGCGATGACGGGTCGAGCCCGGCCTTGCTCAGGTAATGGTCGATCACTTCGCGCGTGCCGGATCCGGGCTCGCGACTGATGTATGCATGGTCGATCAGCTTCTTCGGCACGATGCTCTTCTCGCGTGCCAGCGCGTACGACGGCGCGCAGATGACCTGCATTTCGTCGCGGCAGCACACGTCGGTTTCGAGCGAAGGCAGGTGCGAGTCGCCTTCGATGAAGCCCAGATCGAGACTGCGCTCCACGATGCGGTTCTGCACGGCTTCTGAGTTGGCTACGAAGAGACGCGGCACGACATCCGGGAAACGGGCCTTGAACTCGCCGATCACGGGAGGCAGCAGGCTCTCCGCTATCGTCGTACTGGCCCCGATAAGCAGCGGGCCGGCGACGTGCCCGCTCAGTTCCTTCAGGCGCATGTCCAGCTCGGACGACAGCCCCAGGATGCGCTGCGCATACTCAAGCGCAATGAGACCGCCGGGAGTCAGCGTGATGCGACCGTTGATGCGGTCGAACAACCGGGTATTGAATTGCTCCTCGAGCTGGCGGATCTGGAACGTCACGGCCGGCTGCGTCATGAAGAGGGCTTCCGCTGCCTTGGTGAAGGAGAGGTGCTTTGCGACGGCGTGGAATACCTGGAGGCGCCTGTCCGCCATGACATGATCGTTCGTTGGGAGCGGGCGGCTATTGCAGCACAAATAGCGCGAACTGGCCATCGATCAGCCCATCGGACCGATCTATGGGGTGCCTGGCGGCAGGTGAGGCTCGCGGATCGAGTCGGCTCGCTCGTCGCTCACAGCCGCTGAGCGATTGATGGCTACTCAGCGACGAGTGGCAGACACTGCGGCGCTGCGCCGACTGGAACGACCGGATTCCGATGGCCGACGCAACGCGCTCGCGGATCGCAGCGGTGCACGATCCGCGGTTTCATCACGACGACTACGGCTTCTTCGGCGTCTGGTACGGGACTTCCTTCTGGAGCGGCTTCCAGATGGTCTCGTAACCGACGAATCCCTTCTCGTTCTTCGGCATCTGTCGCGTCGTATAGTACGGCGTCTTGCCGTCAGGCACCTTGGTGACCGGTTTTTGCTCGCTCATGCTGTGCTCTCCACGTAAGTTCCAAACTGCAGATGCAGGCGATACGGATCGACAGTCGGCTGACGCCGAGCGACACCGTCTCTCAAACAGGTTTCAGTAGCGACGGATCGACGTCCGCGCCGACGGCGATCGGCCCGCCGGCGCCCGCTTCTTCCTCGGTTGCGTCACGCACGGTCAGGATCTCCAGCCTGAAGATGACCTCCCGACCGCACAAGGGGTTGTTGCCGTCGACGGTCAGCGTTTCGTCGTCCATGTGCGTCACGATGAAGCTGCGGGTCTGGCCCTGGTCGTTTTCCATCAGTATGGAGGTGCCGATCTGCCGATACTCCTCGGGCACGTTCTCGATGCGATCGGTAAACATCAGGGATTCGTCCCGGACGCCGAAAATCTGGTTGCCGTCGATCGGCACTTCGATGATGTCGCCCACGGCCTTGCCTTCGAGTTCCTTGTGAACCGACGGTGCCAGGATCTCGTTGTGGCCGTGAACGTAGCCCAGCGGAAACTCGACCCCGGTGAGGACATGCCCCGTCTTCTTGTCGGACACCTTGTAGGTCAGCTCGACGAACTTGCCGTCCCGGATGGTTTCGCTCATGTCGACCCCTGAAAGTGGCGTCAGAATACGGACGCGCCGAAGATCCTGACCGCCCCATTTTCGTAGCCGAGAACGATCCGGCCCAGCCATTCGCCGGGTTTCTTGGTGCTTCGCTGCCGGTAGAGGACCGTCACGTGCTCGCCGCGCCGGATGATGCCGAGCGGATCGATCTCCTCGGCGAGACTCCTGGCCAGTTCGCTATTTGCGAACTGGTGATTCGCGACGACGTTGTTCATGGCAAGCGCCATCGAACTCGAGAAGTGCTTCGCGAAATCACCGTACTTGCCTTCGTTCGACGACTTGACGAGTTCGCGCCAGAGCGGATTCGCCAGCGCGAAGATCTCGTCGTCGGACTTTTCAATGATGTTCACGCACAATTCTCCATGGCCGTAAGCAGCCGTCCGGCTGGAGCCTGCAGGCCACGACGCGCTTGCGGCCTGCATCTCGGGACGCGTTTCAACGCTCGTGCCGATCGGTGAACCGGCCTACTTTTCGTTGTCCACCAGGTGATAGCACGGCGCCTTCTCCATGGTGTATTCGCCGGTCTGCGGATCGCGGCGCGACACGGTCAGCACATGCCAGTTCTCGTCGTCGACCTTCATGGCGTCGCCCCGGTAGTAGTAGCCGGGCCATCGGGTCTCCTTGCGGAACAGCGTGTGCTGCGTGACGCATTCGGCGGCACGATGACGATGCTTCAGTTCCCATGCCCGGAGCAGCTCGTGGATGTCCTTGGCGGCGAGACTTTCGAGGTCTTCCTCCATGATCTTGAGCTTCTTCAGGCAGATGTTCAGCAGCTTCTCGTTGGTCATGTAGCTGACCGTCACGCCGCCGCAATACTCGTCCATCAGCTTCTGCAGGCGCTCGAGGCCCTGCTTGGGATTGATGTAGTGCGGGTTGACATCGCCCGCGACGATCGCGTTGCGGTAGATCCGGTAGTGTTCCAGCGGTTTGAAGATCTCTGCCCGGCGACGGTCGATCTGCGCCTCCGTCACGACGATGCCTTCTGCCTTGCCGTCGTCGATGTACTTGCAGGCCGCCTTGGCCGCGAGCCTGCCTTCGGTGAACGAGCCCGACGAGAACGCATGCGGCGTGCCGCCCACGGCATCGCCGGCGCCGAACAGGCCTTCGATCGTCGTCATGCGGTTGTAGCCCCAGAAGTACTCGGGCGGGGACACGTCTTCGGGGCCCGAACACCAGGCGCCGGAACAGGTTGCATGCGAGCCCATGACGTAGGGCTCGGAGGTCGTGAGTTCCGGGTTCTCGTTCTTCGGGTCCACGTCGGTCGCAGCCCACAGCACCGCCTGGCCGACCGTCATGCCGAGGAAGTTCTCCCAGCCTACCTCTTCCAGATGCGGATCCTGAAACGCCTGCATGGTCACCATGTGGATGGGACCACGACCGGCGTTGACTTCGCTGATGATGCAGTGGTTGCGCAGACAGGTCGGAATCGGCCGGTGAGTCAGGTGCGACGCTTCCGGATCCAGATATTCCTTGCCGACCATCTGCTGCAGCGCCGGGAACCACTTGGATTCGTACTCCTCGCCCAGACAGTTCTGCGTGTAGGTCTTCAGGTGCAGGAAGTACGCGCCGACCGGGCCGTAGCCGTCCTTGAACCGCGCCAGCACGATGCGATTCTCCATCTGCGTCATCTTGGCGCCGGCGTCGATCATCAGCCCATAGGCGGATGCGGACGACCAGGGCGCGTACCAGGTACGGCCGGAACCTTCGCCCACCGAACGCGGCTTGAAGATGTTGGAGGCGCCGCCTGCGCCGCAGATCACGGTCTTCGATTTGAAGACGTGGTAGTTGCCGGTGCGGACGTTGAAACCCACCGCGCCGGCGACCCGATTGGGCTTGCTCTCGTCCATCAGCAGGTGCGTGACGCAGATGCGGTTGAACACCTTGTCCGCGGACTTCTTGGCAGCTTCGGCCACGATGGGCTTGTAGGACTCGCCGTGGATCATGATCTGCCACCGACCCTCGCGCAGGTAGCGCCCGGTCTTCGGGTCCTTCATGATGGGCAGGCCCCACTCCTCGAACTGATGCACCGTGGAGTCGACGTGTCGTGCCATGTCGAACAGGAGGTCTTCGCGCACGAGCCCCATCAGGTCGATGCGCGCGTAGCGCACATGATCCTCGGGCTTGTTCTCGCCCCAGCGGGTGCCCATGTAGCAGTTGATGGCGTACAAGCCCTGGGCCACGGCCCCGGAGCGATCGATATTGGCTTTTTCGGCAATGACGATCTTCTTGCTCTGCCCCCAGAACCGAGCTTCCCAGGCCGCGCCGCTGCCCCCCAAGCCTGCGCCGACGACCAGGATATCGATGCCTTCTTCGACGATCGTATGGGTAGCCATCAGTAGTACACGCCTTTCTTCATTTGGAGGCCGTTGGATTCGAGCGTGTGCAGCCCGCCTTCATCCATGCGGATGTATTTCGGCTCGTTGAACAGGAGCTGGCTGTCGCGCATTTCCTTGGTAGGACCGGGCACTTCCGCGAGCTTGGGGATGGCCGTCCCCCAGGGCTTCGTGGTGATGGGCGAGAGGAAATTCTTCTCGGTGCCGTCGCGGAACTTGATCCGCCAGGCGATCGTGCCCTTCTTCTCGTCGCGCTGGACGCGCACGCTGTGGCCGAGCGGGGCGAAGTCCGCATAGCCGCGCACGTCGATCGCATTCTGCGGGCAGGCCTTCACGCAGGAGTAGCACTCCCAACACATGTTGGGCTCGATGTTGTAGGCGCGGCGGTACGTCTTGTCGATGTGCATGATGTCGGACGGACAAATATCGACGCAGTGTCCGCATCCGTCGCACCTTGTCATGTAGACGAAGGTAGGCATAAGTCGGCTCCGTGATCTGTTCCGGCGGCTGGCCGCCGGGCGTTATCTAATAGTGGCGGGGTGCTTCGCGCTTGATGCCCAACCCCATGTCCATCGGGGCGTCCTGCAGCAGTTCCATCGAGTGTCGTTTCTGCTGTTCGGGATCGTCGCGGGTCAGCGTCGGCAGGTTCTCGGCAGTACCGTTGGCCTTGGACATGCGCTTTTCGAAAGCAGCCGCAGGCTTGAAGAACATGTGAGCGAACTTCGACCACGGCACCGAACCGAACAGCACTGTCGTGGCAATGATGTAGAGAGCGAAGAGCACTAGGGCGCCGGACATGCCCTGGACCTGGGCGAAGGCCCACAGCAGACCGAGCGTGACGCTGGCGAGCAGGGAGAGGATGAAGAGGTCGGCGTGCATGACCCGCAGCGGCGTCTGCCCTTCCGCCGCGACATCCACGCGGATGAAGAACCAGAACCAGTAGCCGCCGACACACACCATCAGAGCGCCGATCCACCAAAGCGCGGCGACGATTGCCGGCGTGGGCGTTGCGGGTGTCGGATAGCCGAAGATCATCACCGCAGTGGCAACGACATAGGCAATGAATCCGTACATCGTGAGCAGGTGTGCAACGCGACGGCGAGGATTGCAGAACTCCCCGGAGGTCATCACGTCGACGACGACCGTTTTCGCGGCGATCGAAATCATGTCGCCGCCACCGAGCTCCTTCTTGCTCCGGCTCTTCGACTTGCGAAAGTTGGCGAAGAAGTACTGGGCGCTGCCCTTGTGAACGACATCGAACAGTACGCCGAGGACGACTGCCAGCACCATGAGGACGACATAGACCTGCATGGCTGACGACGGCACCACATCGGATAACGCAGCAAATGGATTGTTGGCGAGCATCACTTCCCCCGGTAAACGGTCAGCGGCAACCGGCCTGTATTCTCCTCCGCCAATTCCGCACGCGGGATTCTATAGACCGTCCTGCCGGAAGTGACAGCTAAACTTGGCTATGCGCCCATAGATTATTTTGATGCCAGGACACGGACATCGAATTGCATCGTGGCCAGGTCGCCCAGAGCCCACGTCTGAGGCGCGGCGAGCCCCGCGATCGTGCCCGGATTGACGAGCCAGGTTTCTCCGCCCTTGACGTTCGGAACGCGGCGGACCTCGGCCTGATGCGAGTGGCCGCAGCATACGAGATCCCAGTCGCCGGTGCAGGCCATCGCGTAGGCGTAATGCGGGTAATGGACGAGAAACACTTTGCATCCGCCGAGATCGAGCCGCGCGTCGGCGCCGTGATAGTGAAACACGCCGTCGCTGCGACGCGAAAGCTGGTGCAGCATCATCTGGTCGCCGACATTGTTGCCGTGAATGACATGCATCGTCAGGCCCAGCGCAATCGTTGGGCGCAGCGTTTGCGCGCCGATGACGTCGCCGCAGTGAACGACGGCCTCGGCCCCCTGCTCCTTCGCCTCCTGCACGGCCTGCGCCAGGGCATCCGCACGATCGTGGCTGTCCGAAACGATGCAAATCTTCATGACCGGATGTTACTGCATCGCTTCGCCAAGTGCATTGCGAAGCAGCATTCGCGCGATTCCATTGCGCAATGACCAACGGTCGGGCGCGGACACGGCATCGCAACAACCATCGCGCCGACACGCCTGCGACCGCGTTTGCGTTGGCGCAACGATATGACGGAAACCGCTGTGATATATACGCCCTGCCCACAGGGCGGCCGGCTGCCCGAGGGTGAAATCTTCGTTCGTCATTTCCCATCCGGAGGCTTTATCGATGAAGTCCGTTGCAGCCCTTGCGCACGCGATGACCCTCGCCGTACTCGGCGCGAGCCCGAACGCATCCTACGCGCAGCAGGATTACCCCAACAAGCCGGTTCGCATGGTCAGCGGCTATGCACCCGGCGGCACGACGAGCCTCGTCGGCCGCATGATCGGCAACAAGCTGAGCGAGAGCCTCGGCCAGCAATTCATTCTCGACAACCGTCCGGGCGGCGGCACGCTGATCGGTGGCGAGATCGTTGCCAAGGCACCACCCGACGGCTACACCCTAATGCTCGTAGACAGCGTGCACGTTCTCGCGCCGGTGTTGCTCAAGGCACCTTTCGATCCGATCAAGGACTTCACGCCGATCGCGACGGTCGCTGCCACGGAACTCGTCCTGATGGTGCACCCCTCGCTGCCGCCGGGCAATCTGAGGGAGCTGATCGCCTATGCGAAGGCTCGGCCGAACCAGATCAACTATGCGACACCCGCACTGGGTGGATCGCAGCACCTCGCCACTGAGATCTTCAACATCAGCACGGGGATCCAGACCCAGCACGTTCCGTACAAGGGCGCAGGCCCCGCCCTGATCGCGCTGATTGCGGGCGAAGTCAAGACGTACTTCTCGACGACCTCCACCGGCGCTCCGCACGTCAAGGCCGGCAAAGTGAAGACCATCGGCATCACGGGCAAGAAGCGCTCCGCGCTGCTGCCCCAGACACCCACGTTCGAAGAGCAGGGCCTCACCGAGTTCTACGCCCACAAGCGCCCGCCGTTCGGCATCGTCGGGCCCGCGCGCATTCCGAAGCCGATCGTGGACAAGCTGTCGAACGAAGTCGCCAAGCATCTCGCGAATCCGGAAACGCGGGACTCGTTCGTCAACATCGGCCTCGATCCGATCGCCAGCACGCCGCAGGAGTACGGCGAGATGCTCAAGTCGGGCCATGCCTGGAACGTGAATACCGTGGCGCTCCTCAGGAAGCGCGGCGTGAAGTTCGATTTCTGATCACGGAAACGGTGCTTCGCACAGTTTCCGAAGTCACTCGACGCGAATGTTCGCCCTCTTCACGACGGCCGCCCATCGCTTCGCCTCGTCCGCGATGAAGCGCGCGAAGTGCGAGGACGAGCCACCTGCGATGTCGACCCCCTCGCCTTCCACGTGCTTCCTGATTTCATCGAGACGCAGGATCCCGTCGATCTCACCGTTCAGGCGCTCGACGATCGCCGTCGGCGTCTTCGCCGGGACGAGCACCCCGAACCACGGACCGGTCTCGTAGTCGATGCCCGCCTCCCTGAACGTCGTCACGTTGGGCAAGGCGCGCGAACGCTTAGCGGCGGCGAGGCCGATCGGCGCAAGACGATGCGTTCGGATGTGGGGTATCGTCGGCAGCAGACTGGAGAAGGCGAGCTTCACCTCACCGCCCAGCACGGCGATGATGCCCGGACCGCCGCCCTTGTAGGGCACGTGGATCATCTCGGTGCCCGTCACGAGTTGGAACAGTTCTGCGGCAAGGTGCGATCCACTGCCGATCCCGAACGATGCGTAGTTGATACGCGCGGGCTGCGACTTGAGCAGCGCCACGACATCCTGGGGCGATTTCGCCGGCAGCGACGGGTGTGCCACCAGGATCGATGGCGCCACGGCCACAAGAACGACCGGCTGCAGATCGCGTACCGGATCGAAGCGCATGTTCTTGTACAGCGAGGTGTTGGCGGCAATCCCGATGCTGCCCATGAGCAGCGTGTGCCCGTCCGGCACCGCGCGCGCGACGATCTCGGTACCGATGTTGGTTCCTGCACCGGGCCGGTTGTCGACCACCACTTGAACGCCGAGCCGCTCGCTCAGCCGCTCTCCCACAAGGCGCGCGAGGATGTCCGTGCCGCCGCCCGGTGGAAACGGCACCACGAAACGCAGCGGCTTGGCAGGATAGCGTTCGACCGAATCCGCCGCGCCGGCACCGACTGCGAAGCAGAGCATGGCGAGCGCCCCTGCGGCAAACGAACGACGACTGCGCATGACAACCTCCTCGTATCGGGCGACGACCGTGGGCGATGCAGCGTCCCCGGCACCGCCGACTATACCTGAGCGTCGGGGCACGACTGCCCCCGGCTGGCGAAGCAGCCGCGCGCTTCCCCGGATGCTTTGCATCGCCCCAGCATGCACGCAACCCACACAGTCCATCATGCGACACCGACTACGGGCGCGACCCTCATGTGGCACATGCCACGAGCCCGCGATGCTCGTTAGAATCGGACGTCCTGCGGAGGAGTTCGTCGAGCCCGACGTTCCTGCCTGCCGCCGACGTTCACCACGGGGAGATCCGAGCATGGCGGAGCCTGCTGTTCCTTATGCCTACAACTTCTTGACCGGGGCGGAGGCCCGCTTTCTCGACGCTGCCGTCGAGCGCCTCATCCCCACCGACGAACTGGGGCCCGGCGCCAAGGATGCCGGCGTCACCTACTATATCGACCAACAGCTCAAGGGCATGTGGGGCACGCACGGCCGTCAGTACCGATCCGGCCCCTGGTTCGAAGGCACGCCTCAGCAGGGCTGGCAGTCGCGCCTCACGCCGCAGGAGCTCTACCGCGTCGGCATCCACGAGATCAACGAGTACTGCACGAAGACGCACGGCAAGGCCTTCGAATTCCTCTCGGCAGATCTGCGCGATCAAGTCCTGCACGCACTCGAAGAGGGTGCGGTGCCGCTGCCGTCGCTCTCCTCCAAGCTCTTCTTCGACACCCTCTGGCGCAACACCGAAGAAGGCTACTTCGCGGATCCGCTCTACGGCGGCAACCGCGACAAGGTCGGCTGGAAGCTCGTGGGCTTCCCCGGCGTCGGCGGTTCCGACTACAACGAGCATCTCGACAATCCCGCACCCTATCGGGTCAAGGAGCCGGTGAGCATCGTGGACATCGAACAGCTCCGGGCAAAGCTCGATCCGCAGGGCTACCCCAAGTACGACAAGACGGGCAAATAAGGGCGCGAGGACGAACAAATGACAACGACCAAAATGAAGCACGTGGATGCCGTCGTGGTAGGCAGCGGCGTGGTGGGCTCCATCATCTGCATGGAACTCGCCAACGCAGGACTCAACGTGGTGTGTCTGGAGCGCGGCCGGATGTCCGACCCGCAGAAGGACTTCACGATGCCCTACACGCACGACGAACTGAAGTACGACCGTCACAGCGACATCTTCCAGAACCTCTCGCGCGAGACGATCACGATACGAAACAACCTGAACGAGCGCGCGTTGCCGATGCGGGAACTGGGCTCCTTCAAACCAGGCGAACTCGTCGGCGGTACCGCCGTGCACTGGGGTACCAACGCCCGCCGCTTCCTGCCGCACGATTTCGAACTGCGCACGAAGATCGAAGCGCGCTACGGCAAGAAGTTCTTCCCTGAAGATTGCACGGCTCAGGACTGGGGCGTCACCTACGAAGACGTCGAGCCCTACTACGACATGTTCGAACACATCTACGGTGTGGGCGGCAAGGCGGGCAACCTGAACGGTGAACTTCAGGCCGGCGGCAACCCGCACGAAGGCCCGCGTTCACGCGAGTATCCGAATCCGCCGACGCGCCGCACCCCGCAGGGCGAGATCTTCGCCAAAGCCGCGACTGAACTGGGCTACACGCCCTTCCAGGGTCCGGCGGCTGCCATGACCCAGGCGTACACCAACCTCTACAAGGTGAACCTGGGCGAATGTCTGCGCGGGGGCTTCTGCTCGAGCCATGCCTGCTCGCAAGGCGCGAAGGCCAATCCGCTCACTACCGTGATGCCCGCGCTCTACAAGCAGCCGACCTTCGAAATGCGTCCACTGTGCAACGTCATCAAGGTCAACACCGATTCCACCGGCAAGAAGGCCACCGGCGTCACGTACATCGATGCCCGCGGCAACACCGTCGAACAGACGGCCGACATCGTCGTCCTCGCGACGTACTGTTTCAACAACACGCGGCTGCTGCTGCTCTCGGGCATCGGCACCCCCTACGATCCGCTCACCGGCAAGGGCACCATCGGGCGCAACTACTCGTACCAGACGGGCGGGCGAATCCAAGTCTTCTTCGACGACAAGGAGTTCAACCCCTTCATCGGCGGCGGCATGGTGAACACCTCCATCGACGATCTCAACGGCGACGTGATCAGCCGGGAGAACCTGGGCTTCGTCGGCGGCGCCTATATCGGCTGCGCGCAACCGGGTGCAACCCCGATCAAGGCGAAACCCGTGCCGCACGGCACACCACGCTGGGGAGGTGCGTGGAAGAAGGCCGTCGCCGAACACTACAACAAGTGCCTGACGGTCAGCATCCACGGGTCCTGCATGAGCTACAAGGGCCACTTCCTCGATCTCGATCCCACCTACAAGGATGCCTACGGCCTGCCCCTGCTGCGCATGACCTTCGACTGGCACCAGAACGAGCAGAAGATGCTGAAGTGGATGTATTCGAAGATCACCGAGATCGTCCAGGCGATGAACCCGTCGAAGTATCACGCGCATGCGATTCCGACCAAGTACAGCATCGTACCCTACCAGAGCACGCACAACATGGGCGGCGTCTCGATGGGCGCGGATCCTGCGACGAGCGCCGTCAACCGCTACATGCAGTCATGGGACGTACCCAACCTCTTCGTCGTCGGCGGCAGCGCTTTCCCGCAGAACCCGGCGCAAGGCCCGACGGAGACCATCGGCATGCTCGCCTGCTGGGCCGCGGACAACATGAAGGAGATTTACCTCAAGCAGCCCGGACAGTCGATGCTTTAGGCCGGGAACACGCTCGAGCGCACAGGAGAGCCGTCCTTCGGGATGGCTCTCTTCGTTTCCAGGAGGTCGATTCGCGCCCCCCCTCTTCCTCACATGCGGCTGCCATACGACGACTGCGGAATGCCATCAACGGTCCGACGTCGTCGCAAGAGCCGGCAGCGGATTCGTCACGCGTAGAAAAACCGTTGCACCCGAATCGCTCGATACCTCGGGCGGGTCATCCCCGCGAGCGAACACCGCGTAGTCGCCTCGATCGGCGCGCTCGTCGCCGAAGTAGGCTTCGCCGGCGACGACGATGGACTCCGTCGGACAACCCACCCTCATCGATTTCAGGCGCGCGCCCGCCGCCAACCTGAGCATCATCGAACGCTGTCCGTCGCGCTCGTAGAGGACGCGCCCCGCGACGCCGGGGCACATCTCCACCCACTCGCCTTCGTCCGTACGAACCGTCACGTGATCAGCCGCTCGCGTCGGCAACCAGGCCGCAGCCAGATCTCGCAGCACGCCGGCGAATGATCCGATCGGCGTGCCACGCACATACAGCAATGCCCCGTGCTCCGAGCGGACGACGGCGTGGCGACTGCGGGCGTGCGCCAGATGGTAGTCCCCTTCGCGAACCTGCGTCTCGTGGATCCGGGCACTCCCGCGAATGACGACACACTCTTCGTCTTCCCGGTGGCGGTGCACGGGCAGGCTCGCCCCTGGCGCAAACTCCAGCAGCACCGCGTGATTCGTCGCCGAGAGCTCCATCACGCGCACACCTCGCATCAAGTCACGAAAGCCGTCCTCGTGCGGGCGCACGAACGTGACGCTGCGGATACGATCCCGGGCTTCGCGAACGCGCGCCATCAAGCGCTCACGCATGCCGAGACGCTCATCGGCAGCGGGTTCGATCGGGATGAGGTGTTCGGCGATCTCGTCCTGGATCGACTGCCAGCGTTCGGGATCGTCCGGATCCATAGGATGTCGAGCGGTCATGGCGTAAGCCGCAGGCCAGTGGCATGGCTGGCGAGTTTGCGCTGCAGGCTCGCCAGCGCCCGACGCACGTGCGACTTGACCGTCCCGAGCGGCATCGCAAGATGAGCAGCGATTTCCTCGTGTGTCAGGCCGCGGAAGAACGCCAGCGCCAGGATCTGGCGCGGCAGAGGATCCAGGGTGGCCAGCGCAGCATGCACGTGCGATGACGCTTCGCATGACTCGAGCAGATCGCTGGGGGTCGACTCGGCGTGCAGTTCAGCACGCTCCTCGACATCGGCTGGCACGAAGGACGCATTCGCCTCCGAGCCTCGCAATCGGTCCAGCGCGCGCGATCGCGCGATCGTGAGTATCCATCCGAGCGGCCGCCCCCGCCGGCTATCGAAGCGATTTGCCTGCCGCCACACCTGAAAGAACACGTCTTCGGTCACTTCTTCCGCAACCTCCGGACGCCGCACGATACGGCGCACCAAACCGTAGACCCTCCCAAGCACCGCATCGTACAGCAAGCCGAGCGCCGCTTCGTCGCGCATTGCGATCCGGGCAATCCAGCCGGCCAGCTGACGATTCCGCGCCGCTTCGTCCGGTGACAGGCGAACGAGCGCCTCCGGCGTCGCGGCGGCTGAATGATCCAATTGGTCGGTATCGGGCGGCAATCGATCGGACACGCTGGCAACCGTCTGTAAGGTTCACTACGAAGTCTTCGAGAATCCGGATGCAACTCGCACCCATCGCGCGGATCTCGAACTCGAATACTTGCATCCGAATCGCGGCGGACATCGTAGTTGATGCGAGATGCGCTGCGCCCAGCGCATCGATCGGCACCTCCTCGTTCAACCCTGACAACGGAGTCTCCAATCATGCGATCGGTTCGCCTACGAAGCAACACCATGCTGGCGCTGGTTTGTTCCCTCGCCTTCGCCGGGCCCGCGATTTCTGCCACGACCATTACGCTGCAGCCCAACGAGAGTTCGAGCAAGGACGTGTTCATCTACGAGTTCGGCGTTCCCGGCATCTTCGGCATTCCGACTGCCACTCGGTCGACGAACCTGGATACCGAGACCCTTGATGCCCTGTCGCCTCCTCCGGCCCGCCCATTCGGTGACTTTCTCGCCTCGGCAAACACCGATCCGCTCATCGGCAGCCAAGGCGAGATCCGGGCGCACGATGCACGCAGCCTAATCCAGTTCGATCTTTCGTTTCTCAACCTGACGGCAGCACAGGTGGCAAGGGCGTCCATCAACCTCTATGCCCTCCCGGGTCTGCCGGCCTTTGCGAACCCGACCGCCGACGCACCAATCGTCACGGAACTGCGGCAAGTGATCCAGCCCTGGAACGAAACGACAGTGACGTGGGAAAACCGGCCTCTCGTTTCCGCAGCGCTCACCCAAGCGACTCAGGACGGTGTCGACCAATGGGTGACGTTCGACGTGACCGGCCTCGTGCGCGACTGGCTCAACGATCGTACGCCGAACCATGGCGTCGAACTATCGCAGCCTGACGTGATGTTGCTGGGCGGTCGCCCGATCGGGTCGCTCTATGCGTCGTCGGCGTTCGACGATCCGAACCTGCGGCCGTTTCTATCGATCTCCGCCGTCCCGGAACCGCAGACCTATGCGCTGCTGATCGCAGGGCTGGGCTTGGTCGGTTGGGCAACTCGACGGCGCGCGCGCGATACGCTCCAGGACGCGACAGCTTAACGGACGATCCAACACCGTATCGGTTTGCAAAAGCCCCGTTTTCCGCTCCCCGCCCGGCATTGCCGGTGCTCGGAGCGGTCAACGCGATCCTGTACGCGTTCAACCAGAAGGTTCATCCTTGGTGAACACCATGAAGGCCGTGACCCCGTGGATGCACAAGAACACGCCGTTCCTGCTCAGTCCACCCGGATGTTCGCTTCCCGGATGACGCGCCCCCACTTCTGCGTTTCACTCTGCAAGTGCTCGGCGAACGCATCGACCGACGTCGCATGGATTTCCACCGCGAGCTTTGCAAGCGGTTCGCGCACGTCGGCCGCCCTGACGCCCTTGACGATCTCGGTGTTGAGCAGTTGAACCACGTCGCGCGGCACGCCGGCGGGCACCACGATGCCGTACCAGAGGCTCGCCTCGTAGCCCGGAAGCGATGCTGCTTCGGCGACGGTGGGCAGTTCCGGCGCAGAGGGTGAGCGCTTCGCACCGGTGAGCGCGAGCGCGCGCAGCTTGCCTGCGCGCGCGTACGAGAGCGTCGGGTTGGGGCTCGTGAACATGGCATCCACCTGACCACCCATCAGATCGACGTACGCCGGCCCGCCGCCCTTGTAGTGCACGGTGGTCATGCGCGTCCGTGTCATCGACTGGAACAGCGCACCCGCCAGATGGCCGCCCGAACCGAGTCCCGAGGTGGCAAGGTTGAGCTTGTCCGGCTGCGCGCGGGCGAGCGCGATCAGCTCCTTGATGGAGCGCACGGGAATCGACGGGTGCACGACCACCGCATTCGGGCTCGATGCCACCAGCGTGACCGGCGAGAAATCTCGAATCGAATCGTAGGGAAGCTTTGCGTCGAGCGCAGGATTGATCGAGTGCGTGACCGAGACGAGCAGCATCGTATATCCGTCCGCGGGCGCCTTGGCGGCGAGCGAGGTGCCGATCTTCTGACCGCCGCCGGGTCGGTTGTCGACGATGAACTGCTGACCCAGCGACGCGGTGAGCTTAGACGTGACCGCTCGGGCGATGATGTCGGTGGCACCGCCCGGCGGGTACGGCACGATGAGCCGAACGGTGCGATTCGGATACGGGGACTGTGCTGCCACCGGCGATGCGGAGAACAAACTTGCGAGTGAACCTGCAGACAATGCGATCCAGCGCGTGCGCATGACGATACTCCTCCTCTATTGGATGCCGGCCCACGCCGGCCAAAGCCTCAAGTGCGAACGATATCGTGCACGTATCACATCGCCTTGGGCCCGCGCGCGCCAGGCAAAAGGTGCTCAGCCGGAATAGAGCGAGCCAGTTCGGACTCAACGCCCCTTGTACACCGGCTTGCGCTTCTCGGCGAACGCCCGCGGCCCTTCCTTGGCGTCTTCGGTCGTGCGCAAGAACTCCTGGAAGGACTGTTCCATACGCAGTCCGTACTCGATGGGGAGGTACTGGCTGCGGATGGCGAGCTCCTTGATCGCCCGCAGCGCAAGCGGACCGTGCTCGCAAAGCTGCCTCGCGACCTGCTCTGCCGCTGCCATCAGCTCCGCGGCCGGCACCACCTTGTTGATGAGCCCGTAACTCAGGGCTTCCTGCGCGGTCAATCGACGTCCCAGCAACAGGAGCTCCATCGCAATCGCATACGGAAGCTGCCGCAGCGCGCGCTGCGTTCCCCCATTGCCGGGCAGGATCCCCCGCTTCACCTCCGAGATCTCGAACACTGCGTGCTCCGCAGCGATCCGGATGTCGGTACCGAAAAGCAGCGTCATGCCGCCGGCCAGACAGTACCCGTTCACTGCGGCAATCACGGGCTTCCAGATTTCGAGCCCGCGATTGAGGAGCATGCCCTTCTGCGTGAGCCAGAAGTCGGCGCGCTCGGTGGGCGGTCGCTTGCTCCTGGACTTCAGGTCGGCACCTGCCGTAAATGCCTTGCCGCCGGCACCGGTGATGATGGCCACCCACACTTCCGGGTTGTCGCGCACGTCGACCCAGGCGTTCGAGATCGCCTCGTAGACCTCCGGGTCCATCGCGTTCATGGCTTCGGGACGATTGATCGTGATGTAGGCGATCCTGTCCTTCACCTCGTAGATCAGCTTGCTGCTCATGACGGCCCTCGCTGACTGTCGAAAAAGATGATCGGGCGGGCGTGCTACGCACACTCCCGCGTTGTTACTTCTTCTTCAGTATGCCAGGCATGCGAGCGTTGCCTCGGCTGGCAGGACGTGAAGCGGGAAGCTGCTCGCATCGAGCGTCAAGGCTTCCGCCCGGCCGGGCGGAACTGAGGCAGGGTGACGTCTTCGGTAACGTCCTCGAAAAAAACCTCTACGGCCATGCCTATATGAACATCGTGGAGGTCGCACTCCTTGATGTTGGCGGTGATGCGGACCACGTCGTCGTCGGTCTCTTCCGGTCTGATCTGGGCGACTACGTAGGGCGCGTCAAAACCCGGCACCATCAGCCGGTGGTCAATGACGAAGGTATAGACGGTGCCGCGGCCGCTGAGCTGCGTCCACCGCATGTCGGCGCTCTGACAGCAACGGCAGTTGGACGCGGGCGGGTGCTGGTAAGCGCTGCAGGACCCGCAGCGTTGAATCTTCAGTTCGTGGCGACGAGCCGCCTCCCAGTAGGGGCTGCTCACCTCGTCCGGCTGCGGGATCACACGGATTCCCATTTGCCGCAATTGCGCCTGACCTTCCTTGGTCTGGATGTTCGGCACCGGGTTCGTCATGACGGTCTGCTCCTCAATCTCGTACCAGAATGCCGGCGGAGCCGCTCTCGGGGAAGACCGACGAAAGGATTGCCGTATTGAAGTTCTTGGCCTGCCGGGGGCCGGCATTGCCCCGCAGCTGCTGCACCGCTTCGAGGATGTGGCCGTGACCATGCAGCCGTCCCTCCGAGAGCTGACCGCCGTGCGGATTGAGCGGATGTTTGCCATCGAAGCGAATGCGGCTACCGCCGTCCACGTAGTGACCGGCCTCCCCGCGCGGCACGAGGCCCAGGTTCTCCATCCAGTGGAGAACGAGAAAGCTGAAACCGTCGTACATGAACCAGATGTCCATGTCGGCTGGGCCCAGGCCGGCATCGCGGTAGAGCGTCTCTGCGACGGGCGACATGCCCTTCAGTACCTCCGGCTCCAGGTGGTCCCTCCCCGCGCGCTTGGGTTGCGATGCCCAGGCGGCGAGGTACACCGGCGGCTGGCGCAGATCCCTGGCGATGTCTTCCGTGGTCATCAGGTAAGCGAAGGAGCCGTTCACTGGCATGTCACAGTCGAGGAGGCGCACCGGTTCGGCGATCCAGCGCGAGCCCAGGTACTGCTCCATGGTGAGTGGCTTCTTGTGTACCGCCCAGGGATTCATCAGGGCGTGCTCACGCTGCGTGATGCAGATCCAGCCGACCTGCTCCTCGGTGACACCGTAGCGATGCATATAGGCACGGGCGCGCAGACCGATGTGCTGCATCGAGTAGCCGAGTCCATACGGCACTTCGAACTGACCGGGACCGGCGATCCGGCCGGTCGACGCGTCGATCTTCGGCGTCGTGACAGGCGCAATCGTGTTCATGATCTTGCAGATCAGCACGGCCTTGCACTTGCCTTCGTCCAAGGCTTCCGCGGCGAAGCCGGCAGATTGGATGCCCAGGCCGCCTTCGCGCTGCCAGTTGACCTCACGCATGCCGACGCCTTTCGCGATCTCGGCGGTCGAAGGGGGCGGCCAGTGGTGCACTTGGGTGTTGATACCGTCGATGTCCGCCGGGTCCAAGCCGGCGTCGGCGGCCGCCATCAGACAGGCTTCGATCGCGAGTTCGGTCTCCGGCCTGGTGGGAGTGCGTGTCATAGGTGTGTAGCCACAACCGACGAACGCGATGCGCTTGCGCGTCTTCGACACTGAGTCCTCCAGGAGAATAATTCTTTTGCAACGTTCGCTTCTGTGAGCGTCACTGTATCGACGCTTCCCTACACCGTCAATCGTGAGCTCGATGGCGTATGGATCTGCTCGGGATTCATGCTCAGGGCCAATTCGATCGCAGGCATTTGCGAGCAGGGCATTCGACAGGGAGGTGTCGATCAGTCGAAGCGTCTTGCGCTCCGTTCAACAGCTTCGAGTTACACTTGTCTGCAGAAGTCGCCGCCGACCAGCCACAGCCTCGGATGCAAAAGCCGAACTGCACGGCCGGTCAGAATCAGATCGACGCCCCCAGCGAGGAGATTATGGTTCGTCAAGCAGCCGTAGCGACAGGGTACGTATTTGCATTCATCTCGATCTCGACATTGAGTTCCATCGCGGCCGCTCAAGAATACCCAAGCCGCCCTCTGCGCATCATCGTCGGTTTTGCAGCCAGCGGCGGCGCCGATGTCGCGGCTCGCCTCGTAGCTCAGCGCCTGAGCGAAGCGCTCGGGCAAAACGTGATCGTTGAAAATCGCCCCGGGGCAGGCGGCTCGATGGCTGCTCAAAGTGTCGCGAACGCCACCCCGGACGGACACACGCTTCTCATGATCGCCGCGGGATCGGCAACGATATTGCCGGCAACCCGCGTCCTTCCCTACAACATACAGCGTGATTTCGCTCCGATATCGCTCGTGGCGATCGGCGCATACGTCTTGGCCACGCACCCCGCCACAGGTCTGAAGAGCGTTTCCGAACTGATCACGGCCGCGAAAGGCCAGCCTGGCAAGTTCACATACGGGACTTCCGGCGCCGGGGGTACGGGACACATCTGCGGGCTTCTGTTCGAGCAGCTCGCAGGTGTGAAGATGCTGCATATCCCTTACAAAGGCGGGGCGGGTGCGGTTGTGGGCGCAGCGGGGCGGGAGATCGCTTTGAGCATCACCGCGATCACATCGGCCCAACCACTCCTCGATTCCGGCACATTGCGGCCGCTCGCAGTGACGACGCTCAAGCGCTCGGAGCTGTTGCCGGCGGTTCCCACCCTCGACGAGAGCGGCTTGCGCGGATTCGATCGCGCCACCTGGTGGGGGTTGTTGGGGCCCGCAAGCATGCCGACAACGGTCGTCACTCGCTTGAATGACGCGCTCGTGACAGCCTTCAACCGCCCGGATATGAAGAAGGCGCTTCAGAAGCTGGGGGCTGAATCCAAAACCACGTCGCCCAAAGAGTTTGCCGAGCTTATCCGTCGCGATCTGATGGAGAACTCGAAGATGGTACGGGCCGCCGGCCTGGCGCCGGCCCCGAAATGACCTTGCGAGCATCGGTGAGCATCGGTGTCGCTTCGGATCGTACGACTCATCTGAGCACCACGAATCCAAAGCACATGAACGCACTCGACGCTGGCGCCCCGTCCGCTGCGACAAGTCCTGGCGCGCGCCTCGATGCGGGCTGGCGCGCCCACCCAGCTTGCCAAAGAAGCACGCCTTTCATTAGATCACGGGAACGAATGACACCATGAGCCGCCTGCTATTGGAAGGAATTCGCGTCGTCGAAATGGGACAGATCGTCGCCGGTCCCACCGCGGGATTGATTCTCGCCGACATGGGCGCCGACGTGGTCAAGATCGAACCGCCCGGCTCGGGTGGACCGAGCCGCCCGGGAAACCAGCGCAACGGCTCGTTCTACTTTCTCAATCGCAACAAGCGCAGCATGGTCCTCGATCTCGCCTCGGCCGAGGGGCATCAGATCGCGATGCAGTTGATCCGCAAGGCCGACGTGCTGATCGAGAACATGGCACCGGGAACGATGGATCGTCTGGGACTTGGTTACGCGAAGCTGCACGCGGAATTGCCGCGGCTTGTCTACTGCAGCATCAAGGGTTACCTCACAGGGCCCAACCAGGCACGACCGCTGATGGACGAGCCGGGGCAGATGGCGGCGGGCCTCGCCTACATGACCGGCCTTGCGGGCCAGCCAATGCGCGCGGGCGCCTCGGTCGTGGATATCGGCGCCGGCGCCTTTGCAGTCATCGGCTTGATGGGTGCGCTGCTCGAGCGACAGAACACGGGCGAGGGACGGCACGTCACCGGCGGACTGTTCGAGACTGCCCTCTTCTACGTCGGCCAGCACATGGCGACGGCCCAAATGACCGGTGAGGCCCCTCAGCCCATGAACGTCGACCGCGGCACGCGCGGGCGGGCGATCTACGATCTGTTCACGTGCAGAGACGGCAAGCAGGTCTTCATTGGCATCGTCAGCGACGGCCAATGGCGGCGAATCTGCTCGGTGATGGGGATGGAGGACCTCGTCGACGATCCCAGGCTCAAGCACAATCCTGGACGCCTCGAACATCGGCAGATGCTCATGGAGCGTATCGGCCAGGCCGTGGCGAAGCTCGATAGCAACGACGTTGTAGAGATGCTCGTGAACGCGGATGTGATCGGTGCGCCGCTCAATACGCCGCTGAGCGTGTTGGACGATCCGCACGTCAAGGCCGAGGGACGCACGCTGCCGGTGCAGATTGCCAGGGTCGCAGGCCGACTGCCATCGCTGCCGTACGAGGGCGATGGCTACGAGTTCTCGGTGCGCCGCTCGGCGCCGGAGCAGGCGGGCGAGCACACCAGCGAAGTGCTCCACGAGCTCGGCTATTCGGATGCGGAGGTCGAGGCACTCGCGCGCAAGGCGATCGTGTCCGGCCCAGGCCTGCCAGTCGAGTAACAACACGAGCGAACGGCGATCAGGCTTTCGTGCGGGTGCCCAGCGGACCCGATTCTCGCGCGTGGTCAGCATCGCCACCTGGAATGCTTCCTCTACGGCCAGCGCAGTCAACGTCAGCGATCGGCAAGATTTCCGACGTAGCAGCCAGGAAGACGCCGATGTCGGCATCGGCCGAGGCGAATTCATTGGAGTCGCGGCGGCTCGGTTCAATGTCGGTACTTCGGCCACTGCGGACCTTGGTCATTCCCGCCGACTCGGGCGGCGATGTGCCCGTTACCTGCCGCTGACGCGCTGATGGCGGGCAATGGCTGCTTTCGCTATCGCTGTAGGACGGCAGCCGACCC